>Ga0181343_1000286_pt1 | contig 24049 bp, 28 predicted proteins | sample Su13VDMLBSD_FD_130110 | JGI IMG/M metagenome (GOLD analysis project Ga0181343, IMG submission 130110) | Freshwater viral communities from Lake Michigan, USA - Su13.VD.MLB.S.D | ecosystem: Environmental > Aquatic > Freshwater > Lake | place: USA: Michigan | collected 2013-07-15
CGGGGTAAATAGTGCACGCAGGACGGTGAAGCTTTCACCGAGTCAAGTTGCTATTGCAAAGAAATTGGGTGTTCCGCTCGAGGAATATGCCAAATACGTAAAGGAGTAATAAATGAGCCAAGACAAACTTACTATCGACCGCGCCCCTCGTGCATCACGTGAGAAGGAAGCGCGCCGCAAGCCTTGGGCACCTCCTTCACGTTTGGATGCCCCTCCAGCACCTGCCGGTTTTCAGCATCGCTGGATTCGTGCAGAGATCAATGGATTTAACGACAAACAGCACGTTTTTGGCAGACTTCGTGAGGGCTATGAACTGGTCCGCAATGAAGAACTGCCCGAAGAATATCGCGACACACTGCCTACCATTGAAGATGGTAAGCATGCGGGCGTGATTTCTGTCGGAGGCTTGCTTTTGGCGCGTATTCCTAATGAGACTCTTGCCGAACGTAATGCTCACTACAACCGTAAGGCTCGTGAACAGATCAGTGCAGTAGACAACGAGTTGATGCGTGAAAACGCGCACTCGACTATGCGTATCCAGAACCCCGAAAGGAGTTCTCGCACTACTTTTGGAAGCCGTTAGGCTTCATAACCCTCTAGGAGATACAAATGGCAAACGTAAATAAGCCTTTTGGTCTACGCCCTATGGGTAATCTGTCTGCTACTGGTGCTCAGAAGCAGTACGGTTATCTGATTGCGGACAACCAATCTGGCGCGATTTATCAGGGCGACCTCGTCACCCTCAAAGGCGGCTACATCGTTAAATTTGATGCCACTCTGCACACTGTTGCAGTTGGTGTATTTAACGGCTGTAACTATGTCGATCCAACTTCGGGCAAGCCAACTTGGTCCAACTACTACCCCGGTTCGGTCAACATCACTACTGGCCAAATCACGGCTGAAGTGCTGGATGATCCAAACCAACTGTTCCTGATCCAAGCAAATGCAGATGTCGTGCAAGCTGACTTCGGTAAGCAAGCTGATATCGCATATGCAGCAGGTAGCACAGTTAACGGCGTATCGGGCACAACACTGGCATCTTCTTCTATCGCAGAAGACGCTACTCAAGTCCTGACACTCGTTGGTTTGAATACCAAACCGGACAATACTTTGGGCGCTAACTACACCCAAGTTATTGTGAAGATTAATTGCCATCTGTATGGCAGCGCGGGTGTTGCTAACACCGCACCTGTCTAATAGGAGCTAAATCATGGCTATTTCTCGTTCGCAACTCGTTAAAGAGCTGGAGCCGGGTCTGAACGCTTTGTTCGGCATGGAATACAACCGCTACGAAAACGAGCACACTGCAATCTTCTCCGTTGAATCTTCGGACCGTGCATTTGAAGAAGAGGTCATGCTGACCGGCTTCGACGAAGCCCCAACGAAGAACGAAGGCGCTGGCGTGAACTACGACTCCGCACAGGAATCGTTCACTGCTCGTTACACCCACGAAACCATCGCTCTGGCATTCGCCCTGACCGAAGAGGCCATCGAGGACAACCTCTATGACCGTCTGTCTGGCCGCTATACCAAGGCTCTGGCTCGTTCAATGTCCTACACCAAGCAAGTTAAGGCCGCTTCTGTGCTGAACAACGCGTTCAACACAACTGGCCCTTACAACGGTGGTGACGGCGTGTCGCTGTGCAACAGCGCACACCCAACCGCTCTTGGCCCATCGTTCAGCAACGTGCCTACAACGGCTGCTGACCTGAACGAAACTTCGCTGGAACAGGGCATTATCGATGTCGCTGGTTTCACCGACGAACGTGGTCTGAAGGTCGCTCTGACTGTTCGCCGCATGATCATTCCTAAGGAACTGCAATTTACCGCAGAGCGCCTGATGAAATCGACCCTGCGTACCGAAACCGCAGACAACGACATCAACGCCATCAAGTCGATGGGCATGGTCCCCGAAGGTTACTTCGTGAACCACTTCCTGACCGATCCAGATGCATGGTTCCTGATGACCGATGCACCTAACGGTCTGAAGATGTTCCAGCGTTCCGCTATCAAGACTGCCTTCGAAGGCGACTTTGATACTGGCAACGTGCGTTACAAGGCCCGTGAGCGTTATTCGTTCGGCTGGTCAGATCCCCGTGCAATTTGGGGTTCGGAAGGCTATACCCCAGCCTAATGGGGAAAACGAGAAAAGGGGCCTTCGGGCCCCTTTTCTTTTACTGGCAATAGTGTATATTCAGGCTATTCCGGGACTTTTCCGGCATATCTGACAGCCCCGGCTGACGACATGCAGACAGATATGCCACTAACTCGCATGTGAGGTCAATATGGCTCAAACTTCGTTTTCCGGCCCAGTACTGTTGGGCGCGTTCACCGTAGCAACTGCCCCTACCGCAAAAGTCGGTTCCGTTGCTTACTTCGCTGATGGCGCTGCTGGCGATCCTGTTCTTGCTTTTTATGATGGCACTGATTGGCTTCGTTGCGACACATTAGCCGCTATTTCTGCCGCACCGTAATAGGAGGTCGCCATGGGCTACATGAGCGATGTACAAAGTACCTATCTAGTTGCAGACGGGGACATCTTTACCGGTCGAACCCGTGTCAAAGGAATCTACATTGTTCCGGGCGCTGGCGCAGGGTCAGTCATCATTAAAGATGGCGGATCAGGTGGTACGGTAGTGACTCAAATCGATGTGACAGCAGCAGGTGGCGCAGCATATATTCATCTTCCTGAAGATGGATTGTTGTGCAAAAACGGCGCATTTGCTGACCTGACAAGTATCACATCAGCAACATTCTTCTGGGCATAAGGGGCAGATCATGATGATGAAGATGAACAAAAAGCGTAAAAGATCAGGCATGTCGATGGATAAGGGTATGTCTATGCCTAAATCCACCAAAAAAGGCATGGCAGGTGACGATATGTACAGCATGGATTCCATGCCCATGTCAAAAATGGGTGGTGGTATGACAGGCTACGCCAAAGGTGGTGCGGTCAACGCCCACAAAAAGATGGCTATGGGAATGTCCTCTGGTGGTTGTGCCAAGATGTCTAGCGGTGGGATGGTTGAGTCTCGCGGCAATGGTATGGCACGTGGCAAGAAGACCCGTATCTGCTAAATCATGCCCAAAAAGCGTGAAAAGCCGATAGCTACCTCGGTCAAGTCGGGCAACTTTCGCCCGACAAAGGCCGGGGCGGGTATGACTAAGCAGGGTGTTGCTGCTTATCGTCGGGCTAATCCCGGAAGCAAGCTCCAAACTGCGGTTACAGAGGATAAGCCCTCAGGCGCACGTGCGGCCCGCCGTAAGTCTTACTGTGCGCGTAGTGAAGGGCAGATGAAACAATTCCCTAAAGCGGCGGCAGACCCAAATAGCCGACTGCGACAGGCCAGAAAACGGTGGAAATGCTAAATGGAAATGGTTCTGTGGAACGCGACATTGTCGTTTTTGCTTGCGCTTTGCGGTTGGATAATGCGGGAAAAGTCGGCGGAACTTCAGCGTATTCAGATTTTGCTGAATCGTACGCGGGAAGAGATCGCCAAGGAATATGTGACAAAAGCAGAGGTCCATGCTGATATTAATCGTGTATTAGATCGATTGGATCGTCTGGATGCCAAACTTGACCGATTGATGGAGACTCGAAATGCCAGCTAAAAGCGCTAAACAAAAGAAGTTGATGGATGCGGCAGCGCATAACCCAGCTTTTGCGAAAAAAGTAGGTATCCCTGTCAAGGTCGCAAAGAAATTTAGCAAGACCAGCAAGGGCATGGAGTTTCAAAAAGGCGGCACTATCAATCGCGTAGGGGACGCTGTAACCCCAAGTCGCCGTGATCCCGATATCGGCAAAATGATCAAAGAAGTCAAAACCCCCAATGTCAAGCACAGCGGGAAAGAAGGTTTGAATCAAAAGAGATTTGGTGGTTCAAAGGGTACACGTTATGCTTCGGGTGGCATGGCAAAAAAGAGCAAAGGATGCTAAATGGCAACCTCCGGAACAACGACCTTCAATCTGGAATTTGATGACCTGATTGAAGAGGCATATGAGCGTTGCGGTCTTGAGAACCGTGACGGCTATGACATGCGCACTGCGCGTAGGTCGCTCAATTTGTTGTTCCTTGAATGGGCCAATCGCGGGTTGAACCTCTGGACGATTGAGCAGCGGCAGGTCACCATGGTTTATGGCCAGCCCGAATACACACTCCCAGCAGATACAGTCAACGTCCTCTCCGCCGTGATCCGTACAGGCACAGGTCAGACGCAGCAGGATATTACGATTGATCGTATCAGCCAGAACGAATACCTGCATCTTCCTGATAAGAATACAGAAGCGCGTCCTGCTCAGTACTACGTACAGCGCACCTCTTCGCCTAAGTTGTTTGTCTATCCTGCCCCAGACAATGTAGAAACATACATCTTTCGCTACTACGCCGTTCGTCGTATGCAGGATGTTGGAGCGTATACCAATACAGCAGATGTCGTATTCAGGTTTCTTCCGTGTCTTGCAGCAGGTCTTGCCTATTATCTGTCGCTCAAGAAAGCACCAGAACGTACTGTGATGCTAAAGCAGTTGTATGAGGAAGAGTTTGCACGTGCGGCACAGGAAGACAGGGATATTGCAAGCGTGTATTTGACTCCAGATTTGGGGTACTGATATGGCAGGTTATGCAGTTGGAAAAGCCTCGCAAGCTATCTGTGACAGATGCGGGCAGCAGTATTACCTGAAAGAGTTGAAGAAGGAGTGGACGGGGTTCAAGGTTTGTCAGGAGTGCTATGAGCCGAAGCACCCACAGCTTGAGCCTAAACGAGGGATAAATGAGCCAATTGCGGTTTATGATCCTCGTCCAGATGGAGTGCAAACGGTATTGATTTCATTGTGGAATGGTGGTGATTCCACGATTGCTAGTGTTGGGATGCAACCTGCTTCTGTAGCAAGAACACTCAGTACAAGAGGAATGCTGGCTAACGTAACGGTATCTATCACATGAACTACGCAGAGCTAACAGCAGCAATTGAAGACTACACGCAGAATACGTTTACTGCGGATGAACTTGCTACGTTTGTAAAGCAAGCAGAGCAGCGCATCTACAACTCAATCCAGTTTGCTTATCTCAGGAAGAACGTAACTGGTATTACGACACAGAATGTCAAATATCTGTCTGCTCCACTTGATTTTCTTTCTGTTTATTCTCTTGCGGTCATAAATAGTAATGGGGAATATACCTATCTCACCAATAAAGACGTTAACTTTATTCGTGAGGTGTATCCAAACCCAAATGCAACGGGCCTTCCTAAGTATTATGCAATCTTTGGCCCAACGGTAACCTCGATAGAAGTAACTAACGAACTCAGCTTTATTTTGGGACCTATGCCCGATCAGGCGTATGAGGTAGAGCTTCATTATTACTACTACCCAACATCGATCGTGGAGTCTGGAACTTCGTGGCTGGGTGAGAATTTTGACTCAGTGCTGCTGTATGGTAGCTTGGTCGAAGCGTATACATTCATGAAGGGTGAGCCTGACATGATGGCAACGTACGACAACAAGTACAAAGAGGCACTGATGCTTGCGAAACAGCTGGGTGATGGTAAGCAGCGCGGTGATATGTACCGTGATGGTCAGGTCAAATATCCGGTGAAATAATGGCAATTACACAGACATGGACGACAAGCTTTAAGGAACAACTCTTTCTAGGCCAACACAACCTAGAAACAGATGTACTAAAGATTGCGTTGTATACCGATACTGCGACATTGGGTCCGGATACAACGGTTTATACGACATCATCGGAAACGAGTGGCTCTGGATATACGGCGGGCGGTATAGTACTGACAAACGTCACCGTAAATACAGGAAGTGGCATTGCGTATGTTAGCTTTGACAATCCTTCTTGGTCCGGTGCATCTTTTACTGCTATTGGAGCGTTAATTTACAACAGCAGTAAGAGCAACAAATCGATGTTTGTGTTGAACTTCGGTACTAACCAAACAGCGGTAAATGCGTCATTCACGTTGGATTTGCCTACAAACAATCCAACATTTGCATTAATACGGTTATTTTAAGGTAATTAATTTTTAAGAGGTCATTATGCCTATTGCAAAATCATCCATTGGGGAAACCGTTCACGCTGCTGTAGGCAAAGGCTTGCAGGAACAAGAGCGTGGCGGTTTTGGCGGCGTTTACAAAGTCGAGTGCTTCGGCCCAGACGGCGAGAAGAAGTGGGAAGATACTTTCCATAATCTCGTGGTCAATGAAGGCTTACAGGACCTCAACTCCAAGTACTTCAAGGCATCGGGCTATACCGCTGCTTGGTATCTTGGTCTGGTCACGGGTCCCGGTTCTGGCACCACCTATAACGCAGGTGACACACTGACCTCACACGCTGGTTGGACAGAAGACACCAACTACAGCGGAAACCGTAAAGCGGTGACATTTGGTACTGCCACAACCGCTGATCCATCGGTCATCGATAACTCAGCGAGTCCTGCTGTGTTCAGTATCAATAACACGACAACAGTTGCTGGCGCATTTTTGGCTACGGTGGCTTCAGGTACCTCGGGCGTTTTGTTCTCCGTGGGTGATTTCACAGGCGGCGATAAGCTCGTAGCGAATGGTGATACGTTGAATGTTACGTATACCTTCTCGGCAGACGCTGTTTAATTAAGGGGTAGAAATGGCTACTACATTTAAAAAAGCGGACATCGTTAAGGTGGTGGTAACAGTTCCACAGGGTCCGGTAGACGCGTTGCGTATGGATGAGGATGGTAATGTGCAGTACCTCGTCTCATGGGCAGATGAGAATGGTGTGACTCAATCTCGTTGGTTTGACGAGGCGCAATTGACAGCTGCTTAAAAAGGGTGGGGGCGCATGTTTGGTATATCTGCATTTTCGCAAGCGCCTTTCTCTTCGTTAGGTCAGAACGTATTTGATGCGGACGTATCGGAGGCGGTTAATGCCTCCGATTCTAGTTCCACTATCGGTACGTTCTTTGTTGCAATTAACGAGCAACTTAATGCGGCTGATACGTTTGACGGTCTTCGCTTTACGTATGCATTTATTAGCGACTCCATATCTGTATCAGACATCAGGGTCTTCCATGTCATCTATGATGGTCAGATAGATGAAGACGTACAGTTTGATGCAAGTAATCAGGGTGATCAGATAGCAGGTGCAACAACGATTGAGCAGATTAGTATTAGTGGAGTATTTGACGGCCAAGGGGCAGGTCTCGCGAACATATCGGAAACAATACTAGCGGAAGCAGCCGTTTCTTCTCAGGGTAACTTTATAAGTTTTATAGCTGCGCATGCCGATCTTTCTGCGGTAAATTTAGGCAGTGTCCCGTATTTCCCAGCGATAGTCGAAACCATTGATGCCTATGATTTAAATATATCTTCTAGAACAACGATTCACGTAGTGGAGGACAGGCTAGAACTTTCCAGTACAGTTGATCGCTTCCGAGGCGCTTTGGTAGATTCGGCAGAGTCGATTACCGTTGACAATACGCAGTCAGTGCAAGCTGATTTTGTTGGCAGCATAAGCGAAACTGTACGGGCCAGTGTTGCATTAGCTCTGCAAAGTGTTTTGAATGTGGATATTGATGAGGATGCGCAGTTTAATGCTATCAACATAGGGGCGAATATAACAGCGGCTCAACTGTTTGAAACGGTTCTGATAAGTTCGGAATGGGATGCGCGGGTTCCGGTGGTGGTGACGGTTAACGATACAGTAAGAGTAAGCGATGTTCCATCCGCAACGAGGGATTTAGTAGTATTTATTGTAGAGGGAGTGAGAGGAAGTAGCGCATCTTCTGTTATAGGTAATTTCTTAGTCACTGTTGCAGAATCCGCCCAACTTCTTGACGCACCAGTAGGTAAAGCAGATTACCTTGTCTACATAACAGAACAAATTGCCTTATCTGACTCGATTCTTTACAGACTTTTATGGATACCTGTGTTGGATGGACAAGTTCCAAATTGGCAGAATGTAGCTAGTTCAACCTCTCCGGGATGGAATGTGTTTGAAACAGAAACAGAGTCAAATTGGACACAGATAACCAGAAACAACTAGCCGTGAGGTAAAAATGCCATTGGTCTTAGCAGATCGCGTAAAAGAAACAACCGCTACTACAGGGCAGGGGACAGTAACGCTTGACGGAGCGACTACTGGATTTCAATCCTTCGCGGTTATCGGTGACGGCAATACTACGTATTACACCATTTCTAATCCCGGAACGTCTGAATGGGAAGTGGGTATTGGTACATACACCGCATCAGGCACCACTCTGTCTCGAGACACGGTTCTTGCCTCCAGTGCAGGAGCTCCGACTAAGACAACTTTCTCCGCTGGTGGCAAGGATGTTTTTGTAACCTATCCCGCAGGTCGCTCCGTGTTTGTTAACGGTACGACATTAGATACGTCAGGGTTGGGCGCAGTCACCAATGATATCCTGTATGCCTCTAGCGCAGATGCATTTTCTAAGCTTTCCACTGGATCAGGTGTATTGACCGCCTTAGGGAATGCCGCTAATGGCACTGGTGGGTTTACTACTATCAATGGTACTGCGACATTTACCAACAAGCGGATAGATCCTCGCACCTCGACCACCGCCTCTATTGCTTCGTTGACCGCAAATATATCGGCGTTTGATCAATACAACATAACGGCATTAGCAACAGGTCTGACAGTCAACGCACCTACGGGCACTCCGGTAGATGGGAATAGGCTTATATACAGGATCATTGATAATGGTACTGCGCAGACCATTGCTTGGAATGCAACCTTCACTACAATTGGTACAACGTTACCAACGCTCACATTGTCAGGGAAGATGATTTATGTTGGATGCCTATATAACTCTACCGATACACGGTGGGATGTAGTTGCTGTAACGGTACAGGCTTAACGAGTTTAGCAGGGAGTTTAAATGGCAAATCGTTATTGGGTGGGTGGCGCAGCAACATGGAACAATACCGCTACCGGTAACTGGAGCGCTACCTCTGGTGGAGCGGCAGGGGCATCTGCGCCAACTCTTGCGGACGATGTGTTCTTTGATGTCAACTCAAACGTAGGTACGGGCGCGTTTATTGTCGCCATTGCAGCCACTGCGGTGTGTCGAAACTTTACAGCATCCGGATTGGATGGATTACTGACACTGAATTTTGGTACAGCAGGGATAATAAACTGCTATGGGAGTTGGTCAAACCCTGCAACGAACTTTGCTACAACAGGTGCCGCAGGTACTTCCGCTTTAATATTTAGGGCTACTACTACCGGCCAGACGATATCCAATAATAACATAACGATTAACGTGCCCGTAACCTTTGGGGTTGTAGCCGGTGGGGGGTGGACGCTTACCAGTGGAATGACGGTGGGCGCTACACGAGCCACTACCTTAACCTTTGGTGATTTAGCGCTGGGTAGTAACACCCTGTCCACGGGTACTTTTTCCTCAAGTAATACTAATGCACGGTCTATTAATTTCGGTACAGGAACCATTGCCCTAACCAGTGCGACCGCTGCCGCCGGAATACTTGCCATGTCCAATCTTACTAACTTTTCTAAAAGTGGGACAGGTGGGTTTTCACGAAACCAAGGTGCAACTGCAACCATTACGGTTGGCGATGCGGCTGGCAGCACTGCTGCAAATAGCCCAAATATGTTTATAACGGGTGGTGCATCTGCCCTGACGCTATCAGCGAACTGTTTTTTTGGAAGTCTAGATTTCACTGGTAGTACTTGCACGGTTACGGGCAACTTTATTCAAGTTGCTGGTGACCTTACCCTCGCTACTGGGGGGACCTACACAGGGATGAGCCCGGTAATGGCAGGGACGGGCACCTTTACGCCTAATGGTAAAACTATTGGTGTGTTTCGGGTCTTGACAACTGGGACAGCTACGCTCGGGGGTAATCTTGTTACAAGTAGCAGTTGTATAATTGAAAGTGGTACCTTTGACGCGAATGACTTTAATATAAGCGCGTCCACTTTAAATGCCAGCATTGCGGGGACACGCGCCGTATACTTACGCAGTGGCACCGTGACGCTTAGTAGTTCAACCTCTTCAGTCAATATTGCAAATACAGCGGGGCTGACATTTGATGCGGGAACCTCGACCATTATCATAACGCCAGCAGGTGCTAGTAGGACTTTTACCGGTGGTGGTCAGACCTTTAACATCGTCTCTATGACAACGGCCACCGCTGGCGCTACGATTACCATCACTGGCTCTAACACGTTCAACACTCTTTCAAGTGTTTCGCCAACTGTAATTTTATTTCAAGCAGGGTCTACACAAACAATAGAAAACTTTAATGTCTCTGGGGTAGAGGGGTTTTTATCCTTTCTAGAAAGTACGATAGAGGGCACGCAGTACACTTTATCCAAGGCTTCTGGTACGATAACTCTTCAAAATATGGCAATTCAAGATTCGATTGCCACAGGCGGAGCCACATGGAACGCTTTTCTCAGTGCAGATCTTTCCAATAATTCGGGATGGAATTTCACCCTCGGTAATCCGCGGTACTGGGTAGGCGGCACAGCTACATGGGATACCACTCCGGGAACAAAATGGTCAACCACCTCAGGTGGTACAGGTGGCGCATCTATCCCAACACTAGCAACCCCCGTATTTACTAGCACGGGCACCATCACAATTGGTACAAACTCAGGTGCTGGATCAATTACTAATTCACCGTCTATTGGAACAACTTTTGCAGCAAGCACCGCAGCTATTCAAGTAAACGGCGGAATTACATTTAATAGTAATACTGTATGGAGCCACACCGGGGCACTGACAATAACTGGTACGGGAACGATAACGAGTTCAGGTAAGACGATAGGTAGCGCCATCACCATAGCTGGTCCGGATATTACCGTTACTCTTAGCGGGTCGCTTACCCAACCTAATACAGCTACCTTTACTCTTACCCGAGGAACATTAGATTTAGGCGCAACTTCCAGCTTAACAACGGGTGTATTTAGCTCGAGTGGTACGGGTGTTCGCTCAATCACCTTTGGTACGGGATCAATTTTCCTTATCAACGCAGTAGCCGCAACAACTGTCTTGTCAATGGCAGATGCTAGTAACTTTACGGTTACGGGTACTTCTAGATTCAGCACGGCAATGAGTGTCACAAGAACTTTTGTCTTTGGCTCAACGGCAGGGGCAACAGGAGATAACAGAGTAAATATTTTTCTTACTTCAGGTTCCGCTGTTCCAACTTTTACGGGATCGTTTAGACAGATTGATTTCACGGGAAGTACATCAAATCCGGGCGCATTTACTATTAACTGCCACGGATTTACGTTGTCGTCTACTGCCGCATATACCACTACCCTTTTTGTTTTGGTTGGAAGTGGCACAGTTACCTACAATGGGGAAACGATTGCCTCACTAAACATTAATGGTGTTGGTATAACGACTACAGTAACTAGTTCGTTGGCTACTCCGGGATCAAATACTGCGTTAATCCTTACAAATGGCACCCTAGATTTAAATGGCCGCATTTTAAACAGCGTTACAGCTAGTACTGCGGCGGGTACAAAGAACATCACGTTTAATGGTGGCACCTTCGGCATAACGGGCAGTGGTGCAACGGCATGGAATAACGCAGTACCCGCAGGATTTACTACAACCATGGGTACAGGTACTGGGTATTTTTCAATGTCAAGCGCATCTGCAAAAACTTTTGTAGGTGGCGGATCGACCTATAACTGCACCTTGCGTCAAGCGGGTGCGGGAACATTGACAATTACTGGTTCAAATACCTTTGACGACATAGATAACACTGTTCAGCCGACATCGATATTGTTTACCGCCGCCACAACGAACACGTTTTTGTCTGATTTTTCGCTTTCTGGAATCGTCGGAAGCCAAGTTACGATTGGCTCAGTTACTGCGGCCTCGCACACGCTTGCTAAGACCAGTGGGATTGTGTCCGTGTCTCATTGCACAATCAGCCGATCAAATGCTACAGGCGGGGCAATATGGCGGGCATTTACTACAAATGGCAATATCAACGGTGGTAATAATACTGGGTGGATTTTTACGCCCACTCCTCTGGGCAACTTTATGATGGTACTGATGTGAGAGGAAAAAATTGATCCGCTAACCCTACTTGCTGCCGCCAATGCCGCTGTTGCTGCCGTTAAGAAGGGGTGTCAGCTATATAAGGACATCAAGGGTGCAGCAGGGGAGGTAAAGGATGTACTGGAGGACCTGAAGTCGCAATTTGGGAAGATTCAAAACCCAACAAATGCGCAGAAGATTCAGTACAACGAAGAAGTTGCTCGGGTGCAGGAAATCGCCAAAGCGGACCCGAATGATGTATTTATCCAAATTGGTAACGATTTGGGTGCTTTGATGGACGCTTACGACGAAATTGGTAAGGCGTTTTTGGCACAGGAAGCACAGGCAACACAGGTCTATACAGGAACAGATTCGATTGGTAAAAGAGCATTAAACCGCGTTATTATTCGAGCCAGACTAGATGCAATGCTGGTGGAATTACGGGAAACGATGGTCTATAAAGCGCCGCCAGAACTGGGGGATTTGTGGACAAAATACGAGAAGATGTGGAAACAGATTGTAGTGGAGCAGGACGAGGCCCACAAGCGTGAGACTGCAAAGATGCAGATCGAGGCGGCGCAGCAGCGCAGATTGAAGAGAAAACGCAAGGAAGAAGTGGTATGGGTTGGAGCAATCCTTTTCGTCGTAACGTGGTACGTAGGAGTACTACTAATGCTTCGAATGAGCCAGACGTACCGTGGACTCTACTCGTCGCCGTGGTGGTCTTGTGTTTTGTGCTAGTGATCGCTCTGCCTGTGATGGGCATGATGTACATGGATATGAACAATGCAATGCACCGGGCAGCTGAAGAAACCCGCAAGATGAAGGAACTGCGGCTAAAGATATTACTTGAAATGAGGGGCAAAGAATGAACGATACAACTGATTGGATGACAACTAAGTGGCGTCCTATGATGGCGATTACTTACATGATTATCTGCTTGTGTGATTTTGTGATCTTCCCCATGCTTTGGACGGTGGTGCAGTTTTGGGAGACTGAGGCAGCGAATGATGCCTTCCGTGCGTGGACTTCCCTGACCCTGCAATCTGGCGGATTCATACATATTACGTTTATGGCAATACTAGGCATCTCCGCTTGGACGCGTGGGCAGGAGAAGATTGAGTCAATTAAAGCGGGGAAAGAAGAAGATGCCTAACCCCTATGTGATTATCGGTGCGCTTGTTTTTGCTATCTGCTCATACTTCTACGGGCATCATACGGGTGTGCAGGTAACCAAGGCGGAGTGGGAGGCAGAGAAAGCCACAGCGGCTATTGAAGCGGGCAAGGCGTTGGATAAGGCTAATAAGGAAGTTCGAGAGCTGGAACATCTGCTGGCAAACACACAAAACAGAGTGGAGAAGGTCTATGTCGATAAAGTTAGAACTGTTGAAGTGGAGCGCAATAAGTTGGTTGATACTGCTCGTACTGACGGGTTGTTCATCGACGCCGCGTGTCCAGACAATAGTAACGCCCTGCCCAGTGCTGCCTCCAGTACCAGCAGCGATCATGGAAACACGAAAGCCAGACTTTCAGGAGAGGCTGCGGAAGCTCTTATCGCCATCGCAGCAGACGCAGACGAAATCACCCACCAATTAACCGCATGTCAGGAGATATTGAGAAATGAAAGAGAACTTCAACGAAGCCCTTAAAGCCATCCTGAAACACGAAGGCGGGTTCGTAAATCATCCAAAAGACCCCGGCGGCATGACCAACCTTGGCGTGACCAAGAAAGTCTGGGAAGAGTGGGTGGGCCACGCTGTTGACGAAAAGGCAATGCGGGCGCTTACCCCTGAAGTGGTCGGCCCCATGTACAAGAAGAAGTACTGGGACGCGGTCAAGGGCGACGAGATGCCTGATGGTCTGGACTACCTGATGTTTGACTTTGCAATTAATGCTGGCCCCGGTCGTGCGATCAAGACCATGCAAAAGGCCATCGGTACTGCCCCAGACGGCGCTATCGGTCCCAAGACAATGCAAGCATTAAAAGATGCCAATCAGGGCGAATTAGTGGCAAAATTCAGTGCAGAAAAGGAAGCGTTTTACCGCAGCCTTCCTACGTTTGCGACATTCGGTAAAGGGTGGCTGCGCCGGGTGGCAGAGGCCAAGACCCACGCAGAAACTATGCTGGCTTAATAAGGAACGACGATGCCAAGTACATACTCCCCCGATCTACGGATCGAACTCATAGCCAACGGTGAAAAGACCGGTACGTGGGGCACGATCACTAATGACAATCTCGGTGTCATTATCGAGGACGCTATTGCGGGCTTGGCAAACGTCGAAATTACTTCGGCAAATCAGGCGTTGATCGTAGTCGATGGCGCGGTGGATGAGGCACGATGCGCGGCAATAGTTCTAACTACCACCACCACCGCAAACTTTGCGGTTTACGCCCCGCCTGTTACCAAGCTTTATGTTGTAAGAAACGCTTCAAGCTATGTGGCTACATTCTACTCAGGCACTGGTACTGTTGCTCCGGGTAACGTAACAGCTGCGGGCGCTGGCGTGGCGATTCCGGCAGGTAAAACAGTTCTGCTGCGCGTGGATACCACAAACAGCCCAACGGTTGATGTCGTGGAACAGTTGAACCACGTAGTAGGAGCGTTTGGCGTAGGCGGGGCGCTCGCAGTAGGCGGAGCGGCCACCATAGGTGGGGCAGCTACGATAGGCGGAGCAATTACTGTTGACGGTAATGCCTCTCTCACGGGGAGTTTGACGGTAGATGATGGCGCAACTATTGGGGCCTCTTTAGCCGTAGGCGGAGACATTGCCTTACTTGGCGCTATATCTGCTAGTGAGCCTATTTACGCTAATAGCACTGCCTATTTGAACGGTACAGCGGCACAGACAGTTGCGCAATCTACTGCGATTAACACGGGCAACGAAACTATTACCTTACCTGCTGCTGTTTTTGTTAATGACACTGCGGTGATGTTGTCCTCCTCCGACACCATGCCGACAGGATTGTCCGCCAATACGCTGTATTACACAGTCAATACAAGCGCCACAAGTTATTTTTCGGGCACTGGCAGCATCTCTGGAACTGTGCTTACGATTACCAGTGTCCACGCGGGAGCAATTGGCGTAGGTACCGTGATTTCTGGCACAGGGGTAACAGTAGGTACAACCGTTTCGACTCTTGGAACAGGTGCAGGTGGCACGGGTACGTACAACCTGAGTGCCTCACAGACCGTTTCATCTACCACAATCACTGGAGCTTACGCGGGGTCACAAACAATCAAGTTGTCCACTACGTCAGGTGGTTCTGCGGTGAATATCACAGCGGTAGGTACAGGAAACTTGACGATTACCCCAGTTGCACTGGCCAACACTGCCCCAACTGGCGCATCTACTAAAGCTGTTGCGACCACAGAGTTTGTGACAAATGCGGCGGTTGATACACGAGTACTCAAGTACGTCAACGCTGCGACAACCTCTAACATTACATTGTCCGGCACACAGACGATTGATGGCGTGGCAGTTGTTGCAGGAAACCGAGTACTGGTAAAAGACCAGCTTACTTCGGCACAGACTGTTACGTTCAATACTTCGACAGACGTTATTACCGCAGCCTCGGGGGATGCCCCAAACAACGATACCAAGGTGATGTTTACTACTACGGGCGCGTTAGCTACGGGTCTTACTGTAGGGCGAATATATTATGTAATCGAAAGTTCAGGTGCGACCTTTAAGGTTTCTCAAACTCAAGATGGCGCTGCTATTGATTTAAGTGGTACGCCAAGCGGAACAAACACGGTAGGCACTGTCCCCTCCGCTACTAATGGTATCTATGAAGTTAATGCCAGCACATGGACTAGAACAACAGATGCAGATAGTTCTTCGGACATAGCTGCCGCACAAGTTGCAGTTATTGCTGGAACCACGAATGGTGGAAAACAGTTTGTGACCAACTTCAAGAGCACCAATACATTGGGCACTACTACCATGCAGTGGGATGAAGTAATTAATGGCCCAGCGAATGCAAGCACCCTCGGTGGTTTCCGTGTAACAGTGTCCGGCACGACACTGAACTTGTTCACATACTGATTATGGCTATCACCCTAAACGGCACTGATATGAGCCTTGTGTATGTTAACGGTACACGGATGAGTGTCGTCAACATAAATGGAACACAGGTTTACGGTGCTGCAAATGGTAATGTGACGATGATCTATACGGGGGGCCCTAATGGCACCTTTAGCCCCGGTGATGAAGATGCAAACCGTCATTTTGTAGCTGTTGGCACTAGATTTTCTGGCGATGGTTTAGGCCAACCCGCAGCGCCAACAATTAACGGCACTGCAATGACGCTGATTACGCGTGGCAGTAGCGGTGTTGGTGATGATGGTGGTATTACAGGGATATTCACAATAAAGATACCTACAGGTACCGGTACATTTACTATTGCGCAAGCCGCTACTAGTTTTACATACATAGCGCTATACCGTGTGACAGGTATTTTTTCAATGACAACTGCTTTGGCCTCCGGCACAAGTAATGGTGCAATTAGCGGGGCAGTGACAGCATCGGCAAATGGCTGCTTCTTTGGCGCGTCTGTTCAGAACTTTGGGAAACCCTCATACCCGTCCCCGTCGATTAGTTCTTTGCAGTACAACACGGATAACGATACTCAGGGGCGAATGGGAGCAACAAATGCAACCACTGGTCCAACGCAATCAATATCATTAAACGGTAACCAGATTAATTCCTACGCCACCTTCGGCTACGACTTGTACTAAGGACGCGCTATGCCACTACAGAAACTACAGTTTCGTCCCGGTGTGAATCGTGAAGGCACAACGCTTTCTAACGAAGGGGGATGGTACGACTGCGACAAGGTTCGGTTTCGATCAGGTTTTCCTGAAAAGATAGGTGGCTGGACCGCATTGTCGTACAACACCTTCCTTGGGGTATGCAGATCACTTTGGAATTGGGTAACGCTTAAAAGTTACAACCTGCTGGGTGTTGGGACGAACCTGAAGTTTTACATAGAGAGTGGTGGCGCGTATTACGATGTCACCCCTATTGCATACACTACCGATAGTCAAATTACTTTCACAGCAGATACGACAACCCCATCTTCAATAATTTTGGTGGTTGATGCGAATGCCTCCAGCCTACAAGAAAACGATTTTGTTACTTTCTCCAGTGCCGTATCGCTAGGCGGAAATATAACAGCCGATATATTGAATCAGGAATATCAGATTGTTTCTGTGTTTTCTGGCACGTCCTACACAATTTCTGCCCGTGAGGTTTCTCCTATCGGAAGTCCGGGGGCCGCGGTCCTATCTAATTCATCCGATGTTGGCGATGGTGGCGGATCGGTAGATGGCGAATACCAGATAAATACGGGTTTCCCTGTTTATACCTATGGTACGGGTTGGGGAACTGGTCCATGGTCCCGCGGCGCGTGGGGCTCGGGCTTTACCACAGGATATGGCCAGCAGTTGCGTCTCTGGAGCCAAGCCAATTATGGCGAAGATTTGTTGTTCTCGCCTCGCGGAGGCGCGCTGTATAGATGGACACCGGGGCTGGGTGCAGAACCTGATTATGATGTACGAGGCACCCTTGTCGATGGTATAGATATCCCATCCCAGATTAATCAGATTATGGTGTCCGACACCTCACGTATCGTAATCGCATTTGGTTGCAGTGATTTTGGTGCATACGACACAGCAGATTTTGATCCGTTACTTATCCGCTGGAGTGCGCAGGAAGACTATTTGGATTGGACCCCTGTCGCTACAAATCAGGCAGGTAGCTATCGACTTTCCCATGGCTCTGAAATCATTGGAGCGTTGCAAACACGGCAAGAGATTTTGGTATGGACAAATGCTGCTATCTACTCCATGCAGTATCTTGGACCACCATCCACCTACGGTTTTACGCTTTTAGCGGACAATATATCTGTCGCTTCTCCTAATGTAATGGTTACGGCATCAGGAGCTGTGTTTTGGATGGGCGTGGACAAGTTCTACATATACTCGGGCCGTGTGGATACGCTTCCCTCTACTGTTCGCTCTTATATATTTAACGATATTAATCGCACACAGGAAGCGCAGTTCTTTGCGGGCACAAACGAAGGCTTTAGTGAGATATGGTGGTACTACTGCTCTAAAGAATCCGATGTAATTGATCGCTATGTGATCTATAACTATCTCGAGCAGACTTGGTACTACGGTAATTTGACGAGGACCGCGTGGCTCGATTCTCCTATACGGCAGTACCCACAAGCGGCTACCGGGAATAATCTTATTGTTTACCACGAGGCTGCGGTGGATAACGGAGAAACCAATCCGCCTACGGCAATTGAATCCTATGTACAGTCCTCTGACTTTGATATCGGGGACGGCTACAACTATGGGTTTGTTACCAAGATCATTACAGATATCACGTTTGATGGCTCTAATACCCGTGGCTCATCTAGTGAGCTACCTTTTGTAAACTTCACTATTCGCCCTCGGCAAAATCCGGGAGCGGATTACGGAACTGCGCCTAGCCCAGAAGTAGAGTCTAAGCAGAGTTACAGGGACAGAACCACCTACACCGTCCAAGAATTTACCGAAATCGTTTTCACGCGTGTGCGGGGAAGACAGATAGCGTTCAAGGTAAGTTCTGATGCGGTGGGGACGCAGTGGCGGCTAGGTGTTCCAAGAATTGATATTCGCCCGGATGGCAGACGATGAGTACCAATGTTGTCTATGTTGAAGAAACTTCGCTCACTAGGGTCAAATCCCCTGCGCTGCCATTTGCTCCGTTTGAATATAACCGCGATTATCAAGATCAGCTAAACAACATCCTGCGTCAGTACTTCAATACGCTGGACACTTTGATAGGGCAGTTGACGCTTATGGCCTCCACTAATGGAACAGTACCTGTATCAATTGGCGGCACTAATATAGATGCCTTTGGACGAGTCCGCGTAAGTGAACCATTTACGCTGTTTGACTCTTCCCATCGATATTCGGACAACAGTTTATGGTCAACGGGCACTACAGGAACTGCTGCGGCTACGTTTAGCGCGGATGAGGGTCTGGTCAATCTGACGGTGGGTAGTGCAAGCGGAGATCAGGTAATAAGAGAGACGACAAAGGTTTTTGCGTATCAGCCGGGGAAGAGTCTACTCGTAATGAGCACCTTTGTCATGGGGACGCCACAGACAGGATTGCGCCAGCGTGTTGGGTATTACGGTTCGGCTAATGGATTTTATATCGAGCGCGAAGGCTCAAGCGCCTATTTTGTAGAACGTAGTTCGGTATCAGGAGTAACAGTAAATACGCAAGTCGCACAGGCCAACTGGAATCAAGACCCGCTAAATGGGACAGGGCCTTCCGGAATCACTCTTGACCTCTCCAAGTCGCAGATTCTTTATATGGACATTGAGTGGCTGGGGCTGGGTACAGCGCGTATGGGCTTCATTATTGATGGGGTGTTTGTACCGGCGCATAACTTCAATCACGCTAACCTGACCACGACAACCTACATCACCACCGCTTCGTTGCCTTTGCGGTATGAGATGACCAATATGGCTGCAACGTCAGGAGCTAGTACGCTAAAGCAGGTTTGCTCAACGGTGATCTCTGAAGGGGGCTTTGCGTTAGCTGGATTGCAGCAAGCTATTGGTACGCCAATTACTACCCCATACACGTTGACCACTGCGGGGACTTTTTATCCCGTGGTTTCGTTACGCCTAAAAACTACTCGTCTAGATGCAATAGCTATATTAACAGCAGCCTCTATTTTGGCGTTGACCAACGGAGTGAACTACGAATGGCGCGTGGTTGCATCGGGAACTACAACGGGTGGAACGTGGACAAGTGCCGGAACCAATTCCGGGGTGGAGTACAACCGTACCGGTACGTCTTTTACCGGCGGGCGTATTTTGGCCTCTGGCTATACCCAAGGATCAAACCAAGGCTCTACCACTATTGACATCTTGAAACAGGCATTGTTTGCTAACCAGTTAGAACGAAATGGGATAACAGGTGCACCATTTGAGTTGACGTTAGTTGCGGCGGCTTCAACCAGTACCTCTACTATTTTAGCCTCCCTTGATTGGGAAGAAGTTAGCCGGTAGTGCGTGGCCATCTATGATTTAACGCAGTAATAAGCGATAATTTTGTGAAATTAATCAGTTAGGAGCCAACTATGGCCGTTGATCAAGCAGGCATCATGGCATTGCCAGAAAATCAAGGAATGCAAGCTCCGCAGTTGAGCTTGTCGGATTCATATGATGCGATGCAACAGGGGCTTATGCAAGGCCGTCCTGATGCCTACATGGATTTGCAGGATACCTTGGCAGAGATTCGTCCTGAACTGGAAGAATTAACTGATGAACAAATTGGGCTGCTGCTTCAGGCGCTACAGGACCTGTATGACGATCCCCAGAACTATGCCGCAAAAGTCCAAGAACTCGTAAAGAATCGATTTATTGAGTCGGCGGAAGAGCTTCCTCCTGAGTACGACGAAGAGTTCATTGCAACGCTAATGATGGTTCTGGTGGACATTCAGCGTACTCGCCAAGGCCTTAAGGCTCCCATGCCACAGCCAGATAGTGGTATGCCCGCTGGTATGCCCGCTGGTATGACTCCTCCTCCGCAGCAGTTCGCCCGTGGCGGCATTGCTGACGCTGCGCGGATGTTGGCCAGCCAAGGCCGTAACGGTGACACCATGCTGGCGCACATTACGCCAGAAGAAGCCCGTCTGTTGAAATCCTTGGGCGGTTCTGGGACGATCAACCCCCAGACAGGGTTGCCTGAGTTTTGGCCGCTGCTTTCTCGGAAACGAGGTATTGGTAAGGCTATTACTAAGGCACTGAGCAGTCCCTTGGGCAGAATCGTCGGAACTATTGCACTAGGTATGGTGCTTGGTCCTGCCGTGGGCGCAGTGATGTCGGGTTTTTCTGGTGCGGCGGTAGCTGCAACAACAAGTGCCTTGTCTTCGGGCCTTGTTACAGCGGCAGCGGGTGGGGACCTTAAGGCTTCCCTTACTGCCGCGGCTACTGGATTTATAACCGCGGGCGGCGGACCTGTATCAAACTATGTCGGTAAGTACACTGGCCAATTTATAAGCAATCCGGCTGTTCTTCAGGCTGCAAATGCTACGCTTCTCGGTACAGGCGTGGGAATGGCTACGGGCCAAAACTTCAAGGATGCGCTTAAATCAGGATTGATTGAAGGTGCCATTGCGGGAGGAACGGCGTACCTAAGTGGTGCTCCTAAAGTTGAGGCTGATCAAGCGGCAAAAACTGCCGCGGCTGACGCAACCGTTAATAATCCAAAACTGCAACCGCTGGAGCCTGACTCCCAAGCAGCGTTGGAGGATTTCTACGGAACCAATAAGAGCAATATAGGCGCGGGCGCACAGAAGGCGTATCCTAATTACGTCCCTACAACAGATGCAAATGGTACTCCCGGATATTATGATCGGTTTAATGCGAGTAAATTCATTCCTGCAAATTCGCCTGAGGCACAGGCACTTGGGCTAGGTACGCCTCGTTACGCCGAGGTTGAGCCGTCTGGCAACATCTTTGCCCAGAAGCCGGGGATGACTAAGTCTGCTTATGCAAATCAGCAGATGGATACTGCAAAGGCTGGGATATTTGGCCCTCGTAGTGCAGCGGTGGACATGGAGTATTCCAGTGCAAATCTGCCGCCAGATGCTTCCCCTTCGTTTATGGACAAAGCTGGGAAGCTCTATGATGAGTACGTTACCCCGGGCGTCAATAAAGCTAAAGGTCTTTATGACGAGTACCTTTCCCCTAGCGGAATACAAAAGGCAGGAATACCTGAGGCGAAAAAGGCTTATGCGGATGCGTATAAGAGCGCTATGGAGCTGCCGGGGATGACCCCAGAAGGTGCGGGAAAACTAGCAATGAAAGCGTATGACGATGCTATGCCCGGAACAATTGCTACTTATGGCCCTATGGCTGCTGCTGGCATTGGAACACTGGCGCTTGCCGGAGGCTTTTCTCCGGGAGAACCACCGGACAACCCACTGAAAGACAAGCTGTATGGCACTCCGGGCCTAGACTTGATTAACGCTAACCCTAACCAGTATTTGATACAGGGGCTTCCGGGGGTAAGTTATAACGCGCAAGGAAATATCACTGGAAGTCAGGCATATCAATCCCCGTATACTATGCAAAACGTCCGCGTTCCAACGATGTATGCTGACGGGGGTATTGCAGCTTTGATGCAGGGCGGATATCCTCGCAGAGTAGGACAGATCAGCGGTCCGGGAACCGAGAAGTCCGATTCCATTCCCGCCATGCTCTCCGATGGCGAATTCGTCATGACAGCCAAGGCTGTGCGTGGCGCGGGCGGCGGAAGCCGCCGCGAAGGTGCAAAACGCATGTATGCACTGATGCATCAATTAGAACGCAACGCGGCACGAGGATAAATCATGGCAGAAACCAGCACCCAAACCCAAATAGTCAGGGAAGCCCCTGAGATAGAGGCCCTTAAACTGGGTCTCATGAAGTCTGCACAGGCACTCCCAATGGCGGAGTTGCCCGCCTACCAAGTAGCTGGCCTGTCCACTGGACAGCAAGATGCTATTGCCCGCGGCATGGCAGGGATTGGTGCATATCAGCCCTACATGACACAGGCCTTGCAAGGTATGCAAGGGGCACAACAGGCGGTAGCTGGAGGCACGGAAAGATTTAATCCTAGTCAGGTATCGGACTTCATGAGTCCTTACCAGCAGCAGGTGATTGATCAGGCTTTGGCCAATATCAATCGCCAAGGCGACATTGCCCGCCAGAACATGCAAGCGCAAGCTGTTCGTTCGGGGGCCTTTGGTGGCTCTCGCGAAGGTGTGCAACGTGCAGAACTGAGTCGAGGCCTAGCAGAGACACAGAATTCCACTATCGCCAATATGCTCAATAGCGGATACATGCAAGCCATGCAGCAAGCGCAACAGGCATTTGAGGCACAGCAAGGCCGTCGATTAAGCGGAGCGCAGCTTAGTGGTCAACTGGCGCAGGGCATTGGTGCATTGGGTGCGCAGAATCAAATGCTGGGCCAGCAGGATGTGACGTTCCAGTATGGCTTGGGCCAACAACAGCAGAGCCAGCAGCAACGTGAACTGGATGCGCTCCGTGCTACTCAGCTTCAGGCGGCATACCAGCCTTATCAGCAGTTAGCTTTTGTTAATGATATTTACAAAGGCGCACCTTCCACACAGATGGCGGTTAGTTCGCAGATGGTCCCAACACCTAGCCCCTTCCAACAGATGACAGGACTTGTAACAGGTGGCATATCTACGGCGGCAGCGGCAAAATCGGCAGGATTGTACTAAGGAACCCATATGAAAGACGAAATCCTGAAGCGGGAAATGTTTTCAAAGCCCATGTCTAAATCCGCCCGTAATAGTGGCATCATGGCTGGGTTTGAAGATGAGATGGAAGATGATGAGGGTACGCAACCGCTAGCGCGTAGCCCGCAGAATCCTGAAATCCTGATGAACAACCTACGTGGGGATATGCGCTCCGTTGATGCACGTTACCTTGAACTGGCACAGATGGTTGGAGAACAGGCAGCGATGGAAACGCCGCCTGAGGTTCTGGCCATGTTGCAGTCGCAGCTTGCGGCGCAAGCGGCTCCGCCTATGCCGCAAGGCGGGATCGGTTCGCTTCCGCAGGGTGCTGAGATGGCTCCTCCACCGATGATGGGACAAGGTCCAGCGATGCCTCCGGGCATGGAGGGTATGCCCCCTTTTCCACAGGGCGGGGCTGACCAAGCTCCGCCTACGCCTGATGGATTGCCTCCGCTCCGTGCAGGGACGGGCTCATTTGTTTCCTCCGCGGCGCGTTTCGCGGGAGAAGGTATTGGTCACATCGGTAGCGCACTGTCGCCCTATGTTCAGCGCGGCATAACCTATCTAGATGAGCTCGTTGCACCACTTATTCGCCCCGGGTATCGCGTAGAGCCGTTGACCCAAGACGGTCGCCGAGCCGTGATCCAAGCTCGTGAAAACATTGTCCCCGGTCCGCGAGGCCCTGAAATGGGGGCAGGTACTA
>Ga0181343_1000289_pt1 | contig 23798 bp, 25 predicted proteins | sample Su13VDMLBSD_FD_130110 | JGI IMG/M metagenome (GOLD analysis project Ga0181343, IMG submission 130110) | Freshwater viral communities from Lake Michigan, USA - Su13.VD.MLB.S.D | ecosystem: Environmental > Aquatic > Freshwater > Lake | place: USA: Michigan | collected 2013-07-15
AAAGATAAGTAGTTCATTGGCTACGCTAAATGGATTTATAATATCGTTTTTGAAGTAAAAATTGTTTATTGAATCGAAAACTATACGTTTGTATGACCCATCTTTGTTGATAGGTTCATTCTCGGCAAAAAACAATCCACTACCTGATTGTCCTATTTTAAATTCGGCATAGTCAGCTTCTTGTTTTGTGTATGCAAGAGGAAATTCTTCAAACTCTGACCCCGATAGTGACGAATAGTTGAGATAATCGTAAGCTGGAGAAGTGCCGTATAGACTACCACTCTCCGAGCCGCTTGTATATAAAATCAATCCATCCAGTAGAGTGTTTGATGCCCGGTATTGTTTAGATACACCAACTGGTAACGTAGAAGTGTCATTGATTTTTAAATTTTTAAGCATTAAAAGTCAAGCTTTATCTTACACAACATCTCGTTATCAAATCCTTTAACATATGGTGAACTGAGTTTGGCCACAGCAACCAATTCATTATTCTCATTGAACAATCCAATAGTTGTTATGTAAGTTTTTGGGTCACTCACCAATTCTTGGTGTTTAATCGTTCCACGGATTGTTCCATCGGTTCCATCATTGACATAGCTTGGATTGTTGGAATAATTAAAATCTCGGTTTTTAGCTCTAACGAAATAATGACGAGATGGTATATACTCAGATTTTCTCGCTTTAAGCTTGTTTGTTCCAGCCGCTGTAATTGCGTTCAAGAAAATCTGACTATTGTTTGGATATGCACTTCCAGCCACAACCGCAGTGTTTGTTGGAATTCCAACCAAAGATGCTATTTTCGTGGCATTGAAGATAACGATACCTGCTTTTGGATAAAACAACCCAATGGAATCATATATAGGAACAGCACCAGACGTTCCAGTGTAAGTAACTGTTCCATCAGACCCTATACTACCGCTTACGATGGAGAAAACATCGGAGTTTTTCTTCAAATACACAGAGTCGTCTATGAATTTAAACAATCCATTTGAACCCGAAAGAAAAATCTGGAACTGACCCTCATCAAGTCGGTCTTTGATTTTATCGTTTGAAAAATTCAATGCCACTATTTCAACAGAATCTACAGTCGTGCTACCAGTCGTAAATGAAAACAAGACATCGCTTGGTGATAGTAGTGCATTTTTAAGTTGCTTATAAACAACCTTGGTAGGATATGCTTGCAATGTATCGTTAAACTGTCCACAGCTTCCGCTACCACTGTAATGGCCATATGCAATCGTGAAATACACCTGACCACTTGCTGCTGGCGATGCGTCATATACATCAATATAATAAGCACCATTCAGAATCTCGGTGGAGTTTGAACCGGTTAGAACCAATTGGGAATCGAGTGTTTGAAAATCGTCCTGCTCGATTTCGTATGCTCCACCGGACCAAAGCCCGGAAGTGACTCGGCTCGTTTTACCGAATACTACATCTTCATCATTAAATTTTCCTAAAATCATATTTTTAAACCTTTGTTACTGTAACCGGAATACTTAGACTTCCACCGCTTTCATTACCATAAATCGTTATGGTTGCGCTGGTTGTTTTGGTTATTGAGCTGTTTGGAATAAACTTGAATTTATTACCAACAACAACCTGAGAAGATTCGGTGGCAATGTCCCCTGCAAATGATGGAACCGTGCTTGATGTTGACCCCACAGAATTCATCTCAGTAACTACTAAAGTGCCAATATTCTTATTTGACAAAATAATGGTATAGCCTAGTGTAGTGTTATAAGACGGATTGGTTGATGGTGAAATTATTATATCTCCTGAATAATTACTATCAACTTCGATTGAGGTTTGGGCGATTGAAATTGTTGGTATGGCAGTAACTCCGTATGGAAGAGTCACTAACTTAAATTTCAATGCTTGTGATTCGTCCGAAACAGGCTCGAATACGGGTGTATTTCGCAATGCATAATCATAGTATGCGCTGCCAAGTGGATGATTCGGCTGATACAATGTGTAATCAATCTCATCATCACCGAGAGCGAAATGAGTTATTTTTAAAGTTCCATCTTTAGCAAGCAATTCACGCCCTTTTTTAGTAAGTGTTGCTTCTACTGTAATAAATTTATTGTCTAAATATGCCATACCTAGTTATAAGTATATCCGATTATTTATTTTAAATCAAATTCGTTTGATTTCTCGTTACTATAATGCTTTCTATAGGAGATGAACCGTCCAATTGGCCAACTGAATTAACAGTTGATTCTGCGGTTTGTTTACCCTTTTTATAAAATCTTCCCGTTCCCTGATTGATTACACCCGCATAGTTGTGTTGGCGTAATGCGTTTCGGTCAAGTGATTTGTGATGTTTATAATAATTACATTGCAAAGTGACGAAATTTTTGAATGACAGGTCTGGAACCTGTAGTTTTTTAGCTCGTGTAACCGTTCCATCAGCATTCACCGAACTTAATTCATAGAACGCATATGGAAATTCTTTATAATAAGTTCTGACCAACTCTTGTCCATTTATTAGGATTGTTTCTTGAACAGGAACCACAACAAGCTTGTATAGGTAAGATTTACCTTCTTGTTTTACAGACGACAATTTTTCTTGTAAATACACAAAACTTAACGCCGGGGTATTAATTAAATTATTTTTAATAAATTGACAACCATCATCTGAAATCATGTATGACGGTGAATAATTGACCGGCGAATGATTTGTGTTATCATAGTTCAACATCTCAACACTAGCAGATTTCTGTTCATATTTTTCAGAAGATATCGTCGGCTTGATGTTTTTTTCATCAAAATAGTTTCCAACCGTTGCGGTTCGGTCTTTGTGTTGATATTTGTCCCTGACAAGCTCCAGAGGTTTTATCAACAACCCCGATATATCTTTTGTTTGAGCGGGTAGAATATGTTTAACAGATGCAAAAAAACCACCATCCACATAATTTTGTAAAATCTGGACAAATTCTTGATATCGGTTGATATTTGAAAAGGTAGTATATGCTTTTTTGTTTCGCAGCGAATCTATATCGTAGTAACGAGCTTTTTTCTGATTTTCAGGTGACCCAACAATTGAGTTTAAATCTCTCTCAGATATTAAGTTCAAATTGTTTCTGTCATTGAATTTAAATGGGTTCAATACGACACCAGCAATTGGGGTATCAATGATTGAATCCTCTTCACTTGTTGACATTTCATTGACTTTTAAAAATCCAGAATTTCTCTGAGTTGATTTTTTTATAAAATCACTCACATTGAAATTGATAGGAATACTCAAATCATATGTTTGTTCTTTGACAACTTGCTCAAACTGATATGGAAACGCACTGGATGTCCAAAGATTACCAACGTAACAATCATCTTCCAGAGGAGACTGTTTAAAATTATGTGCAGTAAAACTGCTCGTGTAATACTTGTTTCTGTTTAAATACGACTGAAAATAATCAGTAGAACCTATGTCTGAACTTGTATAATTACCGTATAAATCTACCGGTTCCGAAAAATCTACATAGAACAGTAGATTTTCATGTAATGTGTCACCACCATAATCAATTGATTTTATGTTTTTGGCGTGGTTTGATAATACCGAAGATGACAATTCATTTGAATAAATCTTTATGTTCGAAAAGTTTCCTTTAAACCCGACAGATTCTGAAAACGATTGTGAGAAGAAGTTACCAATCAATGCAACTCCCTCGGATTCAAACTTTCCGTATATAGACGGCGATGCAATGAACGATGCCGTCTGACTAAACACAATGTCTCCAGAATCTGCCCTCTCAACCTGCAATTTGATTATTTTTGGAGAACCAGTAGTTTGTAATTCGAATGGGATTTCTTTCGACTGGAGGGTGACTGTATATACATTTCCATCCAAAATTTTAACATTTTCTATTTCAGACGATGTTCCGTCAACATCAATTCGTATGTTGGCAGACATATCATCCAATAATTTGGTTATGTATAACTTCGTATTATATGTCTTCGCAAATACCAAATAGTCCTTGTTCGTTTCCAGTTCTTTTCCGTCTGATTTAAAACTAAACTCAATTGTTTTTGTATTTCCGTATATTGGAATTCTAAAATATTCATCCACCTCAACTCTAGGCATGTTTAATGTGTCCTGAGTTTTTCTTATAGATTTTCCGTTTTCTATTACTTTATATTCGATGATATCAAGAACGTTATCCGGTATTGCGTAAATGGATTGTAACTCTTGAACGGCTTTGCTCGTTCCTTTCGATTTCAACAACTCTGGGAAGTTGTTCATTATTCTATTCTTGATGAGATTTTTTAATTCGTCACTATCATATCGGTTGTTTGCATCTTTATGCAAGTTCTCGGTTGAAATCGTAAATATCGATGCATCAAATCCAAGTGATTCTAATATTTCCTGTGTTCCGAACGATATTTCTTCGACTTTTTTATATTCGATTTTATTTGAATTCTCGTTAGCATTAATTTCTTCAAATATATTATCGAAAAAATGACCAATCATTGCAACAAATTTTACGAAATCTGAATTGTCGTCGTTTTGTAGAATATATTGTGGCAAGTTATTAACAAGAGCATCAGGATTATTATGGTCATATTCCAGAGAAGATGATATCAACGAATCTAAAGTTGGATTGACTTCCAATCCACCCGTCAAATGCAAATCATACAGATATTCTTCATATCCATCAAATGCAGTAATAATTCCAGTGGTTTTGTTTTGCAGTGTCTCATTCTCGGAAATAAACGATGCGCTGACAATCGTTGTTGCGCTACTTGCTGCAAGATTGTTGGTTGTTATTTTAGTATTATTCGTAGATATTTCGTTTAGTTTATTTTTGAATATCTTCAATCTGGTATTGATTGATGAAAATATCACAAAGTTTTCCCATTCTGAATAATCTATGGCGTTTTTATTTGAACCAGAATATTCTGTGAAAACGAAATCCTGCGACTGTCTTTCTTTTGCAGAAAAATTGATGTCCGATAATTTAATTGTGTTTGATGTGCTTACTACAGTTTTTTCGAAATCAAAATAATAGATTGTTTTTAGAAACGCAGTGACCCACGCCTTCGACTTGACATCAAAAACATCTGGTAACTGGTCCGCAATCTTAACAACCAGTTCATCGTTGATTGTATATTGATTTAAAATGGCATAGACGTTTCCGTTTCCAAAGTTTATGTTTGATGAAAATGGTAAAAAATAGTCTGAGACGAATTGTTTTAACGATGTTTCAATTTCGTTGCGTATCGAACTATTGTATAGCTTGGTAAATATCAAATCGACTATCTCCAAACCACCATCCACGAAATGTGAATTTATTCCAGATATTCTTTTAGATATTGAATCTTTAACAATTGTATCTATGGCTGTTATGAAATCTTCATACGTATATGCGTTATAATAATTCTCTTCCAAGAAATTTCGTATATATCCCTTAATACCAGTAAATTGATTGGTTGATGATATTCCGGTTGACGATTCCACTGTTTTTGAAAACCCAAAATACGTCTCATAAAAGAACTGTATTAGTTCAGACTGTCTTGATAACCCGACGGTTTTCTGAAAAACATCAATATCTGATTGAACTATGGTAACGTTACCAACCTGATATTTTTCGATAGATTGCAACAAATTTTCGAAAACTTCAAACACACAAATTTTCTTGGCGGCTGTGTTGATACTGTTTTGATTTTGACCAACGAGAGAGAAAATGAGTTCTTTTCTATCCGAACTTATCTGTTTCAAAACAATCGGGTTTGTTGAACTACCAACCAAATCTCTGGCAAACGCAACCATCATTCTTCCTGCCCCATTGGTATAACCAATATCAGACAATATCTCAGGAACGTTTAACAAGATGTTTCGTTTGAATGATATTGGAAAGTTTGGTTTCTTTATTTCAATTTTTACTTTATGAAACGTATCATTCAAGTCATAAAACGCAGAATCATATGATGCGACGTTCTGTTTAGGTTGATACTCGCTTTGGAATATTCGGTTTCCATTAGAATCCAAAACAAAAACATCCAGTCTATCTCTGAAAGATTTACCAAAGTTTTGGTCAGTTATGCTGCCGGAAGAATACAAATTGAAGTCTGTGGTTTCGATTATAGAACCACTCTTCAATGAGTCACTTCCACTAAATTCGGTGTTTATAAAAAACATATTTTACTTTTTTAGATATGGGAACGTTTCTGCAAAATCACTGTCAGATGTCGATTCCCCAAGCTGTTTTCTCAAATCTATAATAACATCTCTAGCAGCATCCTTCTCAGCATTCAGTTCGTTTATTTTTTCATTTAATTTCTGATTTGCACCATCCACTGTGTTTGTAGTAACCGTCTCTGTGGTTTCTTCGCTTGCTGACACTTCAACAAAATCAGGCTCAGGTTTTTTAAACTCTGTAAACGCAATCTCTTCAAAATCTATTATCTGAGATTGCGACAATGTGACGTTTTTTAAAGGAATGTTTATGAACGGGGATTCATTGTCCACCTTTAAAACGCCATATTTGTTGAAATTGTTCGAAACTTCTCCAAATAGATTAAATTGTTTTAGAATCTCGTTCACAATATTATGTTCTGGTTACCTTGAATATATATCCCTTATCAAGAATTTTTACCTCATCCGGTAAAACCGATTTTATGATTACTCTTAAATATCTTTCTTGTGGCAATGTTGTCGTATCCAATGTAAAATAGTTATATTCTCCGTCACAGCTTATTTTTGTATAATTATCAAACCCATACACAACTTCTTCACTTTCATTGTCTTTTATCATATAATAACTACTTGATGGTAGATATGATGCAGTTAAATATTGTGAAAATTGTGTTCCCTTGGTAAAGTTTTTGAGTGGATATTTTTCTCTGGCAAATATTCGCACTTTATTTACATTTCCATATGACAATTCTTTCGCAAGGTTTTTGATGCTTATATCAAAATCTTCGAACGTTGATACGGCACTCAATGACCCGGTTTCAAAGACACTATCATCCCACACAGCATCAAGGGCGGGTGAATATATTGTGTTCGTTTCTTTTGAATAGAACTGTAATTTCAAAAAGGAATTATCTACAGGAGAAACTTCCTCAGATGAAAGAATAATCATACCTTCATTTGGAATTGCATTTACAAGCCACGCTTTAACCATTCGTGTAACGTCCATATACACATCTGCCTCTGAATAGTCAAACGATTGTGAACATATCAAAGAAGATGAGTTGTTGATGTCGGAAAAGTAGCTTATGGAAGACGTTGTGTAGTTATCAGGAACTTTATAGAACCACGTTCCACCACCTTTTCGGAATGATTGGTCCGAATATGTTGATGCCGTTAGATAATTGTTTGTTGTAAAATCATCTACTGAACTTGTTCCATACCAAATGCTGTTCGGGGTTCGATTATACCACGATGCTCCATCAAGTGTTCCGTTATACGCCAATCGACCAGTTCCCATATCCCACGATTGACTTAGTGGATATGCATAAACCGTATAATTCAACGGAACCTCATTTGTTTCCAATGATTTAAGACGTAGATAGAACTTGAGAGTATCCAAATCGTCAATTTCATTAGCCGCAATTGATGCTGATATTTCACTTAAATCAAACCGAATTAGCGTTCGACTCATTTCTGGAGCAAATTGTGTGCGAGTGTAAGTGTTGTATATTAGCAATGACCCTGATACCAAACTTCCTATATATTTTCCGGTGTAACCGGTTAAACTTCCACTTGCATATGTCAAGGATGCTGAAAAACTAGATGTTATTCTTCCGGCAAGACTTGCAGAAAACAATCCGTTAAGGTTGTTATATGTTCCGCTATATGGAACTGAATCAACCGTTCCCTCAATGCTTCCAGAAAATCCTACAATTGTTCCATACACACTAGAAGTCACCCACAAGTCTGATGAGGCTCCTGAACCTGAAAGTGTTCCTATAACACTTCCTGTGAACTTGTTTAAAAAGTAATTAACGCCGGAAGATGTTGTATTAAACGTTGTATATGAAAAATCAGATACGGAAGCGGTTGTCCAGTGATTTTCTGTATATAAAAAGTAAGTTTGGCTGTTTTGGTCATATGTTATCTGTCCTTCCACTCCATATGCTGTTGAAGATGTTGGGGCAACTATCCATTGGTTTACAGAACCAGTCACGGTTAGCACCAAATCCACAGATTGCAGTGACATAACCTCAAGAACTTCATCTGTTCCGAAGTTCTTATACTCATAACCCTCACAATTGGTTATGAATGTGTCTTTGTTTGGATATAAAAAATGATGCATATCTGTATAACATATAATTATCAGAATCCAATTGATTTTGATTTAAATTATTTTATTATGTTGAAATACCAACGATATCCCGGTCAGGATACTTGACTTCAAATATGGCCGGTTCTTTTGGCGGATATAGCAATTTATCTTTTATTGCTCCGTTGATATCGTATTCAATGGTAGAATATGCCCCATCGTTTATATTAAGGTTGTTGATTGTCAAATATTGTAATGATTTAACACCCGAAATTTTTGCCACTTCAAGCTCTAGTTGTGAAATGTTCAATGCTTCATTGAAGTTCATTTTTTCGATGCTTAGAAAGGATTTAACAGCCGCAACACACTCGGATAGAACTTTGTTTTTATTGAAACCTGAATATACATCTACCTTAAACTCAACTCCTATATTTATAACATATCCGTCATAAATGTTGATTGAATTGGTAAGTAATTTGTATTTTTCTATATATTTTTTGATGTTTTTGAAAATAATATCGTTACATGGCACCAAGTTTTTGTTACTATCATATGTCAAAATATACAAATTGATTGACGAATTTTGTTCTGGATTAGCAGTGGCATATACCTTGGCAACATTACCAAATTTGGATGGCATTGTCAAAACCCGAACAATATAATCGTCCGATGTGACCGCTCTTCCTTGTGACATAAACTCTTTTTTAGCGTTTTGACGTATGGATTCAAGTGATTCCTCACCATCTCCACCAACCGCAGGGACAGTATTGTTTACTTTAAGCGATGTAAGTATTGTGTTAAACAAGTCCAATTGTCCCGGTGTAAATCCAGATTTATCGTTCAACACTGTATATCTCTGAATTGTTTGTATTTCATCAACATTTGAATTAGACTGTAATCCACCACCTGTAATATACTCTATTGTAAGAGTTGTGTTTGCTGGTGCTTCTCCAAGATTGTTTCCATCAAACAATTTGGTAAAATCCATAAATATATCACGAGTATTGTTTCCATTAAATCCGACATTGATATTTTCCGCACTTGGATAAACGACTTTTCCTTGAAAATTCTCTGTTCCCGGCCCAAATATCAGTGAAGTCATGTTTTCCTCATCAACAGATGTAATGAATTTTTTTGATGTTATGAGATTCTGAATAGTTTGGACCGATGCTGAGAAGTTTGTATCATCTTCAACTTGTATTACACCCTGTGCAAGATACTCCACCTCATACCAACGGTTAGAATCCGAGTCAACCACCGATATGATTTCTAAAACGTTATTCTCAGGCAGTTTTACCCGCTTGAACTGTTCCGCAGTTGTTATAGCAACATCATATGTTAGTATTTTACCAGAAATTATTTTGGCCTGTTTTTTTAGAAGAAAAAATTGTGGCACATTATTTGCTCCTCTTGAATAAATTGTGGCCACTCTTGGAGAAATCTCCGTATTTTGTCTAAAATCAACCGGTTCGCTTGTTATGTAAGACTCTCCACGGGAATTTTTAAGTTCCATATACTGCTGAAGAATCAAACAATACCGCTCATCTGGGATATAGTCTAGGCTTTCTTCACTGTATATGGCAGGAACCAATTGATAAACATCTAAAACACCAACAGCGGGTTTTGTAGGTTTGATTTTATAACCATTAAACCGGGCCAAATTTATCAAATTCTTTCTTTCGGACGAATAATCAATCAATCTTTCTTTAAAACTATAATCTGAATAAAAACATGCAACATCACCGATATAAGATGCCATTTCGATAAACATCATACCCGGAGATTCGTCGCTAAAATCGTTATATGTCTTTGGAAAGTAAGACTTTGCAAATTCTAGGAGGTTAGATTTTAGCGATGCAAAATCCTTAGACGTATATTTTACGTTTTTATCTCCTGCTTGAAAACTTTTATTTATTTGTGAAGACATATTATAATGCAATTTCTATGCTACTTTCTTCTTTTTTATATGTAAATATGATTGCTATTCTAACAGTATAATTATCAAATTGCTTTTGTTTTGTTATATTAATCGAGTTAATAATTAAAGATGGAAAATTTTTTTCCAATTCTTTCCTTATGGACTGTGTTATAACATCACCATCAATCACACCTTCGTTTTCAAAAAGTAATTCATTTATTTTCGAAAAACATGTTTTATTGAATCTCCGTTCTCCTTTTTTTGTGGCAAAGAAATTATACAGGTTTGTTTTAATCTGAGCAATAGAGTCGAAATGTTGGTCAAAATATCCGTTCGGACCAACTTCTATAGGTAATTTAATTCCTAATGGTTTCATTTTTAGTCTTCGACGTTATATCTTGTATTCTCATCAGCCATTAGTCCAACCTTTGCACCACCACCTCTGAACTGCTTACTTTTCTTTACAATATCAGCAAAGTTTGTATTTTGTATAACATCCAACACATTCGCCTGTTCTGGTGCTGTATTTTCTGTTATCATAAAACCGTTCTCGGCCTCAAACTCTTCCTTGGCCTTTTTTTGCATAGTTTCTTCAGCGGTTTGCTGTAAAATTGCATTGAGTGCTGGGTTTTTTGTTACAATCGTAGGTGCCTGTGCTTGCGGCCTACGAGCGTGTAAAGCTTCGTTTAATGACTGTAAATCAGATTGTGTTGTTCTTGACACTTGTGGTTGCGCTGCCCGTGGTGCTGGAGGCTGGAACCTCGGTGCTGGAGCCTGTGGCTTCTGTTTTTTGTAAAAATCCTGTATCTTTTCTTCGATTAGATAGTCCAACTGTCCGTTTATACCTTGGTTAATGGCATCATTAATAATCGCCGCACCGGTGTTATTAATATACTCGTTTAATCTTTTAGTGACTACTTTATCCACTATTTTCTCTACCATTTTTTCAAAATCTGATGCTTTCATAGTTATATATATTAAATTATCTGAAATTTTTTCCGTTAAAACCACCCGGAACACCCATTCCGGTAACAATATTTATGTCCGTTGCTTTTATCGAAGAGTCTGTTCCGGCTGGGTTTACACCATTTACACCCGGCGCAAATCCACCACCGGTTATAAAAACCCTACGACTCATTAATGTCTGTAGGGAATCCCGTAAACTCTCCAATTCTAATACCTCAACTGGTTTTTGTGTTTTATCGGGAATAGCTTCTCCCGCATCTGGATGACTGTGCTTATACCAATGAGTATGATTCAACATCCAATTACAAAGATTGTATAGCCAGTTAATCGTTGTTTGACCAAGTAACGCCGGTTCACCGGTTGCATCGTATTGTCCCAAATATATAGCCGGTGAATTTATTACAGTTTTAACATTGGTTGTCATGACAATCTGGCCATGAGCATCGATAGTGTATTCACCATCAGTCGCAGATGATATACGCTTTTTACCAAAATTAAATATCTCGCCAAATCGGGATGAGAATATCAGTCTATCACTTTGTATGAATATTTGGTCACCTAAAAATTTCGGAATAACATATGATGTGCTTCCGTTAGGAGAAAATGCCACTTGTTCTTCACTTCCAGAAACTATATTTGGTTGTTCACTGTTTGCTGAGAAAATAGATTTATATATCGTTGTTCTCCAACCAATATCATATTTTCCAGATGTCATCACAATCGACGAACCATCGTGGTTTATATCTTCTGAAATCAATCCACCGACGTTTTTCTCATAATCTTTGATTTTTGGAATTTTCGGAAGTCTTGGATGAATTAAAATGTCTTTATCACCAGCCAATTGTCGTTGACGGTTACGAATAATAGTAGTCGGATTACCCGGACCATATGTAGGATTTTTTTGTGAATTATATGATGGAACTTCATATGCTTTATTTTTTCCATCTCCACTGTTTATGGAATCATCATCCGAATATGATGTGAATCTGATAGATTGTCCAAACCGGCTTTCAAACGACGTATCTCCTTCTTTTTTACGAAGACTTCGTATGCGATTATTTGCTAAGAAATTCTTTCCAACGACTCCTTTAGACAACGCCGTTCCGTTGGGATTTCCAAATATTGATTCTGGACCAGATAGTTTTTTGGTTATCTGAATATTGTCCGAGTCACTGCTTTGAATGCTTCCATTTTTATTTAAACCATATGCAGCGTCATACGAAAAATCTATGCTGTTATTTACAATACCTTTCGTGTTTAATTTGGTTGTATAATACAATTCATTCATGTATTTTACAACGATGACAATTTCACCAACCAATGGAAATTCTACTACACCCGAAACGTTCAATGGTTTTGCCCATTTTAATTCCTCTTGTGGAATGTTTTTTTGTGAGTAAACCATTCGCACTAACGCCCTACCAACCCAAGTATAATCTATATCGTTCGATGATGGAGATTCGTCTTTATAATTCGGTGGCCAGTTTTGTGATTTAACAGTAAAGTTCTGTTTATTTTTCTGAATAATTGGATGATTTTCGTCCACAATCACATCCAACACAACACCCGGCTCCTGTTCATAAAATTCGACCATGGGCTGTTTGCCTGATGTCGCAGGTAAAAGTCCCTGATAGTTTTGTTCTGAAAAACTACCGTTCGAATTTGTTTGAGCAAAATATGACATTACTTTTTATCGTTATCCATGACTTGTGCAGTCTTTTTGTTTAGATTTTCAACCTCTTTGTTTATCTGAGCGATTTCATCTTCGGTTATAAACGCATTATCTGCGGCACCCTCTGGCTTTTTAGACATTATCCGCTGCACCACAGCACACAATTTAATCAATTGTTCATCATTTTTCACACCTATATCCAAATATTCTTTAATTATTGGAGCAAAAACAATCGCATCGTTGGCGTTTTTGATGTATCCTTTAAGAGTGACAATCATGTTCCCAACTTCACTTCGGTTAAACTCCGAGTTTGTTACAATGTCCTCATATAAATTGGACATGTTTTTGTTTTTGTATAATTCAAAATCCATTTTAAATCACTCCTGAATTCAAATACTGCTTTGTTATCTGGCGTTGATAATCTCGCATTCTGTTAATTACTTTTGTAATCTGCTGTGTTTTGCAGTTAGAAATCTCTCTTATGTAAAGATATATGGCTTTTTTATTGAACGTGTCAATAGTCCCCGACCTTTTTAAAATCTCAAGAACGGCGTTTGCAATAGCCAAATCTTTTCCTTTAGAAAATACTTTATTGATGTTATCTTCCCAATATTTTACAGTCATCGCCATAAATTCGTTCATCTCAACATTTTTATAATGAGCATCTTCAGACTGTAAACACACGGAACTCTCAGATGGTGCCTCGGTAATATCTACATGTTGATTAAATCGTTTATAGTTGCTGTTATTGTGAAATATGAAGTAGTGTTTGGCAACGATACTGAAATATGAATAGGCTTTACCTTTAGTTTTATCATATTTACTCATATTTGCCACCAGATGTGAAATGGCTTCTCGTTGAACATCAAGCGGACCCACATCAAAGTAAGTAAATTTAAACTTGTTGAAGATGTTTTCAACAAGTTTCTCAAAACTGTGCTTAATTTTTAGATTATATATGTGATTACGTATTTCCTGTGATTCTTCTTTATTATATTGTTCAATAGCGTCCTCGGTTTCACTTGTAAAATACATTTTTTCAACACTTGCTGGATTGGATTTTCTTCCCCTCTTTTTTGGTTCTGGGATACTCACCGGCAAACCGATTACAGTCGCATCAGCGGCGATTCCAATCAGTTTTGGTTCATTTATTTCGACATTGATTCCAGACTTTGATGATTTAATCTTCTTCATTTTTAACTTTGTTTTTTAGATATTCTATCGTGTTTTTCAAATTTTGGAAGACGACACCTACTTCATCGTCCTTCTCGAAAATTTGTTTATCATCAATAATCTTAACACGATTATATGTATTTTCAATATTTTTTATTGTATTTAATATCCACTCTTCATAAGTTTCTATCTTTTTTTCAACTATGGATATACCATTAAAAAGATAAATGTTTATAATAACGGAAGTGATTAGAAACAGGGATAAAATTATTATAGTCAGTATCATAAATTTTAGTCCTCCTCATCATATTCACCAAAATCATTTTCTAAAGCAGCTTCCAAAATTTCTTTGGCCTCTTCGATAGATTCCCAATCATTGGTTTTTATTGCTTTTTTTAGCAATCTTATACATTTTTTAAGTTCATTTTTCTCCATATAGTAAAGTTTTATGGTCAATATTTGAAATTGCCCTTTGCCATATATATGAAGGAAAAATCAAAAACGATTAAAATATAGCGGCATAAATTTTTATACGCCAGTCTGCAACAGTGACTGTAAATGCCGTATTGAAAGCACCATCTTTTGTAGAAATTCCATTTAAATAATATGACGCCCACTGACTTCCTACGTTTATAGTAGTGCTGTTTGTGGTCACAACAACCGGATTATAATCATACACTCCACCACCGGCAAGGTCAGTTATATCAATTTCATCTCCAACGGAGTATGTATTTTCATTGACATTCGCAGAACTTAGTCCCTGTCTGTAGATAACCACCCGAACAAAGCTTGGTGTTCTACTCAATCCATGTGCAAAGCTAACTGCGGAACCATCCGTTGTTGGTATCGCATACAGGCTTGAACTTACAAATGTTGGAACGGCTGTAATAGTTGTTCCGTTTAGTTTAAAACTTCCACTAACATCAAGACTTCCTGTGACTGCGTGCTTATCTGTTACTACTGCGCCTATGAAACTAGGTCCGTTAATACGAGAGTTTGCTGATAAATGACTTGCAGTTATTGCCGTTTTTGCATTTTCAGCATAACTAGCAGAACCAACGAATCTTATTCCGGTGCCGTTAGCAAGATATGCGCTTGCGGTAACTAATGTCGTGATAATTTCGGCAGACGCACTCAACCCTCCTGAAATTTTAATTGTATTATTTTCCCAAGAAACACCATTAATATCATCAACTGAATTATCTGTTGTTGGATAATATGCCAATCGATATTGAACACCAGTCTCGACAGTTCCGTTATCACCAACGTTTAGTGCGTGGCTTGCAGTATAAGCATAACTTGCGGTGACCGCAGTAACCCCGCTTCCACTGGCAAAACTTGCAGTATCAGAATTTTTTGAATTTGTTGCATATGACGCACTTCCGTTCAGACTTCCACTAAAACTACCAGTGTTTACGTTTTGTGCCAAAAAATCAGCAAACGTGTCCACGGATACTCTTACACTAGTCAATGACGAGCTTTCAACAAGTGCAATAAAATCATTTAAAGAAATTGTTACGTCCTCTGTCAATGCACTAGTTTTTACTGATATTAATGGCATATTTTATAATTAGCTTGTTAACGATGCGGTCAAGTATATTGTTCCATTGAATATATAGATTTTGGCCGCAGCAAAATCCACATACATTGAGCCAGTCTGCAACAAAGCTGTGATTGGTGCTGCTTGTGGCAAAATAAATCCAGAAGAAGTTATATTCCCGACAACTTTTACACTCGAAGACACTTCCATGCTACCCGTGAATGAATGTTTATCCACGGCACGAGAACCAAAATCACTTGAACTATAATGATTCAACAATCCACTTACATGTATCTCGGTGACCGGTCTGATGTTTACATCTCCAACTTTAAACACAAACTTATCACTACCATCTGGATTATCACCCAATTGAAACACAAACTCTGACGAATCGACTGGCTCTTCTTGAAAATATATTAATCCCAAATCGTTTTGATAATCACCCGCATAATCTTTATAAAAACGAATTGCGTTAGTGCTTCCACTGTCTCTTGATTTTGCAAAAAGGAGATTTGTGAAATGTCCCTCTCGTTCATACATTATATTATCAACCGTTGAATAAGTTGTCAAATCACTATATGATGATGTATTGAAATAATTATTTCTCACCGACACGTTTCGTGAGCCAGTTCCATTTAAAAACCCAGCGGATGTAGAATTTCTGATATCTAAAAACGTGATATTTGTTGCCGACGAACCGGTTGATAAAAACGAGTTATTTGTTATTATGAAATTGTTAGCCTTCTGAATAAGTGTGATTGCCGTTGTGTTGCTTCTCTGCTCAAACACGTTACCATCAACCAAAACGTTCTCGGTTGGCCATTCATTTAAACTACTTGTTGCTCCACCTGTGCAAATAATACCATAGGATTGATTTGCCAAAAATTTGTTGTTCTTAAAAACGAGGTTTCGATTTCTGAAAGTATCGATATTTACACCATAATCACAATATCTGCTTACATTGTTTTCATATACAACCCCATCAAGTGCGAATCCACCATATCCAATAATATCATGAGTAGAAACATCCGGTGCTTCGACATAACAGTTTGAAATTCTTCCAGATATGGCACTGAAATATGATGATGCATTGTTGTTATTGTTTGACCCGATGGAAATTGCAGTCATCCATCCGTCTAACACATATGCTTTCACGTTGTCAATGACGTTATTTCGGGATATTTTACCGGTTCCCTCATAATAAAAATCTATGAAAATTGGAAACCCTTCGTTACCATTCTTACATGCCACGTTGATGACTTTGATATCACTTATGTTGTGATTTGTTCCACGAAATCCAACTGCCCCGACATTCACACCAACCGGTGCGTATGATGCGGATATTTGGGTGTAGTTACCGTCAATTGTTAAATCTTTAACAGACTGACCAGTATATTCCCCATCTGGACCACATGAAACCGCAAGTGCCTGTAACGCTCCATAACCAGAGCCAGATAAAATACAGTCTGAGCCGGTAAGTTTAAGAACTGTTACATCAATACCACTTCCCTGAATCTTCCAGTTATTGTGCGCTCTCCAACCTTTATTCTCTATCTGGCTACCATAATTGTAATAATCGTAATTGCCTCGTGTTTCGTAGATACCGGGAAGTATGTTCACTTCCAAGCTTTGCGAACCGTTTGACCAATATCTTCGCAAGATGTAATCGAATTTATCACATGTAGAACCATCATATGGGTCAACATATGTTCCACTACCGCTGATATTATCCGTTCTTTTTCCAATCCATATACTTTCAGAAAAATTGCTTTTATAACCAAGTGAAGTCTTGTTTAAAGAAATGTAGCTGGATGAAACCGTCTGCTCTGCCATCAATGCATAGGATGAGGATAAAGAAAAACTTGCGGTTGCTGGAAATGTTATTCTAAACGATGAGTTTGACATATTTACTTATTTATCTTAGCTGAATGTTAATGTATAAAACGTGCCGTTATACCCGACTGGTTTAGTATAACTCACACTTCCCGCTCCAAGGCGTGATATGTTTAATTGGGCATATGAATCAAATCCATATAAAAGATTTGGTCCGCCTAGAAAATAGGATACTCGACTCAATATTCTCTCTAAGCGATTGATATTTTTTAAAACAAACAATGTTCTACCGTTTTGATTAATCGTAAACGGAACTGCACTATTGACTGATACTGCACTTGAATCCTCCATTGTGAATGATGTGCCGGGACCGGTTGATATCGTTGCTGTTTGACCAGCACCACCACCGACACCACTTATGAATGTTATTATATTTGTGGCATCATAGTCAAATAATCCTATTCTTCCTGCCATTGAACCGACTGCCAAAACACTTGGGTCGTTCATCCATCCAAAATTTGCTGATGTGGTGCTATCGTGAATTCTTACTTCCAAAAGATATGTAGATGTTGAATAACACAACCTGTCTGGTATATTAAAATATGACCACTTCGAAGAAATGTCCGCAGTTGTAGTTCCTATATGACGTTGTGCAAGAGGCCAAGATTCGTATGTGCTATTACCCTCTACCACGAGTGCATATGAGGCAGTTAATGAGCTTCCTGCCGTGTTTGCGTAAGATGCGGTGTTCGCATATGAAGATGTTACGACATTTGCAATGTAACTTGCAGTGGCGGCATACGATGCACTTAGAATAGGACCAGAAATCGCAGACGAAGACACATATGATGCACTATCAGCGAGCAAGGCTCGGTCTGCATAAACGGCAGATATACCCTCTTCTTTTATAACACCACGGTAATTTACAAAAACACCAGAAGAAGACCCGGCACTTGCTGTGGCAAGTCCTATGACAAGCGGTTTAGAAACCGAACCGGTCAAATTATCTTCAACTGTGTATAGATTACCAAGTGTGTATAGAAAATATGTTGTTCCACTTACGATTGATGTATTGATGTTTCCATCAACCGTTGGATTGCCACCGACTAATATAAACTTACCACCATAACAGATTTTAAACGAATTGGAATCCACTACCTCTGTAACAATACCAAGAGTTTCAGCGTTTGCGTCTGATTCGTATGACGATGTTACAAAAACACCGGGTGCAGTTTGTCTTAAAACTTTGCCAACCGAGAATCCATGACTGGACTGTGTTATTGTTTCAACATTACCGGACGAAGTGCTTGTGCCATCGTTTCCAATCAAATAGCTTGCAGTCAACGCCAGAGAAGCTGTGGCGGCATATACACCGCTTCCACTAGCAGATGCAGCTACACTTGCAAATGAAGCCGATTTTGAATTATCTGCGTATGATGCACTTCCTACCAAATTACCATAAAAACTACCGCTGTGCAATGAGGAACTTAAAGAATTCGCCAACTCTACCGGAGTTATTCTTGATAATTCTCGTGTATTTGTTCTGGTCAAAAACAATAAGTCTTCAGAAATATCGACTTGTGAAGACGACAATTCTGTTAATTCAAATACTGTTCGTGGATTATCTGGCATATTTTATACTGAATATAAATAGATGGCCAAATTATTTTTTCATTTTTTTAATGATAAATTTAACTAAACCACTACGAACAATGTCGTCCTCAGTAAATTTCAACACTCTTACCCCGTTTTCGATAGATTCTTGGTCATCGAACTTGGCCATAGTTTTGAAAAACCCACTTTTATTTTTTATATCTGCTTGGTCTGGGTCACCAATTATAAAAACTTTGCTAAACTCACCAACACGAGTCATTGCCGTGATTAGCTCTGCCTCGGTCAAGTTTTGTGCTTCGTCAATAATAATACCTTTGGCATTCCAGTTCAATCCACGTAGAAAGCTAATTGGAACTGATGAAATTCTACCTTCCTTTGTCAAGTTTTGCACATCGGCGGTTGAAATCAACTCATTCAGTTTATCAACAAGGGGTTGAATATATGGTCCCATCTTGTCTTCGATTTCACCGGGCAAGAAACCTATTTTACTATCGGCACTTTCAACCGCACTTCTTAGATAAATAATGTCAGAGACTTTCTTTGTGTTTAGAAGTTTTAAAAGTGCCAAGACAGCAAGATAGGTTTTACTGGTTCCGGCAGGACCAGATATAAATACCATTTTTGTATCTCTATCGGTCATTAGTTGTAGAAACTCTATTTGTTTAGGGGTAAGCTCCCTATCTCTGATAGTTATTTCATTTTTCATCTTTGAATTTTGATGAATCCGAGGGCTTTTATCTTTTTTCTGTTTCATTTAGTTTTGTTTGAGTATTCTTCAATCTGCGACAGAGTTCATATTGTTCAGTTTCAATATAATACTTGTATATATTTTCTAAATTTTCGGAATATGATGATTTTTCGATGGTCACAATGAACCCCGAATTATCAAAATTGAAAATTTCAACCATATCCAGATTGTTGTTTACCGCAAATTCGATAGAAGACACAACATGTTCAGTTAGTTTAAGTTTATTTTTTTCAATAAACTCGTTCATATCTGAATATTCTTGTGGAAGAATATATGGAGTATGTCTCAAAAGCTTCTTTGCCATTCTACAAATAAATAGGCTGTCAAAAAAATTAATGATTTTTTATTTTTAATAAAATTTACAAAAAAACGACCGGGGATGGTTTTTTTAAGATATTTATACTTTACACCACGTTCTCAGACTTGTGAAATATTCAATGCAACAGCGGTATCTGCACATCAAAATGCACCTCACATGTTTGATGCGGTGCATTTTTTGTTTTTTCAATGGGAATTATTCACTAGCAGTGTTATTTACAAAATCAAAATTTTTTTTGAGTGGAATCATTCGGGCAATAAAAAAATGACCGTTTAACGTGGCCAACAATTCGGTGCTGGCTTCCTATTATACGTTTCGAACAATTCAATGTTCTACTTTTTGTGGTATAAGCCTCACGATATTCAATAGGGTGAGTCTTTAATGTGTTAAACGGTCACGTAAATAAATAGATTTAAAAAACAAAAAAAGCGAGATAATTTTGCTATCTCGCTTTTTAATTCGTATTAAAAATAAATTGAGTATAATCTCCTCACATCCACTACTTATAGAGATATGAGTAAAACAAAAGTTAAATGCGATTCATGTGGAAATGAATTTGAAAAAGAAAATAAAGAAATCAATAGATGTAAGAAAGAAAAGATGGGAAATTTTTGTAATCGTGGTTGTGTAGCAACATACAAAAATTTAAATCTTCCGGCAGACCATTACAAAAAATTATACAAAAAATATCCAGTATTTAAAGGTTATGAAAATAATAGAAAAAATGAACTGTCTCCGTTTAAAATATACCTTAATAAAGGAAGAGCATCAATTAAAAAACATCTTGATTCAATAAATATCGATGCAAATTATTTAAAACAACTATGGGAAAGTCAAAACGGGTTATGTCCATACACTGGAATTAAAATGTTGCTTCCAGACAGTTCATCAAAATATCATTCAATAAAATCACTCAAAAAGGCCAGCCTAGATAGGATTGACTCAAATAAAGGTTATATTAAAGGAAATGTAGAATTTGTGTGTTATGCAATAAACTTAGCCAAAAATAATCATAAAAAAGAAGAAATGATTATGTTTATTAAAGAAATCAAATTACCATAGAATACTCTTAGTATTAAACAAGCGTAACCAACGTGAAGGTGGTATTCTATCTACGCTCTGGACGCAACGGGGGTCGAACCCGTGTCTTTAAAGTATCATTATTTTCAGAACTACATGTTTTTTTGATTTCAAGTTCATCATCGTTATCCAATCAACAAAGTTACCGATGTATATATTCAAAAGTTTAAAAAAGAAACCAGAATAAATGAATCTTTTCGTATCTCAAAATTCGTATCAGATTCTATGAGACATCAAACCTGATAGGATTAGCCTTTTATTAGGCCAACACAGCGTTTGTTTCCTCTTCGAGAGAGAAATCAAATGAAACTACGTTGTTAGCAGTTAATTTTTGAACTGTTTTTTAAAGAGGCCGACAATTCATCCTCTACATGCCTAAATTTACATCAACCTTAAATCGATGCCAAATATGCGCCCGTTAAACTATCAAAGAACATCCTAACATCTATAAATATAACCGAGTTTTCTCAAATGTCAAGAAAGATTTTCACTTTCTTTCTTGGCAAGTGCATACGAACTACCAATCATTCGATACAAATCATCTGGATGAAACCACTTTACCCATTTTGTTTTTCCACTGATATGATAGTGTTCAGCCATCAAATGGTGTTCTTCACATAGAGTTATGGCGTTGCTTAAAACATATCCACCATTTGGCATTTCTTTTCTATCTGTGATATGATGAACATCCAAAACTACACAATGTCCATGTCCCTTTCCACAAACTCGACATTTGTTTCCATCACGTTTCAAGGCGGATTCATTAAACTGTTTCCGCCAACGTTTATGATTTTGTTTCACGTTCATAACTAAATGGTTCAGGAGAATCACAGTTTACACAGACCTCTCCGTAGTAGAGTATATTTTCCTTTTCTTGATTGCATTTTTCGCATATTGAATTTACTCTGACAAATATTATTAGACCACATATACTGACTTCTCTTATATCGCTCATATTACTTCCTTTAATCCGTTAAATTGATATGTAAAATAATTCGACTTTCCTTTTCTTAGAAGAATGTATTTGAAATACAAAAAATCATCTGTGGTGATTTCTCTATTGTTTGAAACCTTTTCATCATTCAAATACAATCCACCTTGTTTCATAAGCCGATTAAAATCAGATTTGGAGGCGACTAACTTGCTTCCAAAAAACAAATCAAAAATGGTTGAACATGGAACAGATGTATCGTCTATGATGGTATATTTGTTCATATTCATAATCATTCATCCCATTTAAAAAATTCAAATAGAGGATTGGTGTTTTTTTGATTGACAACTTCGTTGGTCGGGACGTTATTCAATAAATTTAAAATGCTATTTCTGGAAACCTGTGTGACTGGCCCTAGTAAACTTTTGTCCCACAATTTTTGTATAATATCAACTGGCACAATCCAAAATTTAACTATCGGAAATGTGACTATATCAACTAAAACATATCCTTTCAAATTATTTATTTTTTTAATAAACCCTTCAATGTTAAATTCTCTTCCAGACCCTACCATATAACTTGGACAAAAATATACTCCCGAATTTGTAACACATCTCACCTCCCATTTATCTCCGTTATTGTCGATTATATCAAAATCTGCCGCTTCACTCGAAGCAAGTCGAGCATTTAAAACTTCTGTGGCGAGTCTCCGCTCTAATAAAAAACTAATTCTCCTTCCATCTTTAAAATAGTTACATACTTCGTCTGGAGGCAGCACAAGTGCCTTTGACAAATCATCTATATTCCAAGATAACGTCCCGTGATATATCATACTATTTCTGTTGGAATCACCCAATCCGTTACATAGCTGCCACGGGGCGTTTGCATGTTTTCCAATATTCCATGTTTATCCTCTTTGAAATCTATTCCGACCTTTCCACAAAACTTTCTATATATATTGGAAGATATTTTCCGTGGCGCAGATGATATCCCACTTTTCCAAAATACAGTAAACGCATCATCACCAGAGACACATGCTCTTATATGAATCGGTTGAATAGTGGATTCATCCGTTTCACATTTTAAAATTTCCACTTGGTCCAAAACTTGATAATTGAATTTCTTGTTGAAATTTTTTGCGGCAGAAAGACTTTTAAAGACAAAAATTTTTCCAATTTTTGGAGTTGTTTTGACATTCAATGTATAATTCAAGCAATGGTTCCCCAATCTATTTCCACATGAACTTTTGAAGACTGTTTGTGTTTTGTTGTTTTTCGTAATTTCATATTTAGATACGACTTTATAAACAACTGCTTTTTTGATGATAGATTTTTTCATATAATTTCTGATATTTTTATACCATGGGTATCATACCACCACTGGTCGGATTTGTCAAGGTGTTTTTCTTTGAGCCTATAATATGTTCTTAGACATTTTTCTACTTTGTCTTTCTCTTTTTTAATCATATCATCGTCGGATATATATCCCAATCTCAGAAGTGTCCTGATTACCTTTCTTAACACATAACCGGGACCAGTATTTGATGGTATATAACCATCTTTAATCAACATATACATCATGATTTCAAGTTCTTCCAATTTTGTTCTCGGCTTTTCATTGAATACGATGGATGATAATCGTTCAAGACCAAATCCGACATCTATACATGTTCCTAAAGGATTGACAATATTTCCTATCTCTATATTTTTAGAATAGAACTCGGTGCAATATCCACCAATGGAACCGTCAGACCATTTACATTCACCATCAACGGTT
>Ga0181343_1000291_pt1 | contig 23766 bp, 45 predicted proteins | sample Su13VDMLBSD_FD_130110 | JGI IMG/M metagenome (GOLD analysis project Ga0181343, IMG submission 130110) | Freshwater viral communities from Lake Michigan, USA - Su13.VD.MLB.S.D | ecosystem: Environmental > Aquatic > Freshwater > Lake | place: USA: Michigan | collected 2013-07-15
ACGGAGTGTGCTTCTCCTTCAGCGTCGCCTCGGTTGAACGCCTGTTGTGCAACAGAAGATCGTGGAGCTGGGAGCAGCGGGTCCACTTCGTTCAGCCAAGCAATCCACTTGGGATCAGCATTGACTGCTTCAAAGTCCGGCACCATACGGTACAGGCGCTGCTCAAAACTGGCTTCAGACACTTGGGTGCCAGTGTTGGTCAACTGCTCGCGCAGCTTCTCATTCTCGGCACGCATGGCGTCTAGTTCGCCACGAAACTCTGCTGCCACTTCGCGGGCAACTTTGCGCTGGACTTCAATGAGGTCCGAACCAAATGCTTCAACATCAGCATCAGTCACCAACTTCTCAGCGACTGCGGGCTTCACAGGCTCAACCGGCTTGGTCTCGCTGGCTTTGCGGAGGTTATCCACTTGGGCCTTGAGGTCACGCAAGTCTGCATGCAAGCGAGGAACTTCGGCGTCGTACATACCTTTGAGGGTCTTGTACTTCTGCTCCCATTTCTCTTCCGCTACGACTGGTTCAGTCGGTGTCGGCGTTGGCTCGACAGGCTTTGGCTCTGCAGGCGCGGGCTGTGGGTCTTGGGGAGGCTCTGCTGGGGTTGGCGCAGGGTCTGCGGGGGCAGGGTTTTGCGCGTCGGTCAGCTGCTTTTCCAGTGCTTCCAGTTCACGTAACTGAGCTTCTACTTGTCTTGGCAATGCCATTCAATTCTCCTTGGGCTCCAACTCTGCTTCAGGCTCCTACTGCGGTCTGCCGTTCACATAATGGTTTGCTCGGATTTACAAAAACGGATCATTTGATCCGGTCGAAAACCTCTGACGATTTTTCAACCGCTTCGAGGAAATCTGATAAGGCTTGGGCCTGACCTTGGAGACGGTGTATGCGGTGCGGCTCTTCTGCAACCATCAAGGAGTTTTTAGTCTCCTCCAGTTTCATCCGAAACAGCGCCAACAGCGGCTCGTTTTCTTGCAGCTTGCAGCGAATCAACGCTTGCATGTGCTGCCGGTCAGGCTTTTGGCCTACAAAAATCTTCATGTGTGGATTCTATACAACAAATTCAAAAAAAGTCAAACACCATTAGGGCGCGGAGAAATCATATTTCCCTCACGACCCCCAACTTGGCTACCGTCAGGCAGCATATTCTTTGGCGCTGGGCCCTGTGTCATGCCCGGAGCGCCTCCTTGCAACTCTCCCGCAATCATGGCCAGTTGCTCTTGGAGCTGAGCGTTTTGCTGCTGCAGAGTCTGCATGGCTGTGAGCGTTGGGCGGTCTGGCACGATGCGGTTCACGTTGCCGCTCAGGTTGCGGGCCTGCTCGCGCAGGAGCTCCGCTGCACCGTCCATACCCACGATCTGCTGGGCCACTGGGCTGTTGAGCACGATCTGCAAGAACTCGTTGCGGCGCACTGCCTCGGCTTCCTTGACCACCAAGCTGGTAGCGCCCTTGGCCACAGCCTTGACGTCGCCGATCAGGTCTGGGTCTTTGCTGTAGCGCAGGTTGTCTTGGTACAGGCGCTCGATAGACGGCACGATCACGTTGCGGTCGATGTTGCTGATAACCTGCTTGATGCCCTTGCCAGCGTTGGAAATCAGCATCGACAGGCCAGACGACGTACGGCCAGCGCCACCCGAGGGGTCGCCAGTCATGTAGCGTGGGATCATGGTGTCCTCGTCCGCACGGGCAGAGAACTTCTCGAACACGGCCATGATTTCCTGAGCGTTGCTGTTAGGCTGGAAAAACTGGAGCGGCTGCGAGCCGTCGTTGAACTCCGAGCTCTGGAACTGCCAGATTTTCCAAGGGTACATCTCTGTGATGTCCTCGCCCGGGGGCAGGCGCGACACGTTCACACCCACCTGCGGGCCAGAGCTGATGCCCATGTTGTTGGCCAAGCTGCGAGCAGCGGCGTTCACCATGTTCTGTGAGTCACGGCACAAGTCAGTCACGCCCTTACCAGCCACAGCGCCGGGGACTTTCTCATAAGACGTCACGTAGTACGGCTTGCGGCCCAGCGGGTCGTAGTTCAGCACAGCGCGGATCACCGTGGAGCCAACCAGCCAAACTTCGCAAGGGTAGTTTAGGTCTGGGTCAGGAATCTCTTTTTTCGACAGGCCCCAAGTCAGCAGGTCGCTGCCCTTGACGCTGTCCCACATCTGCAGGGCGTCTATCAGGTCTGTCGTGAAAATGGTCTGCGTGGTGTCCTTGCCTTCAGCCGTAGCTTGAGCGCTGTCAGTCCACAGCCACTCGTTCAGGTTGCCCATGTCGAAGCTGTTGAGCACGGAGCGGATCGCGTCGTCGTTGTACCCGGGCACGCCCATCAGAGCCTGCAGGTCTTCACGGGTCATGCGGTGGCGCTCAACGATGAAGCCGTCCTGAATGTCAGAGGCCCACGGTGCCCAGTAGAGCATGAACGGATCAACACGCTCCCACTCGTTGCGAATCTCTTCAGACGGCACCAGCTGGCCGTTCTGCCAAGCCATGGTCTTGCGCTTGCGCTTCACCGGGCCTTTGAGAACAGCGAAAGGGAATGTCACGATGTCGTCCAAGAACGCGTTCAGCGCGTCGGTCCAGTTACCCTCGATGAGCTGGTCCTCCATCTTGAGTTCCATGCGGTCAACACGCTCGTTGGCCTCTTCGCGCAGACGGCGCATCGCTGCGTCTTTCATCTGGGCTGCAGTCTCGCGCAACTGTGTGGGGTCTGGCATGGGCATGCCCTGCTCCATCATGGCCTGCAGCTGCTGCTGCATGCTGGCCATCAGCTCTTGGATCAGCTCGGGAGGCAGTGTGGGCTCAGGTGTCGCTTCGAGGCTCCACGGCTTGTCAGTGCCCGTACCCAGCAAGGTATCCCGCAACCAGCTCGTCGCGGCGCGGCACTTCACTGAGGACAGCTGGATGTAAATCTCGGAGCCGCCTTGGCGTTTGATGTCGGCCAGTTTGTCAGGGTCGTACTCGCCGTTGCGCTGGCGCAGGCACTGGAGCATGCGCTCCTCGATGGTCCGTTTCGCTTCTCGTGAGGACTCCCAACGCTTGCGAGCGTGGGCAGCCAAGCCCTGAATCACAGGCTGCGCCTGCAGGTCTGTGTTGCGTTTTTGTGACTCGCGCTCAAGGTCTGAACTGCGAGCTACCGGGATGAGGGCGATGCCTGTAGCCATGAAATGTCCTTAGTTCGGGTCTTCTGTCCAGCGAGCCTTAAACAGCCCTGTAGCAGTGGTGTTTCCTGTGTTCGTGATGCGAACATAGTATGTACCGGGCGGGAATCCTACCGGGAACTGCTCTCCGCCTTGTGAGCCAATAGCTTGGTTTAGGTTGTTGCCAGAGGACAAAATAAATTTGTCCAGCACAGTCCCGCCTGTTAGGGTGCCACCGTAAGTCATTGTGGTTGTACTGGCTCTCACGGGGGTGCGCAACATGTTGTTCGTCGACTGGATTGTCAGCGTATTGTTGAACGTGCCACTTGCGGTGCCGCCAGAGACAATTTCCACGTTGGCGTTCGATACAGTCAAGAGCACAAAGAAGTCGCGCATGATGACGTCTTGTGTAAGCACGATTCTGTACACACCCACTGCGCCCTGCGCAATGCTGTACTCGCTGAACGTGAAGTACTGCCGCCCTTGATAGAACGCCGAGTTGCCGTCCTCCACAAAGAGACGACCCGCAGCGCCCTTGGCACGTTCAAATACATCAGGTGCCTGCGACTGGACAAAGTTGGTTGACATCAAGCTCATGGCGAGCCCTTTCTAGCGGCTATATGCCGGGATTGTACCCCCAGAGGACTGATGGTCAAGAGTACGAATAACCGGACTTCTTGATTTCACGTCTGGCGTTGCTAACCGTAGCCCCACGGACGTTCATATCAATGATGGCATCGGCATACTGGTTGGCGTCGTGGACGTGGGAGAACGCGTTCTTATCCGGCTTGTCTTCCATCTCCCCGGACTTCTTAATTTTGTACCGGTAGCCGTACCGGAAACCCTTGATGAGCTGCGTGCAGGATGGGTCGATCAAATACATCGCCTTACCTTCCAACTGTTGTACAAGCAAGCGCTCAACTGCCTGAATCCTCTTTTCCGGGTCGTTTGTTGGTGGTCGCTGACATTTGAACCCAGCCTGCTTTACGATATCCACCAACGACATCTCGCCTTGCTGCTGCTTAGCGTACCCAGCCGGGTCAGGAGCTACGAGGAACGAGCAGCCTTGCAGGTTGTTCGCAATGAACGGGTTCATCTTTGTCCGCAGGAACGTCTCGATGCCCATGTTCTCCGACGTCAGCTCGGCCAGAGTTACTACGCGCCCGCGTGGGTCGCGCTGCTTGAACACTGCTGCCGGTGTGCGCCCGAAGTCCAGACCGATGATGACCGGGTACTCTTCGCTGCGTATGGCCTTGATCCTGTCCTTGGACACATGGAACTCATGCGTGAACGTCTTCTCATACACCGGGGTGCCGGACAGGCTGCGCCCATACTCCGAGCGCAGGTACACCCGCAGCCAGTCCTCAGTCTTGCCCGGGATGATGTTGGGGTAGTACTGCTTGGGCAGGTGGTTGTAGTTGTCGCACTCAGGGTTGACCGCCCACTCGTTGTCGTCCTTATCCAGCAGCACCTCTTCAGGCTCTTCGCCGAACCGCTCAAGGTACACCTCTGGCTTGAGGATCGCCGCAGGCTGTTTGTGGATAGCCCAGTTGCTTGGCGGGTTCTCCATCTTGTCGTGCCACCACGTGTCCTCGTCTGGCATGTTGGTGTCGAACAGGGCGCACGACCGGGTGGGCCCCCCGTCCTTGGCTGACGGATATCGGTTCAGACGCGACAGCAGGCCGTCCACAACTTCGCTGTTGAGCTCTCGGCTCTCGTTACCCCACAGGAACGTGGTCTCCAGTGACAGCGCTTTTCGCACGTCGTCCGGGGTATCCAACGGGATGAAAATCCATTCAGACTCAACCTGTGTCCCATCCGGCAGTTTGGCCATCAGGATAAACGTCTTTTCCACAGCCTTCCAGATACCAGCCTCACCGGGCGGCAACCAGTCAAACACCGTCTTACGAGTCGTCAGCGCCAGCTGGTCCGCCGTGTTACGTACGATGATCGCCCGGGTTCTGCGCACACCCTTGGCGTTCGGCTTCTGGCCACAGGCCAGACGCACCAGCTCATGTACGCAAGTAACGGACTTGCCGCCACCGACTGGCCCCGCCAACACACGGACGTAGGATTCATCCAGCATGAAATTCCGCTGGGTCTCTGTCGGTTTGTAGTTGCTCATTTTTTGAGTGTCGCTGCGTTGGTCTTGGCGTTGTACTTGTAGTCGCTGGGCTTGTTCTTACCGCCCGAGTATCTGGACTCCCGGTCTTTGGCCCGGCCATCGTTGCCCAAATCCTGCCGCTTCTTCCCCGCCGCAGTCAACGTGCCATCAGGCTTGATGTGCCCGCGTTTGACCAACAGGCCATGGGCGATGCCACTGGCGTTGTCTTCACCCCGCGCAGCTATCTGGCGTGTCAGTCTGGTTTCCAGTTTGGATTTAGGCATTTTTAATCTCCTTGACCTCTGCGTCCAGTGTAACGGGTGTCAGCGTCTGCTGGTTGCTCAGGGATATGGACTGGCCACCTCCCAAGTCGATGCTGATACTGAACCCGGGCCCAGTGTCCTTGACTTTTTCCTCCTTGGGCTCCAGACCTGCGGCCTTGATGAGCGTCTTGAGGACTTCGTGCTTTTGGTTCAGGCTGGCATCTTGGGACGCAGCAGTGACGTACACCTGATCGAGCAACTCCCCGGCCATCCATGCAGCCTTGGCCTTGAACGTGACGCCATTTTTCTCGTACTCGGACCGTTTTACCTGAATTTGGAGCTGAAACCACGGCTGCGCGGCCAATTCTTGGTACTGCTCGACCGACATACCGTGCCGACTGGCCACAATCAGCTCATCTTCCAGCCCCAAAGCTACCGAGGCCACCATCTCCTCGCTTATCTGCGGGAATGAGGTGTTTTTTGGCTTGTACTCCAGAGGCGTATCGTCCATAGGGGTGTCATCAGCCAGCATTTGTAGTCTCCGCAGCCTGTTTCTGAGCTTTTTCTACCGCCTGAGCGTACTTTTCCATGGCAATTCGGGCCATTTCTGCCGACGAAACGCCCTTTTTGGTGGCCATTTGCTTGTATTTTTCGATGAGTTCGGGGGGCAAAAACAGGTTCCAGCGCTTCATTTTTGGTCCTTAAAAGGTGTGTATACACACATTCTACCGGGTTTTTTCGTATTTTTTGTGGTTTTTACGCAACAGGTGTGTATGTGTATACATATGTTATGAATTTTTGCTCATGCGATGTGAGCGCGTCGTAAGCAGGGCGGGGGCGGGGTGGCCCGTTGGGGGGCCTGTGGGGGGTGGTCGGTTATCAAGGTTGCCTATTGTGTAGGGACTCTGAGTTATCAAGGTTGCCTACATTGAGCGGTGATCGCACCGTTCGCCTCACATGAGATTGTTCTTTACCGACTAGCGCCTGACCTACGGGAACGGTGCGTGCGGATACCTACGGGTTGATGCGGTCACATGGTAGGGGCTTTTGATGAGAATCCGGTCATTAAAAATTTATATTGGAATCTCCCTTGGTGGCGCTTGGGATACGTGCGAAATAGTCGAAGACACGTTGACTGCATTGATTTGATGCGAGTCAGGCTCTACCGATTGAGCAAGCGGTACGGCGGTACATGAGTTACGGGAATTAGTCTGGCGACAGTAGTGTCGTGACGAAAATCGTATGTTGATTGTGACCTACCCGGAAAGCGTTTTCGGATAACCTGAATCACCATGAATCTTACGCAACCCGATATGGCGGTGCAAGACCGTATGTTGGAGACAAGGCCCACTGGAAAGACAGTGGCAAGTAGCGCTCACTTTAAGGGGCGATGAGGTCACATCAAGCGAGCACCAAGAACAGCAAGCTCACCACACAATTCAACCTCTAGTCCATTGTCACCAGTGGGCTAGGTGGTGCATTGTCACCGTTCAACATTCAACACAAGGAAATATCATGCAACTCGCACAATTCACACCCGCAATGGTCAACGTGTTCGGCAAAACCAAGACCGAACGTCAACTGTCAGTAGTCCAAGACGCTTCGCCATACACCAAAATGGCGCTCGCCAATGCCAAGGGCAAAATGGGCCAAGCCGCCCGCAATGGTATCGCCAACGGTGGTATCCAAGCCATTGCCAAGCAAGCCGCTTTCCCATCATGCAACTACAAGCCTGCTGGCGAATACTTTGCCGCACAACTCGGTGAGCCAATGGTCATCTCTAATCGTGCTGGCTTTGAATCCTTGCCTGACCAATTCGAGGCACGTATCATGAAGGCCAAGTTGTCCAAGTCTGGCGGCTATGTCACCGACAAGAAGACTGGCGCACTCAAGGCAGGTGCAACACTGGCCAAGTTGATGGAACTCAAGGCAGTCGCCACTGAGATGGTTGCATCGGCCACTGAATTCACCGCCGAAGCCAAGGCTCAGCAAGCCGCTATCACTGCCTAATGTGTGTATACACACATCCAACTATCCAACTATCCAAGGGGCTTTTACCCTTGGATAATTAGGTTTCTCTTTAAAATCAAGGGGTTACATCTGCAATTAGACAATTATCCAATTATCCAAGTATTTAGGATGCACATGACGATGCGTGTGTTTGTTCGTGCATGAAGCGCCAAGCGCCACACATCATCACGACCCCTAAAATTCCTGACCCCCTATTTCCAACTTGGATAATTCGGCAAGGGTAAACCCTAACATCACCCCGCTAGCCCAGTATCCATGCGGGTTTCAAGCCCCAACCTAATTAGACAAGCCCATCTGAGTTTGGATAATTACCCCCACAATCTTGGATAGGTGTGTATACACACCTGACACATCCAATCATCAAACGTGTGTATACACACATCATGGAGTTCATCATGCAACGACACTACTTCATCGCCACACCAAGCGAACGTGTGTATACACACATGGATGAGACAGACGAACCCTTCGTCTTTGAGGCATCAACAGATACCAATCCATTGGACATGGATGACCCCGAGTTCGCATACCGCGAGTACTTGGCCGAACGATTCGCACGCTAACGTGTGTATACACACATACAAGGACACATCATGGACGTCATCGACCTACTCATCATCCTGTACATCGGGGCTGGCATTGCTAGCTGGGCGTACTTCATCTTCAAGGAGTAATCCGTGGAATCACCACTCACCATTCGCATCGAACTGCGCGACCAGTACGGCAAACAAGTTGCATATCCAGTGTGCGACAACGCCAAGATGTTTGCAGACATTGCTGGCACCAAAATCCTGACAGACATGACACTCCTGCGGATAGCGGGGTTGGGATACACCATACTGACCACACAACGAGAATGGAGGAAGACATGAACCAACGCAAACGCAAGAAACTCATACTCAAGAAGATGGACAAGCCGTCATGGGAATACGAGCTGGAGCGCACGACCATGTACAGCACGAGGCAAATCAGGCCATGCAAGTCCTACTCACCGTGGTGTAGCGACTGCAACGCAGTCCTATTCAGAGACCTACATGGACGCTTTCCGCACACCATGCAGGAATTCAGTGACTTCGAGGGCAGACAACAGGAGGCTCACCCATGACATGGATAACCGTTGAGGTAGACGTCGACCTCAGTGAGTTCGACGACAGCGCCATTGAAGAGGAATACGAAAGCCGTGGGCTTGGCAGCAGCCCCACACAATCCGAAGACAAGGAGGAACTCATGGCCATACGCCAGCTCGTTCTGAATCACAAATCCAAGGAGGCCTACAAGCGCATGTACGACTACATCCGTAACCGCTTGGGGACAGCTATATGACCAGACACACATCACACGGCAGCATCCCATCCGTATGGCAAGACGACGGGTTCGGGACACTGCACCGTATCAACTTTCAGCAACTCATTGCCCGAATCGAATCGGGATGGAGGGAACTATGAGAAAACTCAGACTGACAGCCTTGGCCCTGCTGTATGTGGCCATGTTCGCCGTGCTCTACCTTGACCTGAAGGTATGGAGGCCGGGATGACACCGTTCACATGGAGGGATGAAGACTGCCTGATGGTGACTGCCATTGTTGCACATCGATGTTCTGGCTGCTTGTTCCAGCATAGTGATGACGATGAATGCCCACACACTGATGAGAAATCAGGCATTACCTGTGACGAACGGCAGGACATTATCTTCATACGCAACACACCCGAGGCCATAACAGAATACGCCATGCGTAGATTGGAGGGCACATGAAATGGGATGACGCATTCAAAGGTGGCCACGAATGCTACAAGTGGTACGACCTACTTGCTGGCAAGGGCCTAGACACAGACGAACTGCTTGGCTACGTCAGGGAGAACGTGGTGGACAACACGTTCATCGCACAAATCAATGACCGAATGCAGCCAACTGCAAAGTTCAACAACATCGAGGACGCCAAGGCTCACGTCGTTGCCTATTACGTAGTGCAGAAACTGGAGGACGACACATGAGATTCATATGGGAGAACGGCTTTGCCTACTGTCGATGCACCGTACGCCCCAAGGTACGCATCAAGACAAAAGAGTGGGATGGTAACTTCGTACCCCTATGGGTTGACTCCGTTGGATTCGTGCGAATCCGAGAAGTCGATGGGTACGAGGGCCACATCTATGGCACGGTATCGCCTGTACACCCGAAATCATTTCCCACCATCGAGCAAGCCAAGGCATACGTCGAGGAGCAATCCCTCATTGGCCTTGCAGTAAACAGACTCAACGTGTAAGCACCACGACAGCTTACACAGATACATTCACGTACATATTCAGGCTACCCTGACGTTCATGCGTCACGCTCAGGGGCAGGCATCCAGACGCATATCACTCTCAACACACAAGGAAAAATCATGCGATACAGCAACATCCGCACATCCGTGCTCTCTCAGTTCAGCGTAGACGGTGGCAACGCCGTCGTGCCATTCATCCTCGGTGCGCCGGGCGGTGGCAAGTCAGCCTGTGCCCGTGACATTGTGCAGTCACTTGGCATCGAGAATGTCGTCGAGTTCACTGCGTCACTGCGTGACCCTGTTGACGTGCTCGGTGTGCCTGACAACACTGGCGACTTCACACGCTGGGTTCCACCACAAGAGTTCTACAGCCTGCGCCAAGGTGTCGGACGATCAGCACTCATTCTGGAGGAGCTGTCTGATGCACCTGTCCCCATGCAGAACGCCTTATGTGGCGTGATTTACGACCGTCGTGCTGGCAACCTCAAGCTGTCCGACGAGTTGTTCATCATTGCCACTGGCAACCGTACAGAAGACAAGTCTGGTGCCAATCGCATCACATCCAAGCTGGCCAACCGTACACGGCGCTTCGACTTCCAAGAGAACATCGACGACTGGACTGAGTGGGCGCTCGACAACGACATTGACCCTGTGTTGATTCAGTTCCTGCGCTTCCGTCCCGGCCTGTTGTCTGACTTCGATGCCAACCGCTTCGCCAATCCTACGCCACGTGCATGGGAGCGTGTCAACCTCATCCCTGACAGCCTTGACTCTGGCCTGTTCTTCGACAACTGCGCTGGTGAGGTAGGCGAGGGCGCTGCTGCTGAGTTCACTGGCTTCCGTCGTATCTACATGTCACTGCCTGACGTTGACTCTATCCTGCTCGACCCTGCCAATGCTGACGTACCTCAAGACCCTGCGACTCTGTACGCTCTGACTGGTGCGCTGGCTCGTAAGTCCACCAAGGACAACTTCGACCGTGTATCCAAGTACCTGTCACGTATGTCCCCTGAGTTCAACGTCATGGCCACCAAGGACGCGATCAAGCTGCAGCCTACGATCAAGCACAGCCGTGCATTCGTCGAGTGGGCAAGCAAGAACGCCGAAGTCCTCATGTAACCCATGCGGACCTATACCAACTACCGCTGGGAGCCGGTCAATGTCCGCAAGGGCGACCGGTACCACTACAAGCGCGACGTTGTGTGGCCAGACATGCCATGGCGAACGGCTGAACCACAAGTCATCGCCACTGTCACCTACGACAGCAGCTCGCACTCACCGCACTGGGGCAAGTGGCATATCAACTTCGGGGCTCAGTCCCCTGAGTTGTTCGCTCTGCGTATGCAGGAGATACCCAAGTTCAGCAACAAGGACGACGCCATCGCATGGGTCACTGCGATGGTCGCACTGGAGGGCATGTCATGAAGATCACCGACCTCAAATGGCACACCCGTGACGACGGCGAGACATGGGCGTTGAGCGGGGACTACAAAGGCTTAGACGCCGCTGGCGTAGTACGCAGGCTGTTTGAAGTCAAGTACCTAGGGCGCGGTCGGGGCGGGGGCCCCCTGCGCTGGAAGGTCACAGACCGCCGCTACTGGATTGACAACCCAGAAGACATACCCGAGTTCAGCAACCTCGATGAGGCCAAGGCTTGGGTTACATCAATTATCACACTGGAGCAAACATGACACACACCAAACTCTCAGACAAGGCAGTCCTAGTCAAGCTGACTATTCGTCGCGCAGCACTCACCAAGCGCGACCATGGACTTACGGCAACCTTACAACAGCAGGAGAACGATACCAGCCTAACTGTGCTGACTAAGCTGTTCAAGAACAAGGACTCAGCGATTAACCAAATCATGTCCAAGTATGGCGAGGTCTACGCCTACCACAAGAAGCACACGCTGCCCTACGTTGATGCTGGCCCACGTATCTTGCCGAACGATATGTACATGGAGTACACGCAGGAGATGAAGCACCGCATCGCTCAGGTTGACCAACTGCTCAACACTTACATGCCAATGTATGACCAGCTAGTGAATGACGACGTCATGTATCGCAACTCCGGCCATGCAGCAGGGCGTGCCAACGCATCCGAGTACCCCAGTGCCGAGCAGTTCAAGCTGTCCATGTCAGCCGAGCTCAGGTTCCAGCCCATGGCAGATGCGTCCCACTTCCTGTTCGACCTGTCAGACGATGACTTGGCAGCGTTCAAACGTGCAGAAGACGAGGCAGCAGCCGCAGTCAACGCCGACACCATACAGCGCATGCTCAAGCCCATCTCATCGCTTGTCACCAAGCTGGCCGAGTACCAAGGTGCCAAGGGTGAGCGCTTCCACAACAGCCTCATCGACAACGTCATCGAGGGGTGCAAGCTCGCTCGCAAGCTGGCAATCAACCCAACGCAAGAGTTGCTTGACGAGATTACTGCACTGGAAGAATCAGCACAGGGTTACTTGGCAGACGTCGAGATGATTAAGGGTTCACCTAACAAGCGCAGTGATGCCAAGCGCAAGCTGGAAGAAGTCGCTGCAAGGATGGGAGCGTTCGCATGACATTCACTGAGCTTGAGTATGTGCTTCTGATCGCTGTGGCTGTGCTGTTTTGGCGTAACACGTCCATGAAGATGTGGGCGCAGCAGGAAGAGCGACGTGCGAACAAGTATGCCGACTGGCTGATGTACGTGTACGAAAAGAAAGGAAAAATTGTGCAGAAGGACGATGGATATTACTTCGAGGAGAGCAAATGAAAAAGCCGATAGGAAATAACGAACGCGGGCGTATCACTGGTATGCCCGGCACTGAGGTATCTGTGACCTTGCACCCACAACGACTAGGTGTAAGGATGCGTAACAGCATCATCCGCATGCTGGAGAACCGCACCATCGAGGGCGGCTGGTCATCGCAGTCACGCAAGCTCGCCGAGGCCATAGCTGAGAAGCACGGCATACAGTGCAGCGCCAACAACTGGAACGGCATACGTGTCCTAGGTATGTCCGCCGAGGCGGCACCGCGCATCCGAGAAGTTGTTGTAGCTGACTGGACTGCATACTTGTTGGAGCGCCCGGAGTACCGCAGCGGCTACTACAGGGGTCTGCATGACGGTGCTTTGCAGTACATCGACAACCTTGACCAGAACTTCTACGTAACCATGCACGACAAGGGTTCAATCCGTAAGGTTGTAGAAATCTTGGAAGGGGATACTACACAGGAGATGAAAGACAAATCGAAGCAAGTAGCCAACATGCTCAGAGGCACTGAGCCCATCCACCTCATCACTTTCTAAGGAGTCATCATGGCAGTTACCACACTTGACAGAGCCAAAGTTGCTGTTGTCACACAGCATCCGTTCTTTGCATCCATCCTCATGAAGCGCAAGCTCATCGAGGACAACACCATCAAGACTGCAGCTGTTGACCAGCGTGGTCAGATTTACTACAACAAGGACTTCGTTGACAAGCTGTCTGTTGACGAGCTTGTGTTCTTGCTGTGCCATGAGGTCGGCCATGTCATCGGTCAGCATGCACTGCGACGTGGTGCGCGTAACGCCAAGAAGTGGAACATCGCTGGTGACGCATGGATTAACGACATGCTCAAGGATGCTGGCATCGGTCAGCAGATCGAGGGCTGTGTCAATATGCCCGGCTCCAAGGACGAGACAGTAGACGTCATCTACAACAAGCTGCCTGACCAGCCTGACGGCCATGGCCCCGGTGGTACTGGTGATGACTTGATTGAGCGTGGCACACCACTCACTTCTGAGGAGGCTGACCGCATCGACGCCGAGACTCGCGTAGAGATCGCCCAAGCTGCCCAAGCAGCCAAGGCTCAGGGCAAGATGCCCGGTGCGCTGGCCAAGATCGTCGCTGACCTCATCGACACACAGACACCATGGCACGACATTCTTGAGCGTTACATGACCACTTTCACCCGTGGTGACTACACATGGTCGCGTCCTAACCGCCGCTTCGTTGACTGCTATCTTCCATCCACTGGCAAGTCCCCTGAGATGGGCGAGGTTGTCATCCAAGTCGATGTGTCTGGCTCTATCTCCAAGGTCGAGCTTGACCACTACAACGGCCACTTACAACGCATCGTGTCTATGTGCAACCCCACCCGTGTCCATGTCTTGTATGTTGACACTAGCGTAGCCAAGCACGAGGTGTTCGAGCAGGGCGAGGAGGTGGCGCTGACGTTCTACTGTGGCGGTGGCACTGACATGGAGGAGGGCTTCAACTACATCGCCAAGGAGGGTATCAAGCCCGAGGTGTTCGTGTGCCTCACCGACGGTTACACAGACTTCAACACAGCCAACGAGCCAGAGTATCCAGTCGTATGGTGTATCTCTAGTGACATCGTGGCTCCTTACGGCGACAATATCCACTTTACCTTGGAGCAATGAAATGGCAACCTCTATCGACGACGCAATCGACAAACTGGCTAAGCAATACGACGACGTGCTTCGCGCATGCTACGACGCACTAGCTGCAGATGTACCACAGGCAACACGTGATGCTCTCAGAGAATCAATCGCTGACCACCTCGGCACATCCGATACAGAAGAGTGAGCGCATACGCGCAGAGCGGAGCAACACCGTTGGCGTGCAGGTAGTGCGTAACCAGCAAGGCTGGCACGTCAACGTATCAATCAACAAGGTGCCACATACACACTATGGGCCCTTCCAAGAACCAATAACGCTCACAGAAGCAATGGTCTACGTCTCAACACTAATCAAACTTGAAGAAGGAATCTGACATGGCTACCGTTTACATCACCAAAGAACTTACCAACCGCGTCAAGCAACGCATCAGCACTATGCGCAGGGCTGAGCTCAGTGCTGACTTACCCAACTTCGACAAGAACATCTTTGTTGACGCAAGTCAGCTGTACAACATTGGATGCTGGGGTGCGACGCACGTTCACCTCGTAGACCTTATCCCCAAGGACTGGTTGCAAAAGACGACAGAAGCCAACGTCACCATCAAAGGTATGCTTGACGATGGGCGTAATCTGGCTACTAGCGCTAGATTCAGTGGCCTGACGTCAGCGTACTACCGCCCCAAAGACAGCTACTACTCTAGGTCTGACTCAGAGCTGACACTTGCTGAAGTGCGTGCGCTCCCCGAGGAGATGGCTGGCCGAGCAGAGTTACTGCAACGCTGGGACGAAGCGATCATTGCATTGGACATTGAAGCCAAGTGGGGGAAGGTAGAGACAGACATTGTCGAGTTCCTCAATAAGTGCAAGTCACTAAACGAGGCAGTCAAGCTGTTCCCCAACGTGACCATGTACATCCACAGCGAAGACATGGAGCGTCTCAATCGCAAGGTAGAACGTGTATCGCAGCGCAAAGCAATCGTTGAGTCATACGACACTGACGGCCTTACAGCCGCAGCCATTGCAGCCAAACTCGCGGAGGCATCATGACAGCAAAGAAGACATTACCAAGCATCCCTGTCGGCCACCCCGACTACAAGTGGACGTCTGGCGCTGACGTGCAGGCTACATGGAGACGCTTCGGGTGGACGCCACCATTCGGCAACAAGATTGATCCCATCCCGCCCAAGGAACCTGAGATCGTGCAAGACACACGTAAGTATTGGAGAGTCAAATGACATGGCCTTTCCCTGCTTTTCCAAATCCAAAAGATAGCGGCACGAGAGTGCCCAAGTTCAACCCAGACAACCATGAGGACGCACCACTATGACACCTCTCGAAAGATTCAATGCGCTGACTGCACGGCAGCGCGACGAGATACTGTGCAAGCATCGCCACTTCAACGTAGAGCATGTTGACTGGTGGGAGTGTACGTATGATGACTTCAAGCGTGACATGGACGACATTGGCATTGAGGTGCATCGCTTGTACTTCAGCGGGTTCTGCTCACAGGGTGACGGTGCATGCTTCGAGGGTCGTGTGTTTTCATGGGGAAACTTCTTGCCGTCAATCTACCGCGCAGACCCAGCACTCATAACGCTGGCTGAGCAAGCTTGGGTTTTTCGTGTCGAGCATAGAGGTCACTACTACCACGAGAACTGTACGTCGTTCTACTCTGACATGGCGTGCCCTAGTGACTACTGCTATTCCGAGTTGGACGAGTTCGTCCATGCCTACAGTCCTTACAACACAGAGATTCAGGACGCAGTGTTCCTAGCAAACTTGCAGGGCTACGACTACGACACTCTGAAGGATGAGTTCGAGGAAGAGTTCAAGCGCCACATGCGTTCGCTGTACAACCGACTCGAAGTCGAGTACGACCACCTTACATCTGATGAATCCGTGCTGGCAGCACTGGACGCCAACGACATGCTCACCGAAATCATTGACGAACTGGAGGAAGAATATGCCTGACTTGAAATCTGAACTGAAGAAACTCGAAGCCCTGAAATTTGACGATGATGGAAATACAACAGTGATTACATTACAACCAGCTGTGGCACTGCCTGACGACCAGCAGGGCGGTGTATGTTTTAGATTCTTTAACATCATCAGAGACAACCCCGGTTGCAATCGTAAAAAACTCATGGAGTTGGCTCAAAAAGCTAACATAGGTAACGCTTCGTCCTCATCTTTGGTTACGCAGTTTCTCAAGCGAAAACTTATTCGTAAAGAACATTCCGCCAGTGGTTTTATTTACTTTAATGTCCTTCAGAAATACAAGCCCGGTTACGTGAAGCAAGCCAAGAAAGCTGCTAAAGTCGCATCCCCCAAAGCTACCAAGGTGCCAGCGACAACAAGCGTTCCACTGCCACCCAATGTTCGGTTTACGGCCAGCATCCCTGAACTTCTGGACACCATGTCTGTAGCGCAAGCTCGTGCAATGTACGACGAGCTCAAGAAAATCTTTGGGAGCTGATATGTATTTGAAGTCAATCGAAAACCCAGTACACCGTTCGGGGCACATTGTTGACTATGTGCTGCTGCAAAAAGCGTTCGACGACATGAACCGCAACTTCAACGAGATTCAAATGCGCGTTCACAGCCAGACTATACAAAACGCTGAACTCCAGACTATCAACAAGCACCTCATGCAACTCCTCAATTGGATTGCAACAACCAATCCACAGATACTCGATGAATTCCAAACCACCGCGACTGCCTTCGACAAACTTATTCCAAGAGACGCCGGAGACAGCAATGGCCCGTATGCACAGACTCAAGACATGTGACCAATGCAACAAAGACGCAGAACCACTAGGTGGCGTAGAGGTGCGTGGCAAATGGCTATGCACTAGATGCTGGACAAGGTACGCCAATAGGAAGTGACCATGCGCAAGCGTAGCAAATACAGACCCAAGCATGTGCTGCTTAATCCCGTGGGATTTGTGCTGGAGAACATATCTCCTGTTGCAAGTCATGCGTCTTTCATGCTTGACCTCAAGATCAAGAACCATGGTGCGATGGACTCACTGACAAAAGGTAAAGCCAAGCATACTGACATTGACATGCTGATTTCCATGGTCAACATGACTGAAGCGTTTTCGCGTCTTGGCTTCGGCAAAGACTACAGCGATGTGGTGCGTGATGGACTGCAAGCCCTGCGTGATGTGGGTAAGCGCGGCGCAGCCACGGGTAACTTTGTCTTGAAGGCCCATGAGATGAACGCACTGAACACCGTGATGGAGCTACACGATGCCCAGATGGACGTCGTGACGTTGAAAGATATGGACGCAGCCATTGCCCTCGTTCGTGAGGAGTACAGGCTACGGAAGATGACACCTATTGTGGAGAAGAACACATGAAGACCGCATTCCAATTAATTGAAGAGCATGGCCTGACCCTGCATGGGGACATCGAACATTTTGCTGAGCTTGTCCGTGCTGACGAGCGTGAGGCGTGTGCAAAAGAGGCAGAGTCATGGGACTGCGATTTAGCTGCCGCAGAAATTCGATTAAGGAGCAACACATGACCGACAAGATCAAACGCATCACCATCCCGGTGAGCACAGACATTGACAAGATTCGTGACCGCTTAGCTGCCGACACGGGCATCACCATGACCTACACGCAGGTCTTCAACTTCTTAGTCCACTTCTACATGGAGCGGGCCAATGAACCCAAGAGCAAATGGAAGTCGCTGTCATGAAAAAAGATTCCAAGGCATGGGCAATCAAGCTCAGAGGTCGCAGCTTCTTCCTAGGAAGCACCGGGGCTCCGTGGACGTTTGCAACCAAGATAGAGGCTGAGCACTTCGCTCAAAACGCAGCTCGTCACTACGGCACCTTGGCAGTACCAGTGCGCGTCAGAGTACGCATAGAGGAGATCAAATGACGAACATCAAACTCACCCACGATCAGTTCGCTGTGGTGGATGTGAACAACAAGTGGCTGGATGCCAAAGAGTACCCACCACCAAAGAGCGTGAAGATGCTGATGATCGACAAGAAGCTGGGCGTTGCAGTGCTTGGCTCATGGCGAGACTCAGACGGCTGGACACACTGGTGTCCCCTACCAACTTTTAGGAGAGACGAATGACCGACTGGACCAACGAAGAGGAAGAAGTTATGCAGACTATGTTGAGCAAAGGCGCGAACGGCACGAGCGCCCTAGACGTGCAAGTAGCTGGCAACCACTACAAGGACTTAGCCATTCAGCCAGTGGAGTACATCCATGCCAACAACATTGGCTACATGGAGGGCAACGTCATCAAGTACGTATCACGCTGGAGAGCCAAGCACGGCATCAAAGACTTGGAGAAAGCCAAGCACTACATCGAACTACTAATCGAACTGGAGACACGCACATGTTCAGAAACTTAATGCACACCATCACTGGTAGCCCGTTGCATAACGCAGCGCAGTCACAGATGAATGCCATTGGCAGTTCCATCACATCTGGCGTGATTAGCCATCAAGGCATGTTGGGGCAAGTCCAAGCAAGGCGCACAATGAGCAAGAAAATCTTCAGCGGCAACATTGAAGTGCAGCAGGTGTCCAACGGCTACGTGGTCAACATCGCAACCCGCGAGGGCTATGAGTACGACACGCACATCGCACACACAATCACCGAAGTCAACGAGATCATTGCAGCAGCGATGGTCGCATTCCAACTGGAGAAGTAATGAGTATCAAACAATGGCTGCGTAACTGGCTTATGTCACCCGACGCGATAGTTGCAAAAGAGAGTATAGGCGGCAGACTGTCCGAGGAAGACTCCATGCTGACCTTTGCGGTTATCAGAGCCACCAACGGCTACATCGTTAAGGCATCACAATACAAGCCGCAGCAGCGCGGCCCTGACTGGCACCACGAGCTGTACATCGTCAAGGACGACGAGAAAATCCCGGACGTCATCGCCCGAATCATGGCCATCAACGCATTGGAGAAGTAATGAGCGTAGACCAAATTGAACTGTGGCACAAACGTGCCAGACCACAACCCACTGCGGAGGACTTCAACGTGCAGCTAGGCTGTCACTTCGAGGAGATCGTAGAGATGTTGTCAGTCATCAACACAACACACAATGACACATTGGTAAGAGCCCGCGCAGCTCTTGGCTGGCTTGCAGAGGGCTTGAAGAACAGCCACATCACTGCGTACATCACTGACCGCAAAGAGTTCCTTGACTCGCTGGCTGACCAGATCGTTACATCTGTGGGCGTAGGCCATTGTGCTGGCATGAAGACAGCCGAGGCTGTGACTGCCGTGAACCGCAGCAACTACAGCAAGGTCGACAAGAACGGCTACCCCATCTTCAACGACAGCGGCAAGATTGCCAAAGGCCCGGACTATGCACCGCCTAACCTTGAGGGCTTGTACTGATGACACCCGTCTACATTGACTTTGAATCCTACTGGAGCACGACCCACACGCTGAGTCGTATGTCTCCGACCGAGTACATCACACACCCTGAGACCGAGATCATCTCTGTGGCTATACGTGTTGGCGACGAGCCTACATACGTACTGTTTGGTGAGGAGGTAATCCGTGAGCACCTGCAAGACATGGACTGGGACGACAAGATCGTCGTTGGTCATAACATGTCAGGCTTCGACTCCATGATCCTTGCATGGAGATTCAACATCAATCCCAAGATGTACGGCTGCACTGCTGCCATGGCGCGGTCGAAGTATTCCAAGACAGGCACGTCCGTAGGCGGCAAGTTCCTCATTGGCGTGTCGCTCAAGAAGCTGGCCGCTGAGTTGAAGGTCGGTGCCAAGTTAGACCTAGAAGCCACGAACACCAAGGGCAAGCACCTGTGTGACTTCAGTCCTGATGAGCTAGCTCAGATGGAAGAGTACAACAAGGTGGACACTGACCTGTGCGCTGAGTTGTTCAAGAAGCTGGCCAAGGGATTCCCCAAGGCAGAGCTGATGCACATCGACATGACTACACGCATGCTTGTGGAGCCTAAGTTCCAGCTCGACTACAAGCTGGTGAACAAGGCGCTGGAAGACGTGAAGGCTGAGAAGGCCAAGTCACTCAACGACTTGTACGACTTGCTGTTTACGCAAGCTGAATCAGTGGCCCGTAAGCTGGAAGGCGACCCCACCGACCCCGAAGAGTATGTACGCATGACCATGGCAAGCGCTGCCAAGTTTGGCGACCTGCTCAAGTCCCGTGGCGTGGATGTACCCATGAAGCAGTCGCCCACCAACCCGGCCAAGATGACGCCAGCACTGGCCAAGACTGACGATGCGTTCATCGCACTACAAGATCACGAAGACCCGATCATCGCTGCTGCTGCCCGTGTGCGCCTAGAGGTTAAGTCAACCCTGCTGGAGACAAGGCTGCAAGCGTTCATCAAAGCCGCTGACGCATGCGATGGGCGTATCCCCGTGCCACTCAAGTACGCTGGCGCTGACACCACTGGCCGCTGGTCTGGTGAGCAGTACAACATGCAGAACCTGCCACGTATCAACCCCAAGGTGCCCAAGCCCTCTGACGCGCTGCGTAACTCACTGCGAGCACCCAAGGGGCACAAGGTTGTCGTAGCTGACTTGTCCGGCATTGAGTTGCGTGTCAACCACTTCCTGTGGAAGGTCAAGCAGTCCATGGACTTGTACGCTGCTGACGTTGAGGCTGACCTGTACAAATCGTTTGCTGCTGCCCGCTACGGCATCGACGAGAGCGACGTGTCCAAAGACCAGCGACAGCTGGCCAAGATCGCTCAGTTAGGTCTGGGCTTCGGTGCTGGTGCGCCTACGTTCCGCAAGGTGGCCAAGCTGATGGGCGGTCTGGAGTTGTCAGAAGCTGAGTCGCTTGAGGTTGTTACTGCATGGCGTGATACGTACCATGACATCGTTAAGGGCTGGAAGGCGTTCCAGAACAGCTTGCCTAACATCCAGCAAGGTACAGAGGTAGCCATTGACCCGTGGGGTCTGTGCGTTACAGACAAACATGCTGTGCGCTTACCGTCCGGGCGCAAGATTTACTACCCCGGCCTGACCAAAGAGTCCGACAACGGCAAGACCGAATGGTGGTACGGCAGTGGCCGCGCACGAGCCCGCATCTACGCAGGAAAAGGCGTTGAGAATCTGGTGCAAGCCCTTGCCCGTGACGTGATCGCCGAGCATGCCCAGCGTATGTTCCAGCGCACGAAGTTTCGTCCATCACTGGCGGTGCATGACGAGCTGGTTTACATCGTTCCAGAGACTGTGGCGCAAGACGTTCTTGACGAATTGCAGGGCATTATGCGTAGCGGTGTGTCGTGGTGGCCAGAGCTAATCACATGGTCTGAGGGTGACTTGGGTGACACCTACGGCGAAGTGAAATAATCGTTGACACCACTCACCATGCTGCTACCATGGAGCTTCAGAACACAAAGCCCCAACCGTCAAATGACGTATTGGGGCGTCACCGCATTGGAATGACATGACAAACCCAGCATGGACGTACTCGCAATTGGATACGTTCGAGACCTGCCCGCGTAAGTTCTACCACCTCAAGGTCAAACGAGACGTGGTTGAGCCGCCTACGATACACACAGAGTGGGGCACAAAGGTACACACTGCCTTTGAAGACTTCATCAAGGACGGTGTCATGCTGCCAGAAGGCATGACTCAGTGGCAGAAGCTGGCGTTCAAGCTGGCCGCACTACCGGGCCAGAAGCTGTGTGAAAAGGAGTACGCCCTTGACCGTAACTTCCAGCCCACCGAATGGAAAGGCTCATGGACTCGCGGCATCGCAGACTTGGTTGTCATCCATGGCAAGAACGCTGTGGTCGCAGACTACAAGACTGGCAAGCGCAAGCCCACCGAGCAGCTAGACCTGTACGCCAACTACGTGTTTGCCCATCACCCTGAAGTACAGAAGGTCACTACGGGTTTCATCTGGCTCAAGGAAAAGAAGATTGACTGGAAGCCTGTGGAGCGCAAGGAAGTGCCCATCATCTGGCAGGGGTTCGTGCCCCGTGTGGCCAAGCTGGAGTCTGCATACGAGCGTGACAAGTGGCCAGCCAAAACGTCAGGGCTGTGTAAGGCGTGGTGTTCAGTATTGAGCTGTGAATTCAACGGAAGGAAAAACACATGAGCGGCGAGATATACGAAGAGTTGCATTACTGTTCGCACTGCAATCAGAAGGTGCGTAAGATGAACCCGCACCGTATGTGCAAAAACAAAGTAGCCATGCTGGAGTTTTTAGCCAAGGCTAACGATTGGGTGTTTGTAGAGGCTGGACGCGGCGCGGTAGTTGACGGGCAATTTATTAGAGCCCCGTACAGGGCTCAGGCACATTGCAGTGTGCTGGCGTGGTTTGGTCTCGCCGAGCATGGCGAACGACGTTCGGGTCTGTACCGCATCACAGAAAAAGGCATGGACTTTCTGCAAGGCAACCACTTGGTGCCCAAAACCATTTGGAGCCGTGACGGGCACGTAGTTGACCGCGACACACTCATGGTTGGAATTAACAGCGTCAAAGACGTGGTGCTAGACAAAGAATACTGGGATAACTATTCGCTCGTACAGCGCTACCCGAAAGAAGAAAACAATGGCTCAAACCCCTGAAGGCAAGGTCAAAGACGCCATCAAAAAGTTTCTCAAGGAACGTGGCGCGTGGTACTTCATGCCTGTGTCCAACGGCATGGGACAGGTCGGTATCCCTGACATCATCATTTGTTACAAGGGTGTGTTCGTGGCTATCGAAGCCAAGGCTCCGGGTAAGCGCAGTCAGACTACGGCCAACCAAGATAGGGTCATCGAGGCCATACAAAAAGCTGACGGATTTGCTTGGGTAGTGGACAATCCTGATGATCTGAAAGCCCTGTTCAATTCAATTGACATCTACTTCAAACTGGAGAGACCAAATGACCAAGTCGACACCCCAAAAACTTAAGTACCAGAAGGAATACAACGCTCGCCCTGAAGAGGTGGCCAAGCGTGTGAAGAACAACGCTGCACGGCGCGAAGCTATCAAAGATGGCAAGGCCAAGGTAGGCGATGGTAAGGACGTAGCCCACAAGAAGTCACTGGAGAACGGCGGCGGCAACCACAAGGGCAACGTAGCTGTGCAAGACCGAACAACCAACCGTGGATGGAGGAAAGGCAGTGGCTCTTACAACCCCGATAAGTGAACAGCGATGGGCTCGCCCATACATCACCCGGGACATGCCCGCCAAGTGGTTTGGCCACGACGTTCCGGCCCACATCACCGTCATCGAGCTGCGGCGTAATCTCTACGATGAGCTTGAAGCCCACTGGCGAGTGAAAGGGACCTTTGATGTCCACACCATGCCATTCAATCAAACCGACGAAGGAGTCATGGCCGTGCTGGCTGCAATGAAACTCACATGCTGATACACAAAGAAAAGAAAGCAGTCGTACTCAAGCTTCGCAACCCGACACGAGTAACGACTGTCATACCAACCTCAGTGTTGGTCGAACACAAAGGCGCGACACTGGTAGCAGTGCCACACAGACCCGATGAAACTCGGGTGCTGCGTAACTTGGGCTTCGAGGTTCCTGACCCCATGCCCATGCACTATGACTGGCCCAAGGTCAGTGGTAGGCACAGTCCGTTCTCCGCTCAACTGGAGACGGCTTCA
>Ga0181343_1000295_pt1 | contig 23518 bp, 19 predicted proteins | sample Su13VDMLBSD_FD_130110 | JGI IMG/M metagenome (GOLD analysis project Ga0181343, IMG submission 130110) | Freshwater viral communities from Lake Michigan, USA - Su13.VD.MLB.S.D | ecosystem: Environmental > Aquatic > Freshwater > Lake | place: USA: Michigan | collected 2013-07-15
TCATTACCTGAACGTATGATTTTATTTGATGCCTGAGCAAGGTCTCCTTGTCTATAACCTGCCGCAACAGACCTAGCAATATCATCCGCTACATCTCCTAGCCCTGTCCCTGTAAACTCATCAAATCCTCTTAATACATTTCCAAATGTACCTGTGAAGTAATCTGTTTCATCATACTCCTCTACCATCCCTTTGCTAGCGTCTATGTCAGCAACGAATTGGTTCATGGCTCTGTCTGCCTCTTCTTTAGTTGGATACATACCCAACTTTTGACGAGGGTCTATATAGCCTTCTGCATCTCTTCTCTGACCTACAACAGGTTGACTTGGTAAAGGCGTGCCTCTTCTCTTAAATAAATCTTGAACAGCAGGTTGTTGTGCAGCTAATTCAGCAAAACGCTTTGGGTCAAGTTCAGCTGATGCGGACGAAGCCGAAGAACCAAGTCCCGAAGGTAATCCCGTAGTATCGCCTTTTTTTTTTACTTCAGTTGGTTGTTGAGGCAAAGTACTAGTGGCACCAACAAGAGATTTGAATTGGTCGATACTTTTACCATATCCTTGTGACTGTACATAGGAATACATATCATTCATTACATCGTTATCGGAATGTAATAATTTGATAAACTCTTGTCTACTTTTTGGATAGCCTTGAGATACTGCTCTATTATATAAATCGTCTATTACCTGCTCGTCCATATTGATTATTTTTGACTGTAATTTACTGTTCCTGTTCCTCCTGCTCCAATATTTCCTGTACCACCTTGTTGCTGTGGTTCAGCGGGGTTGGCGTTGTTTGCTTTCATCCAACGCTCTAAATCGTCTCTCATTTTTTCAGCAGATTTTTCGTCAAGGTCTGATGTAAATGGAAACTTCTTACCATTAGGAGCTTCAATCTCAAGATTATCTCCGCTTCCTGCACCTACACTCTTATTTACAACTTTAAATCCATCAGGCATAACGGCTTGTAGTTGGACAGCAGCGTCAACAGAATCAAGTTCAAAAGCAGATACAGGAAGAGTTACTTTAAGAGGAGTAGGTGGAGGAGCGCTTACAATTCCCGTTACCGAACCACCTGTGTTAGTACGATTACCTGCGTAGGTTGATGTAGCAAATTTCAAAATAGTGTCTTCAGGTAAATCTACCCCAAATGCACTAATTAAAGAACTAGCTATTTTATCAGGGTTATCGTTTAAGTTAAATTCAGATTTACCTTGTCCATCTAAATCATAAATCATAATTTTACCGCCCGATATCTCAACTTGTCTTCCTGCTTTTTGAGCTAAATATTTAATTGCATTGTCACGCTCATTTGCATCAGTAGACTTCAACGCTCTACCTAAGTTCTTACCAAAGTTTTCAGCTTCTCTTCTTCTTTCGTCTCTTCCAATTTCAGCTTCAGTTTGTGCTCTTGGCTGAGGAGTAAATGCTGTTGCATCAATAGTTTGTTTTCTATCAATCATTCCTAGCAACTGACCTGTCATCCATTTCTCAGCCTCTTTATTTTGAGCTTCAGAGAATTGATACTCACCTCTACCTGTGGCAGGGTCAATAACTTTAAGGATTAGCTTAGGGTCTTTAGCTGCAGCAGCGGCATCTAATGTTGTAGTATATCCTAATGTATCTCTAAGTAATGAAGCCTTTTGTAAAGGGTTTTCCATTATAGAGTTAACAGATTGTTTTATTGATGAGTAAAACTCAAACAATACTTCCTTGGTATCAGGGTCAATATCCGTTCTTAGTCTAAGGTCTTCTATTGAAGTAATCGAACCTAGTTTGCTTAGTGTAGAAGGGTCTAATGAAGCTCTAATTTCTGCACCTAAAGTATCGGCAATACTTACCAATGCTTCTCTAGGTTTGAACTTATCAATTCTTCCATAGATTGAACCATCGATATATTCCATACCTCTACTGCTTCCGTCTTTTAGGCCAATAACTTTTTGACCATCAATTATCTGTTCTTCTTTTAAAGCCACATTTACCTTGCCTGTAGGAGCGTCAATAAAAAATCCTGACTGACTAAAGTTACCATATCCTTGTACTTCTTCCAAGTTATCCAATTCAAGAGCGGAAGACTCATCTTTTTGAGCTCGTTGCATAAGCTCTCCATATTGCTCCTGAAATGCTTTCATTGCACCAAATGCTCTTTTGGTTCCGTCAACTAAGTTCTGACGAGCCACCATATAATCTTTAGGGTCTAGCAATCCTGACTTCAAAAGTCTTTCTTGCTGAAGCATATACTTACTTGCTTGGTCAGCAAATCTTAAAGCCTCTTCTCTAGCTCCAACGTGTTCTCCTTGTGGCGCATTTGATAACTGTTCAGCATATCTTCTTGTTGCCTCATCAATAGCTGCTTTCTTTTCTTCTCTGACAGCAACTTCTTGACGGAGCATATCCGTCATGTTCTTGCCTATCTCAGCCCAATTGACCTGCGACTCAGCACTACGTTCAGCGTATTTATAAAATGTTGCCATTAATTATTAAGGTCTAAAAGGATTAAGGAAATCGTAGTTAATAAGGTCTTTCAAAAACATATTAGCCTTTCCCTGTTGTAATCTATCTATAGTTGGCTTCATCGCCTGTGCTGATTGAACCATGGCTACTCTGCCTTGTCTTAATGCTGCATCAGTAGCATTTTTCCCCATTGAATTAAACCCTAAAACGTCCCTAGCATCTTTTATTTTTTGAGCATCCATTCCTCGCATATAATCCAAGAAATCAGGACGATTCATCCCTGCTACTTTACTAAAATCACCGCCTAAAGAAGCAATTTGATTTTGTAAATCAACTCCACTAATATCTTTTCTTTTAGCTACACGCTCCATTCCTCTTATTTGTTTGGCAGATGCACTCTTCTCAAACAAAGGAGCCTGCTCAGCCAATTGACTTCCAAGGCTAGTAAGTCCCTCCATGCCCTGAGCGGTAGCACTAGCAGCCAACTCTTGTGCATTAGCCGCAGCAAGCTGAGCTCCTGCAACTTCTTCCAAGTCTAGCTGAACACCAATGTCACGAAGTCGTGAGTCCTCCTGAGCGCTAAGCATCTCGAGCTGCTGAAGGTCTTGGTTCATAGCAGAAGTAATTCCTGCTTGTGCTTCGTTAGCAGCCATCTGAACACGTCCTGCAGTAGCAGCCGCACCTCTTTCACTCTCAACTCCTGCTTGAATAGCTTGAGCTCCTTGAGAAAGCATCGCCTCTCTTTGCAACTCAAACGGTTCTTTATTTATAGCTAGCTTATCGTATACGTTTACATCAAGCTTTTTACGAGCCTCTTGCATAGCCTTATCTGCTGCTGTCTCTGCCTCCCTCATTGCCTTACGCTGCTTGCCTGCTTGAGCAAATGACATACCTGTAGTTGCTGCTGTTGCAGCCAATCCAATACCTGCCGCTATGGTTGTGAACATTGCCATATTATAATACTTTTATCATTTCAGATGTGTATGAGTCGCCTTTTGTATAGCCAAGTTCCTCATACGTCTTTATTAAACTTTGATTCTTAATAAGTGCATACACATACTTGCATCCAACTAATCCGCATATCTCAGTCAATCTAGAGACCAATAATTCAAGTGCGTATTTTCTTAGTTCTTTCTTTGTATAATACTTATTCGAAATAATCCAATCTACCCACCCTACTTTAGAGTTAGTAAGATACATATATCCTGCACAAATTGGAACATCTCCATCATAAACTATGATGCCACCTTTGCCATCATTGGGAAGGAAGTCCTTTTGTGGTGGCTCCCATCCCCATTGACCCCACCATTCTACAAGAATGTCTTCGTAATCTGTATCGCTTAACTCTCGTATTGTTAGTGCCATGCTATAACAAAGATATTGATTTTAAGGGAAACTTTTCATTACGTCTGCTTCTACAGTAAATAGCTCAATCTTATTGGTTTCTGAGTTCTCTAGATTAAACACACAATAGTGACCTAGTACTCCGTGAGACTCAGCAATTGAGTTTTTAATGTAAAGGAAGAATGCATTCTGAACAGTTATCGGGCTAGTCCCCGGGATAGTGGTATCAATTGTTAGTTGATTAATGCCATTTGGTAAGTCAACTGTAATTGCTGTTACTCTTCCCGCTAATATAGGTGCCCCTGAAAATGAAGGAGGATTTAAGAAATACATTAAGTCTCCAATACTAATAATGCTTCCTATCTCAACATTCAAAGAAAATCTAATTACATTTCCTCCAACTACCTGAGAACTTCTTCCAATTCCATTAACACTTCTCAAAGCTAATTCACCAACAGAGTTGTTTCTTATAAAAGCAAAGAAGGTAGCTTCCTTTTTTTCAAACCAATTTGCTTGAATAAATCCTGAAAACTGCAAGTCGGTCTGTAAAGTTGCGGACCATTTTGCATCTCCCTGTAAGTCTATTGTTTTAAATAACTTGTTCTCTAATGGAGACACGTTAAACACACTTTGTAATGTAGTCGGAGAAAAGTCTTGAGTAGGAGTCCCATTCTTAATGTTCCAAGGAGTATAGAAAGTGTTTCTACTTTCATTCACATTGTGTCTATACAAGTCTCCACCCTTAAACGTATAGAAATAGTTGTTCATGCCTATCATCCAATCAGGATAGTAGGAATAGAAGGACACCCATCCGGGTGCCGCTTCGCTATATGATAATGTATATTTTGCCATATTATTTTTTATAATGGACAATCAAATCCTGTTGTACTTACATTTGGATTATCACAACTTGATATACAGGCTCCGCATATTACAACTCCTGCAGGGAAATTAACTCCTTCGGTACAAGCATTAAAGTTTGATATATCACTTCCATTAAGAATTACAACATTAAGTGTCTGAGAGAACTGAGTTCCTCCACAAGTTCCTCCTGCATCTACATAAAACACTTCTACTACAAACTCAGTATCCACATCAACAACTCCATCAAGCACAACAACAGCACCCATGTAGTCATCTATTGCACCACCTGAACATGGCTCCATGTAACCTCCTACAGAAATAACATTCAACTCAACAGGAGGTTCTCCGCATACAGCCTCACAAGCTCCTAGTGTAGAGTATATTCCACTTCCATCCCCGGGGTCTACACAGGTTCCTTCAACACAGTTATAAGACTCTACTACGCCACATGAAGGACAAGTCTGTTGAGGAAGAAGCACACATCCAACTAGCTCTCTAACTATTACACCATCTGAGTAAAATCCATTAGGTGCACAAACTGTTAGGGCTGCATTTAGAAACACAGCCGTAGCAGAACCTAGTGATGGACCATTTAAATAATACGTTGAACTTACAGCCATTTTGTTTTTTTTGTTTTAAACAGGTTCACATCCGCAACAAGCATTCGTTGTACTTAAAGTTGAGAAGCATAATGTTACAGGAACTGCATCTCTAAAATCCCAAATAAGATACAAGTAGTTTTGCAAAGCAGGGACAGTAAAATTCGCGAAGTTATTAATACCACCACCTTGATTTGGTGTGGCTACAGTAGACAGACCTAGCAAAGTAGATATGTTTGCAGGTGTGTTGGTGTACAGAGTATTTGACATCAAGTATCTAAACTTATCTGTAGCAGGATTAAATACAAACGTGTCCGTAGATAGTTTGTTAGTAATAATACTCAACGTACTTCCTGCAGGAGGGAAAGCTCCGGGGCCAACAGGACCTGTCAACAAGCTATATCTTGAAACCAATGGATTATTAGTAGAAGATAAAAACGTAGTACTAACAGATTGTAATGGAGAGGTATAAGTTCCCTTAACATATCTATACTGCGTTTGAATAGTCTGTCCTGATTGAAAGTCATTTGTCACAACAACTTGGACAATTGTCAATAGGTCAGCATTTGTACATCCCGCAATTATTGAAAGAACTATGTCTCCTGTGTAATTTATTGTTACTGTTGCAGTTTCTTTTGAGACATTATTCTTAGGGAATGTCAAAACTCCACTAATGGTTTCAGGACCTGTGGTATAATTTACACCATTATAATTCACAGTGATATTAAATGAAGCTCCAACACTAATTGTCTCTACCGTGTATTCAATATCAGAAGTCCCAACAGTAGCTCCTAAATCTACGCAGTATTCAAAGCTCTTTGACTGAGATGGTAATGTGCTAAGAGTAAATGTTTGTAATACACCACAAGCCAAACAGTTAGGATTTGATGGAAGGTTTATATCATTTGTAGACAGCACATATTCATTCATATACGGGTCAAAACCACCAAGCTTTTGAGTTGTATATGAAGCATTAAACTCATCTCTAAACCAAGTTCTCATACCTAGTTCAGAAATAACAGCTAGTTGGTCCCCACCTGAGGAATTTCCTACCAATTGAATAACAGCTCCACGCTTTACATCGGTAAAGAATCTGTTGAAACCCCACTGCACGTAGCTCTCAGGGTTAAAACTGATACCATACTTCTCGGTTCTAGCAATCTGAGTTCCCAATACTTCAGGCACAGAAGCAATTACTCCCCCACCTGATGAGTCAGAAATAAGATTTTTACTAGCCAACACATAAGAGATTTTATCCTCCTGAAGAACTAGCACGTCAGTCTCACGACCATCTAAAATATAGATGTCTCCAAATGATGGCTCTAGCACTTTATAGTTAAGTAAGCCAAGATTGAACTCATTCAACTTGTTTACATTAGACTCTGCACTATATACACCACTGTAGGTAATGTCTGAAAATCTATCTGCAGCCTTGTAATCCTGAGCTGAGACACTAGTTACTCTGTTACCAAAATTGAATCTGTTTCCTACTAATGAGTCCCTAATTTTATAACTCTCAGCACCGTTTCCAAATGCAAAGCAGTTAAAGAACTTGGTATCAATTATAGCAGGAGTGCTTGTTGCAATATTTTGATTCTGAATATTCCCTTGGTGATTTCCATTAACAATAGGAAAGGACATCTCGTTTTCAAAGAATACATCAGGCAAAGACTCTAATGGCTCGGTCTCAAAGATGATGACATTCTCAGAACGAAACACAGTAATAGTTACCTCTACGTTTGAGTCTCTTGCTCTTGGCTTTAATCCCGCTCCATCACAAGATTCAGTTCCTGTTACTAGAAACTGAAGTTGGTTAGTGGTTGGATTTCTATAGAATCCGTAATAGTTTGTGCAGACAGCAGTAGGTAAACTTGGTGAAAGTAAAAGACCTTGAAAATTATTTTGAATTTCGCATTCACCATCACCAACAATCTTTACTCCATCATTTAAATACTGCTCAATATTTTCACCAATAAACCAATCATACATATTGTCGTATGCATTTGGTGATATAAAAGTTTTATCAAGAGTGTTTCTTCTTTCTCCACAGTTACCGCCTGAGCCACCTCTGAACTGCTTTATTGACATTACAATTCTACTTCCTACAGGAATATCATAGTCTACAAAAGTCCAAGTTGGATGAGCAGGGTCTGTGCCCTGTAAGTTCATAGGATAAAACAAAGTTGGATATTCTCCGCCTGTTTTTTCTTTTACGCTGAATCTTCCCGGTGCTACAATTGCATTCTCATCCTGAATAATATTAAAGCTATTCGGATTAATCTTAGCGTACACTCCTGCAGGAACAGGCACAAACAACGTAGGGTCATTATCACTTGGAATCTCAATAAAGCCTGTAGGCTGAGACTCCTTCTCTAGCACAGTAGCGTAAACGCAATTAGCGGTAGGTCCTTCTGAGTCTGCCTTAACAATAAATCTATCGCCAACCTCTACCTTTCTAGAGTTCTCTCCTTCCAATAAGAAGTAAGCGTTATTACTATCAGGGTCTTCAAAAAATACGCTACAATAAATAACCTCATAGTTCTCTTGGTCAGGTTTGATTACAAACTTGTATCGTGTAGCCCAAGCAGGAGGTAACTGTTGAGGTGGTATTGTAACCTGTATAGAGTTCTTGTAAGAGGACAAACCACAAGGTATGTGCACAGTATTGTTCGGGCTAACTAAAGCCGTTGAGGCCCTGTTAAAATCATCCATATAGACTATGCCAATCTCGTAGTCTCTATTGCTGTGCAAGCTTTGAGTATTCGCTACCTCTTGAAAAGTTGCCTGAGCAAACGTAACGCTATAGTACTCAAACACCTCTCGAGTAGGAGTAACAGGGTCGTCAACATATTTCATTGCAATCATCTGTAATCCAATCTCACTACTACCGGGAGATGTTAGTATCCCAATAGCCTGACCTATAGTACTGATGCCACTTGCTACTTTTTCTAGCCCACTTAAATCACTTGGTAAAGCACAGTTCAATTGGTCTGTGAATGTAACTCCATTACAAGAAGTTGCTACAGGCTCAATGTTTCCACTCAATCCACCTGTCCCTATTGCTTCCTGAAACTCTGAGCTAATGGCTAAGTCATATACTGAGTCATAATCTCTAGATAAAAAGAAAGCAAAATTTAATCTTATGTTCTGTGCAGTTTCTGTAGGGAATGGAGTATCACCCGTAAATTGTGCATGGTCTAAAGCCAAGGCTATATTTATTGCAGAACCCGCAACCAATGCCTTGTCACTAAAATCAACATAGATGATTGAGTCAGGAACAATTACACCTGTATTAATAGAGTAGTTTCCCGATTGTGCGTTAGTATCGGTATCTGTTATACCAATGTCCTCAGAAACCAATGTTGTAAAGTACTCAAACATTATTGGAGCACCATTCTCGTCAACTAAGTCATATCCTTCAACATAGTTTCCGTACATCAATCTATTACCCATAATAGTCTGAGCCTTAGCAAATCGAGGTACGTTGTCATACAATCTCAATAGCTCAGACTCAGAAAGGATGGTGAAGATTTTACTGTTTGTAAACGTATACTGCTCTAGGGCATTATCGGTCAATCCTAAATTTTTCTTATCAAGCTTCTCAATAACTTTAATAATATTTCCATCTGACCTCTTAAACAATAGGTCAATACCAATAACTAATGGTCCTCCTGTGTTATATGTAATTACAGCTGAATTGCAGAAGTTAGTCATGCCTTCATTCAAATAGCTGTCAACACTAAAGTTGAAAGCATTTGGTATAAATGCAGGCTGAGACCACTGAGAAGTAGCGCTATACTCACCATCGATATATTGATATCTGTAAGCGAAACAGATAAATCTTGTTTTTAGATAGTTCTCTTGCCCATTATTTACAATTGGTTGAACTAAAGGAGATTCTACAGGTGGCTTCTTAATTACCAACAAAGACTCAGCACTTACTTGGTCGATGTTTGCAGTTGGATTTGGATATCTACGCTCAACATTTATTCCTCTTGGTGCATTGTAATCATCAGTAAAAAACAAAAGCTTATTATCCAAAATATCTACCCCTGTGATTAGATAGGCAGGATTAAAATTTAAAGTGGTATTTACATTACCCCCATCATTTATAGATATGACATGGTATGTCAAGATTTTGGTGTTGACGTTAAAAGAAACAATTAAGTCTAACTTACCTGTAGCTCCTACAGGAAAATTAGGGTCGTGAACAAACCAATATATTGTTTCGGTAACACTGTTTTCAATAGCGCCTATACATTTAGCAGAAGCACTCAAAGGAGTACCATCAAGATATGACAGAGAAGTCAAAGGAAGATTACCTTTAGTATTCTCAATAACACCAATCTCTGAGTTCTCGGTAGAACCCATTCTGATGTTCATAGCATTAATGTATTCTCCGTCAGGAATGATTCTTTCGTCATAGACTTTATTCATTCTTCCTGCTGCGAAGTTTCTGCTAATCTTTACCATCTTATTTAATTATCTTGTCTAATCCTCTCAAGTTCATTAAGAGTCTTCCGGGATGAATATTACTGATTCTAATCTTAGCATTTCTCAATAAAGCTGACTTTTCTTTACGAGCACGTGCCACAATATATTCTTGAACTCCTAGCTTACTATTTAGAATTTCATACTGAATATATGCGTAAATGTACTTTTCAAATAACTTATTTACAGTAATCTTAGAATTATCTCCTTGCTCCATACCATCTGATACGTACTCAACAACACAAGATTCACCCGCCATTGGAGAGTCAAAATTAATTACTCCCGATTTTCTATCAATATTAAAGGTAGGATTAAAGTTAGCCGTCTCTGTGTTAAGACCATAAGCGGCACCAATGTTGCCCTCAAAGTACCACATACCATCGTAGTTCCAACCTTCGTTACCGTCAAACTGATTTGCTTGATTCAAATAAATACTCTTCTTAATCTTGCTTAATCTATCAAAATCAATATTAGAGTACTGAGGGCTCAACGCATTACCCTCTTCGTCAAATAATACACGGCCTGTGTTGTCCTGAAGATATGCTCTAGATGATAACGTCTGAATATTCTCAGTCAATGGTCTCAACCACCCATCTTTGTACATAGAAATCCTAACCCAATTGACATAGTCAGAAGGGAATACAAATTTTAAGTTATCAGGAACGGTAAGTTGAAGGACTTTTATTTCTTTAAATGCATCGTAGTTAAGTTCTTGAACAGCTCTCTTGGCATGGAATAATATCTTATACCGCTCCTCATTGTTGACCAATGAGTGATTGCCTGAGTACATCAACAAGAAGTTATTTACAACGTCCTGAAGACTAATATATTGATACGAGCCCCAATTAGCATCCTCAGGTGCCGCTCCTTCGTTCTCGTAATATTGGTATTGTGATAAGTATGCCATGTTTTATTTTTTATGGATTCTGCTCTTGTTGTTCTTTAGCCATGCTAAATTGTACTACCTCAGTTTCTCTGATAGACACACCACAATACTGAAGTATTCTTGAAATCAACTTGTATTCATCTTCTTCAGGAAGCTCAAAGTCTTGATAGTCAGGTTGTGATTGGTCAAACACAGGCTCCCCACTTGACAAGTTAATATACGTCCATTTTGGTACTTTAGGGAATCTAAAGTAAATACATTCAACTTGACCTTTGTTCTGAATAGAAGTTGGATACATCGTAATCACTTCTCCCTGTAAGGTATACGCAGGAAATTGAATTGTCGGAGCCGTAAGGTTTGAGTTATTCAATAAATTTATTTTTCCATTGCTTACCTTTTCAGCCTGAACAATTGTTGCTGAAGAAAATATTCCATACGAATTTGGTGTGGCTAAAAATATATTAGAAGCCAACTGAATTGTGGTGTTGTTCAAAACAGCTACTACAGTAGTAACCAATCCTGTTGTCAAGTTTGTTACCACATCTCCCGGTACTATCCCCTTTGATAAAAATGCTCCTGCAGTATTAACTAAATTACCTGCAGATACAGACGTGTTTGTTCCTGTTGCCAAAGTAACAGGCTTACATTGCACATCTAATATGTAATAAGCATAATATCCTGTAGTAAGTGGGGATGGTGATGAAAACTTGTTAGCTGCAATTTTAGTAAGGTAATCAGTTCTTAAAAAAACCTCCATTGTTTCTGACATCGGCTGCTCTAAATCAGCGTAATCAGTACCTGCAGTTCTAACATTCTCAGCATTAATAATCTTGTTATAGCTGTCGAAATAGTCTTCATAGATTTGCATCTGAGCGTTTTGTGCATACAAATTAAAATCTGATGGGGAGATGTACCCGTAGTTATTCTTATTTAAAACGGATAGCACCGTATTTCTGACAGAGTTTATCATCTTTTTGCCTTTTTACAAATATAAACAAAAAAAAGGAGGCATAGCAACGCCCCCTTTCTTAACCATTTAATCAATCATATTATTCTAAAATTGCTTCTAGCATTCTCAAAGCATCAATACCTTCATCACTTTGAAGGAACCCTCCTGCAATTTCGTAAGGGTCTTCTCCATAAGGGATGGACATCATCTTCTTTTTATTAGTAGATGTGTTGTACCAAATCTCCTTGTCATTGTTTCTTAAAACCAATAGTTTGTTTTCAAAAAACATTCTGACCTTAGCTTGAAACTTTAGTTCAGGGTCATTCAATATATTCAAAAACTCTCTAGGCTCAGTCTTAGCAAAAACCAAGATGTCACGCTTCAATTCAGCGGTAGACACAGTTGATGGGTCTTTGCCAAACATTACTCTAGTAAGAGTTTCAATCTGTTCAATAGTTAATTGACGGGCTTCAATTAAAGCTTCAACTTCCAAGTTCAAATCCTCAACTTCTTCAGCTGCTTCTTTCTCTTTGTCTACCTCACCAAATACAATACCATTCAATGGGTGGTAGTGGAGGAACTGTTGTAGTACAGGGTTTTGCTTTGGTACTCTTAAAAATCCGTCTTCAAAAATAATAGGTTCAATAATTGCATTTCCATCCTGCTCATCTTCAAAAGGGGACTTTTGATTAGTAGCATATCTTAAAGCTCCATTAACATTATTTTTTTCATCAAACCACATCAAGGGGAATCGAGGGTGGTTTCTAGATGCAAGTGTATAGGAAAGTGGACTTCCGTTTTTTAGTTTGTAGACTTTGTCTACAGGGATAATCTTTGCCATTTTATTATTTGATTTTATTTGATTTAAAATTTAAAAAAGGAGAGTGTCTTTGTAGACACCCTCCCTTTATTTATCATCCGTATCTGAACAATACGAAGTTGTTTGCACCAAGGGTACATACACAACGCTCAGATAGGAAGTTGACCTCCATCGCATCAAGGTCGCTGTTAGTAGCGCCACCTGCAGAACCTGTAATCCAAGTCTTGTAACGTCTGTCTTCAGCTTCAGAAGCTCTGAAACGTACGTGCAAGAATGGACGCTTAGCGTTCTTACCCATGATTTGGTCATACACTGAAGTAGAACCTGCAGGAACCAACAAACCTGTAATGGTACCGGTAGCAGTAGCTGCAGTTTGGTTAAGACCACCACGCATAGTTGGGTCGTTCAAGTACTTCCAATCAGACTTATAGAAGTCATAACCTCTACGGAATCCTGTGAATCCAAGGTTCAACGCCATGTCAACATCATTGTCAAATAGACCATAAGATGCAGCACCTGCAGCACTACCTCCATTGTATCCGTTCAAGGTAGCCAACATATTGTCGATGTCGAAGCTAAGACCACGGTTTACGAAAACCACGTTCTCTTCGATAGCACCTTGCTTGTCAAGACGAGAAACGATAGTATCCCAATCAGGTAGAGTGGTTGGAGTACCTGCTCCCCATACGTTACCTCTGTTGTTAACAACATAGAAGATACCTTCAGAACCCATCATACCTGCAGTCTTAGCACCTGAACCTGTAGCGGCAGGAACTGCTTCAATCATTGCAGTCTCAAGATAATCTTCAAAACGAAGACGAGTCTCGTGCTCAGACTTCAAATACCACAAGTAACCTGTAGCACCATTCTCAGTAGTTACTTCAACCCAACCGATTTGAGCCATGTCAGAACCGTTAACCGCATACTTATCTTTGATGATAATAGGGTTGTTAGAGAAGATTTCGTCTTCAGATTCCAAAGACCCAACCATTCCGTTTGTTCCCTTCTTAAATTCAGAACCGTAAATGAATACAGTACACTGAGTAGAAACTGCGAACGCTTGTCCTGTTGCCTCATAGTAAGCTACAGTAAAAGTAGTTGCAGAAGGAACAGCAGTAACGATTGCTTTGTTGAACACACCTGAAGCGTTGTTCTGAATCATTACAGTTTGTCCAACACGGATAGCGATGTAAGTAACACCTGAATCAGCAACTGTGAAAGTAGCTGTGTTAGCAGCAGCAGCAGCAGCTGAGGTACAGTTGGTGTACTTAATGTGTAGACGGCCTTGTTCTGCCCATTTAATTTGGTCAGAGTTAGAAGGCATCTCGGCTCCAACCATTCTAAGGAATGAAGCGATAGTTCTATTACCATAACGCTCAAATTCCTTCTCATAAGTATCAGGTAGATACTGATTCAAGAAGTTAAAGTTGGTAATGTAGTTGGTTTGCAATGCTACCTGTTCAGCACTTGGCTGAAGTTGAAAGGTAGGATTACTTAATAATTGACCTGCCATTGTTTTTTAGTTTTTAGTTTTTACATTTTTTTTGCGCTTCGGATTCTCAGGTTTCTACCTGAGTCAGGGTTTACCGACCTCACCTGCATTCCTCCTGTCACCTTGCCTACTTCAGGAGCTCTACGCTCTGTCATGTTAATGTTCTTAATTTTACGAGTAACATCGTCAGTAGCATCTGACATCCCTTGCTCATAAAAGAACTTGGCAAACTTTTCAGGATTCATTGCAATTGCTAATGACCTATGGTATCCTGATGCGTCTTTAATCATTCCGCTTTCATCCAAGAACTTATTAATAAAGTTCTGAGGAGTAGACTGAATTTTTCTCAACTCATTGGCATCACCCGGAGCAAACGAAATTCTCTTATCGTTAATGTTGAACTCAAATCCTTTAAAGTCTTTACTAAAGACCTCATCTGTTTTTTGGTCAAACCATCTACGCTTTCGATTAGTCTCCTCCTCTAATGTCTTAGCCTCACTCACATATTGCTTATAGCTCTCATACATCTCCTTCTCTTCATCGGAAATAGACCCCGTACTTGACTCAAGTGGCATCTTGTATTTTTCCTTCTGATTGTTGAAGTATTTCTTAGCCTCAGCAATAATTTTTTTCCTAGCAATCTTAGCTTTCTTTACAGTAGACTCATCATCCAAATCTTCATCGTATGAATACTCTTCCATTAAAGCCTCGATGTCCTCACTATCTAATCCTTCTTGAGTAGTAGTAAGGTAATCTTTAACTAGTTGTTCAGGATTCATCGAATCGAAGTCTTTCTTTAAGTGTAAGAAATCCTCGAATCCTCTTCCTGTTTCTTTTCTATAATTTAAATAAGCAGCAACATCTTCAGGGAGTGGCTCTGATTCTTTTCTCTCAGCAACCAAATCGTCTAAAGAGTTAATCTGCTTATTATATCTTTTACCAATATATGAAAGAACGTCCTCGTCTTTAAAGTTAAACTCTACAGGAGCTGCTTCAAAAGATTCTCCATTACCTGATGTAAAGTTATCACCATTACTTTCTAGTGACTCCTCGTGCTTTTCAACCAATTCATTTTCTAATTCTCGAACACTTTTTGGCTCAATGATATCTAGAGACCTTACTTTCATTTCCATTTTATTAGATTTTATTTTTACAAACTTAATTAATTATTTTAACATTTTATCGAGGCTCAAATTCTGCCAAATCAAATCCATCCAAACTATCTTCGTTTGATTCAAAACTCAAAGGAGGAAGGTTGTTCTTTCTCTGATTAATAAGTCTTGATTGCTCGGTATTTTGCTGACTAATTCTTTTAGCCTTAGCATCTTCTTTCATCTTCTCTCTTTCAGTAAGATTTGTGACATCCATACTTCTAAGTTGAAGATTATATTCAAACTCTTCTCTCATTAATTGAGATTTAAGCATTGCTTCGTTCTTGCTCTTCTCAATATCAAATGCAATTTCTGCTTGCTTAATCTGCATCTTTGCTTGAGTCTCTAGCTGTATCTGTTGCATAGCCGCTTCAGATGCCATTTGCTGAGTCTGCATTTGCTGCTGAGCTACCATAGCTTGCTGTTGCATTGCCATCTTCTCTGCTCGCTCCTGAGTCTTATTTCTCTTTAGTTTCAATAATTGATTAGCAAGCTTGATGTTTCTAATCTCACGAATATCAATTGCGTCTTCAAGATTAATGTCGCCCTTAGACAATGCCATCTGAATGTTAGCTTCAAGCTGAGCCTTCTGCTCTTCATCAGGAGAGATATCAATAAAGATACCAAAGTCATAAATGTACAAGTCCTTAATCTCGTTAAGGATTGATACATTATACTTGCCAATTTGATTAGCAAATTCATCTGCGAAGTCAGAGTACTCCAATATGTCAGCAACTCTATATGTCAAAGCTTCAGACATAGACCTATAGATGTACAATGAAGAATCAAGGATGTGTCTTGTTGCTGTGTTTGAGTTAAGTGCAGCCAACTTCTGTAGACCAACCAATGAATTAGGGTCAGGCATAGAACCATCTCTAGCTTCATTAAGTCCTGTTACAGACCTAATCATGTCAATGTAGTGGTTCATATTAGTAATCAACATCTGCGTCTTAGCAGCTCCTGAGTTAGAATTAAGTTGAGTAATAGGAACTCTTGCATTATTAAAGTCACCATCCTGAGTAAAGCTTCGTCCAATAACACTACCTGTTTGGAAGTATAGTCGTAGAGCATCTTCAGGGTTGTAAGCATTTCCTGTACCCAAGTCAATTTCATTCAAGCCATCGGCATCAATGAATACACCATCAGGGACAGTGCGTGCAATTACTTGCTGAAGCTTCAAGTGAGTAATCTGAATCAAGTCAGCAAAAGGAATCATTCTTCTGCACAAAGATTCAATTACTCCTTTATACATACGAGGAGCACAAGCTACATAGTTTGGTAATGCGTGTTGCGATGCTGACTTTGGACGAACCATATTCTCAGACATTCTCCATTGTAAAAGAATGTTGGTGCCCATTACCATGATACCTTCGTACCATACATCAATAGTCTTCTCAATCTTTTCGAAGTTTCCTTCCTCCATCATTTCTGTAGGAGGATTGAAGTTTTCGTCCTTCTCAATTACTCTAGACCCACCACCTTCAAGATTCTTTTTCTTGTAAACAATCTTCTTAGTAGTCTTGTAATTAAAATACAACAACGTGCAGGTGTCCCTATAAAACATACTGTTTTCATAGAACTGTGCCACATTATAGTAGTCATACCAAGACTGACTGTACTGAGTGATTTGTTGCAAATCTTCTTTTGTGAGCGATTGGTCAATCTTCATTAGCTCACTAATTGGTAGAGTCTTTATCTCTCCCCAATAAAAACAATCCTTAAAAAATGGGTCTTCAGTATAGCTATAAATTACATTAGCCGGGTCAACATAAGAAATCTTTACGCCTTCTCCTTGAAGAAACTCATGCTTAGCTATACCTATGCCAATTACAGCTAAATCGTAGTCTATTCTTTTTCTGATGTCATCGTAATGGTTCTCATCAAATATGGTATTGATAGCTTCTTCTTCAGCAATCTCAATAGCAGGCTTATAGTTAAGCTGCATATACAGCGATAGCTCATCATCTGTTTGAGGCAATTGGTCAGGCTCCATCATAAAAGGATTGGCACCTGTTTCCTCTTGAATGATTTCAAGAACAGGCTTAGCTACCATTTGACTTTCAAGCAAGTCTTGATACTTACTTCTCTTTGCTTGAGACATAGCGTCCTGAGCGTATGCTTTAACCTTGAACAAACGGTCAGACATACCATTAACAACTACGTCAATAAACTTGGGGAGAATAGGTACAGGAGTCCAATCTAGATTTAGATAAGATAAATCTCCATCAATTGCTAATTCATTTTTATATTTACCAATAGGCTGCTCTCCACGAGCATACAATCTTAGTCTACGAAAGTCTTGCCATTGCCCATAGTATCTACAATTGTTGCCATCTTTTTTAAACCACTCATATTGTATAGCTTGACCTATTTGTAAACCAAAGGTATCAGATGCCTTTTCTGCATCCGTAGCCAATTGACTTGGAAAAGAGACGGCATTAATTTGGATTGTTATATTCTTCATTTGTCCAATTGACTTATTACCCCTTCGTTCTTATATTTAGCGAAGTTAATAATTAATTTCGATTCTTTTTTTTCAGGCACATATAGGTGCTTTTGATTCGCCATTATAGCAAGACCTGAGCTAATACAAGCATCAAATTTTGTTCTATCATTGATGTCAAATTTAGCCCAATCTTCAAGTGTTCTTGTGAATGGCATCGTCCCCATCAAGTCTGCTTCTCTATACTTACCCTCTAAATCTAAGCCTACAAATTTCTCAATGTATGACTCAATAGCTGACGCATGAGATTGCTTAACGTCTTCAGATGAGTTTGGTATACCGCCTAACTCTCGTTCAGTCTTAGTCAGTTTGGCAAACTGTTTGTCAGGTCTATTAATTGAGAAACCTCTGTACCCCCTGTTTTTAAGATGATACAATAATCTTGGCTTATTGTTTTCTACTAAGATAGGCATCCCATAAAATACACAAGCCATCAATACTTCTTCAAAAAATATCTCAGCAGTCTGAGGTCTTGCAATGTATTCTATGAAGAACTCATTCACAGGAGCTTCATCCATGTGAAACTTAGTCATTCCATGTAACGCTCCGTTAGAGCCACGTCCGCCAACCACAGCAGATATATCGTATGAATCACATCCAAATGACCCAATATGTTCATTGCCGGGATACTTAATTCCATTACGTACGTGAACATTATTCTGTAAATGTTTAGGTGGAAACCAACTCGCAGAGAATCTTCCTCTTGGGTCAGGAGTCCAAATTACTACAGTATCTTTGATTCCATCCTTCCAAGAGAAGGACCCACGAGTAAGGTAATGCTCCTTAATCATGGAGTCATTATAATCAATCTGCTGATATATCTTAGTCAAGTTAAAGATAGAAGATTTACTCTCATCTCTAAATGCGTGAGACTCAGTTCTTGGGAACTGACGATAAAATTCATTCAATGCATCAGGGTCATTCTTTAATGAATCAACTTCAGCATCCCAATAATTTACAGCTCCATTTGAAATCCAATTTCCATCAACTCCCTTGATAGGTTTATCAGGCTTATTAAATACAGGGTGACCATACAAATCAATAAAGCCTTCCATGTTCCACTCCATTGGAATGAATATGGAATACAGTCCACTTTTAGTTTGACCGTTAGCATTACGAGTCTTTACATTTGACTCTTCGTAAATGTCTTTAAAGTTCTGACCACCTTTATTCAAGGCGTTTGATGTAGAACCCATCATGCATTTACCAATAATCTTGCTACCCAATCGAAGACAGGTTTTAGTTACACGCCAATTCTCCTTAATGTTTACAGGCTTTGTCCACTTTCCACTTTCATCGTGAGCCAAAAACAATAGTTTCTCACCATCATAGGAGTTGTCTTCTGTATTCTTCCAATCTATAGTAGTATCAAGTCCGTCAATTTCATTGTCGTCAGACTCATACATATTCTTCTTTGTAATCTTTGCTGCAGGAACCCTAAAAGCTAATTCAGTTTTAGGCTTGTCCATACCGTCCATGATAGGTTTAAAGAAGAATGGTAGTCTACTATTGATAGGGACCACCTTGTCGGTAAACATCTTCTTAGCATCAGCACCTGTCTTTGATAGGATGCCAATACGTGCATCACGAGCAAGAGTACCTATGTTAACGCATTCAGAAGAGGACATAAAAGAGAATCCTGAACGTCTAATCTTTAGATATACCATTCCAAAGCTTCTTGGGTCAGCTCTACAAGCCTCCCAAAATATCCAATAGATTCTATTGGCTTCACGGAAGTCAGGATATCCTACGTCAATACTAGACCATTGGAGATACATATAGTGAGAACCCGTGATATAGGTCTTCACCCCATTGTTCATAAACCAAAAACCTTGCTCTCTATGGTCAAACTCTTTCTCAATGTAGTCTACCCACCTGTCTTTAAATTCCTTTGGCCTTTCATTCCATTGGAAGATAGATTGAATCTTAGCTAAGTCTCTTGGAAGGTCTTGACGTTCCCAATGCTGCTCTTCTTTTTTAGAATCTCTTTGAAAACATTTGTCAGGTGTAGCAGGAAGAGCAATCCTTAATCCTGAGATTTCAACTATATCACCTATCTGACCCGTCTTAGATATTACAACAACATCGTACTGCTCATTATAGCCGTATATCCAAGACCGCACTCTATTTTTGTTAGAGATGACAGCTGAAGGTATAGCGTTCTTTAATACCCTGAGTAGATTATTGTTTTGATTTTCTTTCTGCAAAACCTTGTTTTGTATCTGTTTTACTTATGCCTTTATCAATCGAATCTAAGCTCTCTTTCTCTGACTCTATTCTATTAAGAATCTCAAACGCATCAAATATGGCAAGCTTCTTTGTAGCTGCTGCATTCTTTAATCTATCTGCTGCAAGCTCACCCTCCTCATCACCACTCTTAACTACGCTTTCTTCCGCTACTTTAATTAACTCGTCAACGGCTTTGTATCCTGCAGCAATGATTCTAAGTTTAATCTCTTTCATTTTAAACTTTTTAACATCTCAATCATTTTAGGATGCGGATATATGTCAATCTTGTCTCTACGGACAGAGTTGTGTGTATATATCCCGGGCTCACCTTTTAAAGCTCTTGTTGAAATATCCCAAATATCCTCGTTATAATCTAATGGAATGCCATATCTTTTATTCCAAAGAAGCAAAAGCTTTTCAACAGATTCTATCTGAGCATCTGTGTAGTCATGAAAATAAGTAAATCCTTTGTACGGCTTGTCTAGTTTAATAATCCCGTTAGTCATTTCTCTACCAACGTAATTATAAAACTTCCCATTTACTTCTTTCAGATTACCCCAATTGCATATCTCAATTCCTATACTAGTCTTATCTAATTGCTTAAACGGAATCTTTCTACTGCTAAAGACACTCTTCTGCAAGCCTAGATGATATGCCCAATACTTAGAGCTGAAGCCCTGTACAATCTGACCATCTACACATCCTTTGCCTATACCTGATATACAAACGCAAGTAGCCACTCTTTCTGAGTTAGAAGACCACCAAGCAAATGTTCCAACTCCATTAGGATTTCCTGCAGTATGATGCAAGTACACCTGATTCTTTGGATGTTCCTCTGCTATGTATTGACTTGAAGGAAAATCTATCTGTATTATGTTCATAATTTGATTGTTATCTGATGGTCATACATTCGATAAAGCTTTTCATCATCTACTGTAAACTCATATTCACTATCAGGGCTGAAGCAAACCATATCCCCCTCTTTGATGCCACGCTCAATAAGGTATTCATTTGGATACTTCATTATTCCCATCAAAGGCTCTTCACTAAAAGGCTTTTTGATGTAGCTCTCAGTAGCCTTGATAGGTTTAACGAAACAATATCTATCGTATGAATTCCAAACTCCATTGCTTTTGTACATAAAGAATTGGTCAGGCTCAATAAAAAATAAGTCATCTTTAAAAAATGACTTACCGCTTTTCTGTCTACCTCTTACGTCATTGTAAAACTTAAATACGTTGTGATGAACAAGTAAAATGTCGCCCTCTTGAATAGGGCCCTTGTATCGTAATGGAAGCTCAACGACTTGTGCAAAGCGATTGGAAAACTTGTGGTCCTCCTCAGATGTACTGACAATTAAATCAATTCCTGCTATCTCTTTTGTGTTATCGTACCGCTTTCCATTCACAGGTTTTGCTATGAAATAGAACGGAGACCTCATTAGATATTGATGTTATATTCAATAGAAACGGGAATAGTGGAGGTGAACTCTTTCCAAAGTACCACCTCCAACTTTTCGTTTATAATAAAGATTTGAATAGAATTTTTATCAGAGTTAACTCTGATTAAATGGATTTCGTTGCTATCACCAAGGACCTTTTGTCCTACAATATAGTGCATAGCACTACCTTTGTAATCAGGCCCTATAGATATTTTACGAATTTCCATTACAGTTCTTCTTCCTCCTCTTTAATAAATGGAATACCCGTGGTCCAATCTTGAAGGAATAAGAATCCTTCTAGACCATTTGAATTAATAACTTCAATAGGTGTGAAATCAAATTCCTTCTCATTCAAGTCTTGAATGTTTTTCGTTAGGTTCTTAATCCCTTCCTTGTTGAATTTATATTCTCCTTTTTCATCCAATAGTAGGATACCTTTGTCATCAGTTGCTGCATTGTCCAAACGGAACTCATCACGCTGAGCGCTATAGGACTCATGATGAGCCTTAAACTTCTCGTAAATTTTAAAGAGCTTCTTCTGAACTTTTGTCTCCTGACCACCAATGACTGCATTGATTGAAGCCACTAGCACGTTAAGGTCCTTGTACTTTTTCTTGATTGTCATTTGATTTTATTTAAGTTATGTAAAACTAATAAATAATTATTGAACTATGCAATAGTTTATTCAACAATTGGCTCAGGCTCAAGAGTAGGCTCAGGTGAAGGAGGTACGGGTGGTACATAGTCACCTGTGATGGTAAGGTTTAGTTCACCTGCTACCCAATCCCATGCATAGGAGTCCACTTCCCATTGCGTGTAGGCATCTCCTGTCATAGTTAGATTACCTTGTGCTACTTGCATACCAAGTGTTAGGTCTACATTCTCAGCAAATAGCTGATAGTAGAATACTGCACTTGTTCCTAGTGTTACATTGATAGCGTAAGCGTTTAAAACCTTAGCTTCAATTACTTGTCCGTTGTCCCATATTGAGACAGGTTCGATTGTTTTCATGATAATTTATTTTTTAGTTCTTCTATTTGTTTCTGTTGTTCCTTAATTGCTGCAATTAGTATAGGAGTAAGTTTTGAGTAATCTACTTCCTGCATTTCTACTCCATCCTTTTCTCCTGTCACAAGGTAAGGAAGTATCTCCTGTATCTCGTGTGCTATGAATCCATCCTGTATAGTCTTAGAATTTTTGTACTTAAAGTTAACAGGATTTAATTTCAATACTTTCTCTAGTGGATTATCAATAGCTCTTACTTGCTCTTTCAATCTGTAGTCAGAAGAAGTGTTGTATGCAGTATTAGACCCATCAGTTGAGATTGACCCTACGAATCCACCGTTGTAACTAAATCTTATGATAGACCCTGTCACACCGCTTAGTCCTACAACCATTGCTGTAGATGTACTACTCTTTATAAACTGAGCATTACCTGCAACATTCAATGTGTATCCTGCATCTGTAGTAGTTCCAATCAGCACGTTGCCGCTTGTAGGAATAATAGTCATTGCTGTTAGAGCGTAACTAGATATAGAAAAATTGCCACTACTAGCTTGTCTTCCAACACTCCAATAAGGAGTTCCTGCATCTCCAAAAGCTATAGTTGCTGCTGAGCCAAATGCTACTCCTACACGTATTGTACTATTAACATTTAATTCGGAGCCTAAATTAGTTGTTGTTCCAATCAGAACATTTCCTCCAAAAGTAATTCTCATCCTCTCAGTAGCAGCCATTGGATATACATCTCCTGCGCTATATACTGTTGGTGATGTGTGGAATGTAATCCCTTCTGAATAGTACATCTTAATCATAGAGGTGTACCATCCACTATTAACTACGTTCACTTGATTAGCTACAGAAGCACTTGCACGTACATTGTGTCCAAGTATTCCCATTGCTCCTGATATTGTCTGACTATAGAAATTGTAATCTGAAATATTTAACCCAACATGACCAAGGGTTAAAGTATTAGAATATGTATTTCCTGCTACATTTAATCTAAATCCTGCATCCGTTGTCGTTCCAATCAGCACGTTGCCGACTGAGGTGATACGCATAGAAGCTGCATTAGCACCCGTATGCCAAGTATGAGTAATATTGTTGCTAGTATCTACATTAATAAGGTATCCGTTACTTACACCACTAATTGCTGAAATTAAAGTATCACCGCCACCCCCTGATGGCAAAAAGTTTCTAAACGTACCGAACACACTTAGCTTACTATCAGGACTAGACGTGCCAATACCTATGTTTCCTGCTGAAGTGATGCGCATTCTTTCAGTATTTCCTGCGTACA
>Ga0181343_1000296_pt1 | contig 23495 bp, 25 predicted proteins | sample Su13VDMLBSD_FD_130110 | JGI IMG/M metagenome (GOLD analysis project Ga0181343, IMG submission 130110) | Freshwater viral communities from Lake Michigan, USA - Su13.VD.MLB.S.D | ecosystem: Environmental > Aquatic > Freshwater > Lake | place: USA: Michigan | collected 2013-07-15
AATCAGGTAAGGAGTGACGTATGCCCATGAAGCCAGCGGTGAAAGACACCGAGTATGTACCCTCAGTCCAAGGTAAGCTGACCGCCCTCCAAGATAAGTTCGTGGATCAATACATTGCAAACGGAGGGAACGGTAAGCAGGCAGCGATAGATGCTGGTTACAGTGAGAAAGCCGCTGCGGAAAGCGCGTATGTGCTACTGCGTAAGTCACAGATAAGCCAAGAGATATACAGACGCACGGTTGAACAAATCGGGTTGGCCGCTCCAAAGGCTCTGGGAACGATTGTTGGGCTCATAGACAAAGCCAAGTCCGATTACGTGAAGCTCGAAGCGGCCAAAGACATCCTTGATCGGTCTGGTATGCGTCCTCCTGAGCGAGTGAACCACAAGGTAGATACCGATATAGTTGTGAAGATCGACTTGGGGTAGCTACTGCTGGTTGTGAGATCGCCTACTGAGTAAGGTTTCTGCTTCTTACGTGGTGGTGCAGGGGAGGGGGGTCAAAAACCCCAGCGTCAGGGTGTCGCGAGGTCCCCCTTAAATATTTTTCCCCCTCAAGGTTCGATCAGTCCATTCCTCTTATGGTTCGTGTATGTCTTTAGTGTGTGGTCTTTGGTAAGAGGTGTGTCTTGGCTACTCCGTTGTGGCAGAGGAAGGCGGGTCAGGACCCTCAGGGTGGGTTGAATGCTGCTGGTCGTGCTTCTTACAAGAGGGAGACTGGTGGTAATTTGAAGCCTCCGGTGAAGGGGTCGCCTGCTGGCCCTGAGGATATGATGCGTAAGGGCAAGTTCCTTGTGCGTATGGGTAGTGCTTCTGGTCCTTTGAAGGATGAGAAGGGTAGGCCCACGAGGTTGAAGTTATCGTTGGAGGCTTGGGGCCATGGTGGTGACAAGGCTTCTGCGGTGGCGAAGGGTCGGGCGTTGTTGGCTCGGTATCGTGCTTTGAAGAAGAAGGGTGGTAAGTGATGGCGAAGCAACCTCCTTTGGGGAGTGGCGCTCGGTTCAAGGCGTTGGTTTCAAAGTTGAAGAAGCAGGATGTGGATGATCCGAAGGCGTTGGCGGCTTCCATTGGTCGTAAGAAGTATGGTGCGGCCAAGATGGCTGCTCTCGCCAAAAAGGGCAAAATGGAAAAGGAATAGTTTGTGAGTGAGGGGAGTTTTTCATCAGTCTTATCTTTGGAGCATCGTAATCTTTTGCGTCAGATAGTGAGGAAGGTTCACCTTGCTCATTACCCGGCGGAGAAGTTGACGAATGTGGAAGTGGATAAGTTGATTGACGCTTGGGGGCCTGAGGTTGCGGGCCGGATGGTGAAGCGCGCGGTGGATGCGGGATTGTCTGGCTAGTGGTGGAGTTTGCTTACAAGCCGGATGGTGATGTTCTTCGTGACTTCATGAAGGATAATTCTTTCTTCCGTGGTTTGCGTGGGCCTGTTGGTTCTGGAAAATCTGTGGGGTGTGCGGTGGAGATATTTCGCCGCGCTTTGCAGCAGGAGCCTGATGCCAATGGGGTGAGGAAAACCCGTTGGGCTGTGGTGCGAAACTCGTATCCTCAGTTGCGAACCACGACGATCAAGACCTGGTTGGATTGGTTTCCTGAGGATGTGTGGGGCAAGATGTTGTGGCATCCGCCTCCGTACACGCATCGTTTGCAGCGTGGAAAATTGGACATTGAGGTGATCTTCCTGGCCTTGGATAGGCCGGAGGATGTGAAGAAGTTGTTGTCTTTGGAGTTGACGGGCGTATGGATAAACGAGGCGCGCGAGGTTCCCAAGGCAATCGTGGACGCGTGTACGATGCGCGTGGGTCGCTTCCCTTCTATGAAGGACGGAGGTCCTACATGGTACGGCGTAATAGCGGATACCAATGCCCCGGACGAGGATCACTGGTGGCCGATAATGTCGGGGGAGGCTCCGCTGCCGGATCACATAACGCGCGACGAGGCGTTGATGTTGGTGAAACCGGACACTTGGAACTTCTTCACGCAGCCCGGGGGGATGTTGGAGGAGAAGGATCGTGAGGGTAATCTGACTGGATACAAGTTGAATCCCAAGGCAGAGAACCGAAAGAACATTACTCCAAACTATTATCCTGACATTATTAAGGGTAAGGCCAAGAGTTGGATTGATGTGTATGTTTTGAATAAGTTTGGCAGTCTTAGTGATGGGAAGCCGATTTATCCGATGTTTAGTGATGAGGTGCATCTGGCCAAGGAACCTATTTTGCCTGTTCCTGGCGTTCCTATTGTGGTGGGTATGGACTTTGGGTTGACGCCTGCTGCGGTATTTTGCCAGCATGTTAGGGCGAAGTGGGTGATCTTGCATGAGTTGGTCGCGCAGGACATGGGCATTGTGCGCTTTGCGGAGTTGTTTCGCATGGAGGCAGCGCAGCGTTTCCCTGGTGCGAGCTTACAGGTTTATGGCGATCCGGCTGGGGATTACCGCGCGCAGACTGACGAGCGTACGCCTTTCCAGATATTGAGGTCTGCTGGGATCAAGGCTTATCCGGCTGGGAACAATGATGTGGCTTTGAGGTTGGAGGCTGTGAGTACGGCTTTGAATCGCCTGGTGGATGGTCAGCCGGGGTTCTTGGTTGACCCGAGGTGTGTGAATTTGTTGAAGGGCTTCCGTGGTGGGTATCAGTACCGGAGGATGCAGGTTTCTGGTGCTGATCGCTACGAGGAGCGGCCTGACAAGAACAAGTTCTCTCACGTTCATGATGCGTTGCAGTATGCGTTGATTGGTGGTGGCGAGGGCCGGAGTATCATGGGGCAGACCCAGGGCGGTAAGACGGTGCAGGCAAAGCGTGACTTTGATGTGTTCACGAGGAAGCCTCTGTCTAATCGCCAGACGAGGGTTCGCTTCGGTCCATTGTGAGTAGGTATTGCATTACTGCAAACCCACAGCATTGATTCATTTCCCTATATTTGGGGAGTTATGGAGGTAAGTTATGGGTGGTATTTTTAACGCCCCGAAGGCACCGCCGCCTGATCCTGCTGTTGAGGCGGAGCGCAAGGCTCGGTTGGAGCAGATTGAGGAGCAGAAGGAAAGCCAATCTGCCGAGCGTGCGGAGGACAAGAAGCGCCGCACTCAGGAGATAGCTTCTCGTAGTGCTGGCATGGTTGGTATGCGCTCGCTGATTTCTGGCTCTCGTGGTGGTGCTGGTTTTGGCCGTGGGCTTTTGGGGTAAGATATGATTTATCAGGATGCGCTACCCTCTTTGCAGGGTGATGAGGCAGCGAGGATAGCTGCTCGTTTTGAGCGTTCAAAGCGCATCAAGGATACTTGGCTCTCCAAGTTTGAGGAGTGCTACGAGTATGCTATGCCTCAGAAGGAAAGCTTCTACGATCAGGCTCAGGGCCAGAGTCGGACTGACAAGATATTCGATGAGACTGCGGTAGTTGGGGTTCAGGAGTTTGCCTCTCGTTTGCAGGCTGGCTTGGTCCCTAACTATGCGCGTTGGGCTCAGTTGGTATCTGGTTCTGAGGTTCCTCCTGATGAACGTCAGGATGTGGATGGCGCGCTGGAGGAGGTCACGAACTATGTGTTCGAGATTCTCCAGAACAGTAACTTCTCCCAGGAAATCCATGAGTCTTTCTTGGATTTGGCTGTAGGTACTGGGTGCTTGCAGATTAGTGAGGGTGATGCGCTGAACCCTGTGATGTTCACGGCGGTTCCTTTGACGCAGCTAACTCTCGATGTTGGCCCGGACGATAAGATTGATCATATCTTCCGTGAGCGTCAGCTTCGCATTTCCAATATCAAGGTGGCTTATCCCAAGGCTTCATTGCCTGCCTCGATGGCGCAGGCTTTGGCTGACGGGAAGGACGAGTATGTAAAGCTCGTGGATTGCACTTATCGAGTGTATGGTTCTCCTGAGGAGGAGCATCGCCGTGTGGTGTTCGATCCCAAGGAGAAGTATATCTTCTTCCGTGAAACCTATAAGGGTGTGGGTTCTTGCCCTTTTGTAGCGTTTCGTTGGGCCAAGGCTGCGGGTGAGGTCTATGGGCGTGGGCCTCTAATGAATGCCATGCCTGCGGTAAAGACCTGTAATCTGACTGTGCAGTTAATCTTGGAGAACGCTCAGATGGCGATCTCCGGGGTTTACACGCTGGAGGATGATGGGGTTATCAATCCAGATACGATTCAGTTGTTGCCGGGGACTATTGTTCCTGTGGCTCCTGGGTCTAATGGATTGAAGGCGATTGGTGCGGCGGGTAACTTTGATGTGGCCCAGTTGGTGTTGAGTGAGATGCGGATGAACATTCGCAAGGCGCTCTACAATGATATGTTGGGCAATCCTGATAAGACGCCGATGAGTGCGACTGAAGTTTCTCAGCGCATGGCTGACTTGTCTCGGCAGATTGGTTCTGCCTTTGGCCGCTTGCAGGCTGAGATGGTGAACCCGGTATTGCGCCGGGTTGTGTATATCTTGAAGCGTCAGGGTCGTATTAGCCTGCCGACTGTGAATGGCCGTGAGGTGAAGGTGCGTTCTACGAGCCCGCTTGCCCAGGCCCAGGCGCAGCAGGATATTGTGGCGTTTGATCGCTTCATGGAATTGGTTGGTGGTAGGTTTGGACCTCAGTTGGTAAATCTTCTTGTTAAAAGCGAAGAGGCCGCTAAATATCTTTCCGATAAGTTTGGCGTGCCGGAAAGGTTACTGAGGTCTGATCAGGAGCGAGCCGATCTGGTCGCTAAGATTACGCAAGCAACGGGGATGATGAATGGACAGCAACAAGGTGGACCGCAAGCGGGTCCAGGGGGTATTGGGCCCTGATGGTATAGTCAGGGACCTGGAGAAAGAAGCTACTCTTAATGCCTTATTCGCTTCGGTGTTTTCCCGTGAGGACGGGAGAGAGGTATTGAGGTATCTTCGGTCAGTAACCATTGAGGCGGTAGCCGGACCCGGTGTAACGCCTGATGAGCTTATGCACCGTGAGGGCATGAGGTTCTTGGTTGGTATTATTGAGCAACGTGTGGGGAGAGGTAAAAATGGGTGATAGTTTGATTAGTGGGCAGGCTTCTCAGGGCGAGGAGCAGCAGACGCAGCAGCAGGGGCAGGAGCAATCTGCCTCTCAGCAGGAGGCTTCTTCGCGGCCAGAGTGGTTGCCAGAGAAGTTCTTTGTCGAGGGCAAGCCTGCTTTTGAGCTTTTGGCTAAGAGCTATGGGGAGCTTGAGACAAAGTTCCGTTCCAAGGAAGATGACTTAAAGGCTCGTCTTGTGGAGGAGTTGGCCAATGAAGCTGTGGCCAATCGTCCTGAGGCGGCTGACAAGTATGAGTTGCCAGAGATTGAGGGTGCTGACCTTTCTCAGATGGCGAATCACCCGCTGGTGAAGTGGTGGGCTGACTTCTCTTTCGAGAATGGCTTTGATCAAAATACCTTCAAGACTGGGATTGAGACTTACATCCAATCTCAATCTTTCGGGATGCCTAATCCTGAGGAGGAGATAAAGGCCCTTGGGGATAACGCCAAGGCTCGGACTGAGGCTGTGGGCTTGTGGGTCGGCAAGAACTTTGCGGCTGATGAGATTGGCCAGATTGAGCGCCTTTGCACCACTGCGGCTGGCGTGAAGGTCATGGAGCGCATTATGGGTATGATGCGTGGCGAGGGCGGCCAGGTGGTTGATGATCGCAGCCCTGTAGATGACGAGGCCGATGTTATGAAGCTGATGAATGATCGCCGCTACTGGTCGCCAAGCGAGCGCGATCCTGCTCTGGTTAAGAGGGTAGAGGCCTTCTTTCAGAAGAAATTCAAGTAGCTTGTACGGGGGAGAGATAGATGTTGGTACGTCCAGTAGAGCCAGCCGATATTGAAACGTGCGTAGAGTTAGGGCGTTTGCTTCATAGCGAAAGCCCTCACTACTGCCATTTAGAATATAGCGAGGCAAAAGTAAGTTCTTTGGTTGAGGCTTGTATTACTCAGCCAAACTTCTGCGGCTTTGTCGCAGAGCATGATGGGGAGATTGTTGGAATGATGGCTGGAGTTATTAGCCAGCACTTTTTCTCAAGCTTCTCGTTTGCTACCGATCTTACTGTTTTTGTTAAACCGGAGAGTAGGGGCTCTACTGCCGCCATTCGGCTTATTACTGCCTTTTGTATTTGGGCCGAGGCGATGAAATGCAATGAGATTCGGTGTGGTGTAAGCACTGGCATCAAAGAAGAAGCATCGGATCGAATGTATAAGAAGTTCGGCTTTGTTGAGCGTGGCACAATGTATGTGAAACACATAGAGGATGGTAAATTGGTCCATTGAATTAGAGGCCAATTATTTTGATTGTCCGAGGCGAGGCCCGTTTAAGGCTGGTCGAGCCCCGCTTGGGATAACTCACCTCCCAGTCTGCTCCGGACAACCTTATTGGTTCAACCGAATTGTAGGAGGCTATCATGGCGCTGACCATTGATCAGGCTTTTATCCGTCAGTTCGAGTCCGAAGTTCACATGGCGTACCAGCGCATGGGCTCGAAGCTGCGTAACACTGTTCGTTTCAAGGGTAATGTAACTGGCAAATCCACCACCTTCCAGAAGGTTGGCCGTGGTGCTGCTGCTACGAAGTCCCGTCATGGCAATCTGCCTGTGATGAACATCGACCACAGCAATGTGGAATGCACGCTCGCTGACTTCTACGCTTCCGACTATGTTGATAAACTCGATGAGTTGAAGATCAACATTGACGAGCGTCAGGTTGTGTCTCAGAACTCTGCTTACGCCCTTGGCCGTAAGTCGGATGACCTGATCATCACGCAGCTTGATACCGCGACTAATGTCATTACCGAAGCTGGTACTGACGGTCTGACGCAAACCAAGATCAACACGGTCTTTGAATCCTTCGGTGCGAATGATGTGCCGGATGATGGTGAGCGTTACTTCGTCATTTCCCCGGCTGCGTGGGTTGATCTGCTGGCGATTTCTGCGTTCTCTGACGCTGACTTCATTGGCTCTGACGACCTCCCGTACAAGGGTGGCATGGTGGCAAAGCGTTGGCTTGGCTTTATGTGGATGACGCACTCGGGCCTCCCGGTTGCTTCTACCATCCGCAAGTGCTTTGCCTATCACCGCAGCGCGATTGGCTTGGCTTCTGGCCAGGATGTGTCCACGGAAGTGAACTACATTCCTGAAAAGGCCGCTCACCTCGTTACTTCTATGATGTCCCAAGGCTCGGTTCTGATCGATGCCAACGGCGCATACGAAGTGCAGATCAAGGAGTAATGATCCATGGCTTTCGTTCTCGCTGATCTTGGTAAGGTGGCTGGTGGTGCGAAGCAAATCCACTACTACGCTACGACTGATGCCATCGGTACGGTAATCGCTTCCGGTTACTTCAACGATGCCACGGCCAACCTCCGTCAGTATGATATCATCCTCGCGGTGACTTCTACTGGTGGTACTCAAGCCGTTGACGTTCTGGTTGTGACTAGCGCCACTGGTGCTACCACGGTCACGACGACCAACGGGACCTAATAGGCTGGGAGCCACTTTGCCCTCCCCGTAGTGGCCCAGCCTGGGGGTAGAGGAATCCTTCTTCTACCCCCTTTTGAGAGGTATAGATTGTGGCAACTACATCCATCGACATTTGCGCCCGTGCGCTGATCTTGATTGGGGCTAATCCCATTACCTCGTTTTCCGATGGGACAACGGAGGCCACTGTTGCAGCTAACCTCTATGAAGATACTGTTAGGGATATGCTGGCGCGGCATCGCTGGCGCTTTGCAACTGGTCAATCGCAGCTTTCACGCCTTGTTGCTGTACCTGACGGTAGGTGGGATTCTGCTTATCAGCTACCTTCTGATTTGCTTATTCTTCATTCCATCACTGTTACTGATGATGTTATTCCCTATGACCGCTATCAAGACATGGTTTACTGCAATGCTACGTCAGAAGATGTAGTGGTTGCGGATTATACCTTCCGAGCGGATGAGAGCCTTTGGCCTCCCACTTTCGTAACTGCCATGCAGTTCCAGCTTGCTTCGATCTTCGCGTATTCGGTTGCAGCCCAGGAGGGGCTCTCGGATATGATGGAGAAGCGGGCTGTGCGCTATACTTCGATTGCTCGCAATATTGATAGCCAGAGCCAGACTACGCGCAGGCTGAATGTGCAGAGGTTCCACCAGCTACGCACTACTATAAGGGGTTGAGATGGGCGTTAAGCTTGTTCAAAACAATTTCGCCAATGGCGAGATTGATCCTCTTATGGATATGCGTCACGATACTGGGGCCTATGTTGGTGGCGCTCGCAGGCTTCGTAACGTTGCCCTACTCAATCAAGGTGGCGTTAGTCGTCGTCCTGGGACTGAGTATCTGGCTACTCTAAATGCGAAAAGCCGTTTAATTCCTTTTGAGTTCTCTGCCTCTGAGCGTTACCTCTTTGCCTTTTCTAATACTCGCCTGGATATTTACAGCACTTCCGGCACTTTGATTCAGAGTCTTACTAGCTGCCCCTGGACTACTTCACAGCTTTTTGACCTGACCTATACCCAGGCAGCGGATGTGATGATTGTCTGCCATCCCGAGATGCAGACTCAGAAGATTGTCCGTACTTCTCTTTCTACCTTTACACGATCTGCTTTTGCCTTTGGTCAATCTATCAATGCAAACCTAACTTATCAGCCCTACTACAAGTTTGCGGATGACGCTGTGACGCTTAGTGCTAGCGGCACTACTGGCAGCGTCACGCTTACGACTAGCGCAGCCTTCTTCACTGCGAGTTATGTTGGTTTGCGGGTCCGTTGGTTTGATGTGGAAATTGAGATTACTGCGTACACCAACTCGACTACTGCAACTGGCACTGTAAAGGGTGAGCTAAAGGGCTACTATGATATTGACCCATTCAAGACCACCCATAGCTCTAATGTTGTTACTGTAACTCATGTCAATCACGGATTGGCTACCGGGGCTAGTATTACTATTGCTGGCTCAAATGGGCTTAGTGGCATTAGTGCGAACCAGATTAACGGCACTCGAACAATCACCGTCTTGAACGACAATGAATATACTGTTGTGGCTGGTTCATCGGCTACTGATAGTGCCGATGGCGGTGGTGTGAATGTCACCTTCTCTGGCAATAATATTCCCACGCGCACTTGGGCCGAGCCTTCATTCTCTACCGTGCGCGGGTGGCCAGGGTGTGTAACCTTCCATGAAAACCGCCTTTGGTTTGGTGGTGGTTACTCGCAACCTGACGGGTTGTGGAGTTCCAAGATTGGCAACTTCTTCAACTTCGATCTTGGGGAAGGCTTGGATAATGAGTCTATCCAAGTAACCATTGGCTCTGATGATATTTCATCTGTGAAGCATCTCGTGTCTAATCGGCACTTGCAGATATTCACGGCTACTAGCGAGTTCTACATTCCTCGTGTTTCGCAGAGTACCATTACTCCAGCGAACATCACGATTGCTCGGCAGACTCCTTATGGTTCATCGAAGGTAACGCCCTTTCCTTTTGATGGTGCCACCGTATACGTACAGAGTACGGAGAAGGCTATCCGTGAATTTCTCTATACGGATACTGAGCAGGCATATAACTCTCCTACCCTAACCTTGCTGGCGGATCATTTGATCTCCTCGCCGCAGGATATGGCGATCAGCTATGGCACCTCAAAGCGGGGCGAGCAGTATCTCCTTGTGGTGAATAGCAATGGGACTTTGGCTGTCTTTCATTCGGCTCGCGCTGAAAAGCTGGCTGGCTGGGCTCTTTGGTCCACAAGCCATCCATCGGGAACTGCCTCTTTTGATAGCGTGGTGGGGCTTGGTGATCGTATATATATTTCTGTTTTTCGTGGTTCTGCTTACTATCTTGAGCGATTCGCTGAGTCTGATCAGGACCTAACGCTCGATTGTACCGTTTCCTATACGAGTGGTTCGGCCACAAGTAGTTGGACTGTGGGCTCGATCTTCTACAATCGTGTGGTGTCTGTCACCTCGAATAACTACTACCTCGGTGATTTTACTGTGGGTGCTAGTGGTGCGTTGACGCTCAATGATGAGGTCACTTCGATCAAGGTAGGCTTTAACTTTACCCCCGAGATTGAAACTCTGCCTGTCAATTTGCAGATGCCTGATGGTTTCTATACTGGCAGGCCTAAGCGTATTGCTCGCGTGATCCTTGGCCTTAACTCTACTCTGGCTGTGAGTGTGGCTGGCAATAAGTTGATTATACGTCAAGTCACGGATGACTTCTCGGTGCAGCCTACTGCGGTTACGGGTAAGAGGGAGTTCTTCTTGCTGGGCTTCAATCGCGATGCCACCGTTTCTATTACTCAAACCGAGCCGCTTCCAATGCGAGTGCTTGGTTTAGCTTTGGAGGTATCAGCCTAATGTGTACGGGCATTGAGATAGCTCTTATCGGCGCAACAGTAGCTTCCACTACGGGAGCTTTTGTTGCTGCTGGGCAGACTGCGGCAGCAGCAGAGGGTGAAGCTAACTTCCGTAACTATCAGATTGGCGAGCAGAATAAGCAGCTTGAAGAAGATCGGAAGCTTGTTCAATTGCAGGCTCTTGAGCAGGAGAACGCTCGCAGAGATAGATCGAGGCAGATCAAGGCTACCAATGAAGCATTCTTGGCTGGCTCTGGTGTGAGTGAAAGCCTATCCTTTGAGGCAATAGATCAGGCTGCGAATAAGGCGCTATCTACTGACATTCAGAATATCCGGCTTAGTGGCCAGGTATCTAGTGCGCGCCTTGCGGATCAGATTGCGGTCAATCGAGTAGAGCAACAGTTCCAAAAGACTCGCGCAAGCCAGATTGCTACCCAGGCTTATACTGGTGCTGTATTCCAATCGGCTTCTTCTGGCCTTAGGAATTATGCTACTGCTGATTATTATAGAACTAATCCAACTCCTCGGAGATAAGTTATGGCCATTCAACGCGACGAACAAAAGATTGGCGTTCAGCCAAGTGGCCGCACTATCCGCGAGTTTCGTACTGAATTGCCTGGGGCATTTGGTACACAGCAGGCGGTAGCATTTGGTAATACCATTGCCCAAGCTGTAGAGCCATTTGCTCGCGCCGAAGCAACTGGTGCTGCGCGTGAACAAGCTGCTGCTGCTCCAATTCCAAAGGATGAGAATGGCAACTACACTCGCCCTCCTGCGCCTGAGGGCTTTGGTATTTTTGCTCGTGGCATCTACGACCAGATTGTAACTGAGCGCACCGCTACTTCTGCATACCAAGCTTTCGAAGCTGAAGCTATTCGCATTCGAGCAAATCATGGGACCAATCCTGCCCACGCTATTGATCTGCTTAATACCTCTGCCGAAGCCCGCCTTTCTGCGATGGACCCACAGGTAAGGGCCAGGGCTGAACCCCTGATTCGTCGTGAGGTCAATCAACACGCCGGGCCTATCTTGTTTGAGGATGCTCGTCGGCGTGAGCGTCTTGAGATTGAGAATTTTCAAAGCAACATCACTCGCTCTTTACAGGAGTCTATTGATCTTGCTTCTGTTGGAACTCCAGAAGCATCGGCTCGTTCTCTTTCTGCTTTGAATACCGCGCGCACTAATGCGGATTTCTTGCTTGCTCGTAATGTAATCTCTCGGGGTCGCCACGCTGAAATCCTAGATGGGTTTGCTGCGGTGCAAGCTGGTGGCTCTGTCATGGCTACGGTCATGAGCCGCTTGCGTGATGGTACTCTTGATGTTGCCGCGCTCGATGATCTCTCTCGCGTGGTTCGCTTTCCGTTTACGGATGGCGAGAATGTTATGGGTGTACGCCCTGAGGATATTCGTGAGTCTATTAGGACTCAGGCTGGCCGTGACGCGCTGGCAAATCAGATTGATAGGGTTCGCGCTAATCTCAATAGGCAAGCGGCTACCCAACAGAATGATGCCCAGTACGGGTTCTTTCTATCTACCTATGAATCTGGTTTTAGGGGCGCTCCCGCTGGCGTTTCTCGTGAGCGTGCCGAAGCTAACCTTCTTCGTTGGAGCCGAGATAACCAAGTAAATATCTTCTCTGCCGAGGGTCTGGATCGCACGTTCCGGCAATTTGGTTTTCTACCAAATGGTGCGTTGAGGACTTATTTCTCTAACGTCAATCTGCAATCTTCAGATGAGGTTAGGCAGAAGCTTGAGCTATTTCGCCATTTGCAGGATTTGCCGATTGGCGGTGGTGAAGATACTAATGCTTTGGGTGTTTTGAATAATCGTGAATATAACTTCATGAACATTTTCAGCACTCAGATAAGGCTTGGCTCTGATCCCGTAATGGCAGCAAGGTTAGCTCGCGAGGCTGGTGATCGTGATGTGAATATTCCTAGAGAATATACTGGCGTTGTTGGTGGCATCATAACTATGGTCCAGCGCCGAGAAGGCAGCACGATAAATGAATCCGACATAAATACAAAAATTACTCGCGGCCTTGATCGCGGCCAATGGGAATCTGTCACTAATAGGGATCGTCGCGCACTTCTTACAAATGCCTATGCTCTTATGGCGACCAATGATGGTCTAAAGTTTGATGATGCCATAAAGCAGACCATGCGTAGTTTTCTTACGCAATATACCTATGACTCAAAGCTATTGAGTGAAACCGGGAAAATAGGCGCAATGGTTCCTCGTAGCCAAGCGTTGCCACAAATTTTTGATGGTAGTCGTAGTGGTGGGGATCAGGCCCGTTCAACTGACTATGTTGAACTGTATGTTAATTCTGTGTTCCAAGCCAATCGCTCTTTGACGCCAACACCAAATGCGCCCGAGGGCGAGAGGTATATTCCTCGCGCTCAACCAGCGCGCTTTAACTTACCTGACAATCTCAAATTGGGTGACAATGTAGCGTTACGTCATACTGGCGTAGATACTGCAAACCCAGGATATGCCTTGCTTGTAAAGGCCAATGGTGTTTGGCAACCTATTTTCAACTATCGCAATGAGCCAGTTATTCTAAATCTTGGAGTAGCCGCTCAAAAGCAAGATGATTATGCCAGGACTATTGCAAGGGATACTGCTGCTGCAAATGCCATCTTCTTGCGTGGCAACCCAACTGGGACTACTGATTTGGGGGTGGCTGGTTTACCTCCCGCTCCTGGGCAGCCTTTGCGAGATTTGCGAGAAGCTCCAAGCAGGCCGGAACGTCCAGAGAGATTTGGCCCTGTTGAAATAAGGGATGTAATCATAGAGCGTCCTGCTGCTGGTCAAGGACCTACACCTGTACTTCCTCGTACTGCTCCACGTCCTACACCTGGCATTCGGCAGGATACAGACCAGCCAGTAATTCGCCAGCGCGTATCTGATAATGATCGTCCTATCTTTGATAGGGTGGCAACCTTTGCGTCTAACTCTACCATTGGCCGTAATGTTGATGGGCTTGAGGCTCCCTTTGTTCGTAGCATTTCCAATATGCTTGATGCTATGCCGGAAGAATTGCGGAGCGGGTTCCGTATTACTTCTAGCTATCGCTCAGAAGAACGGCAGGCACAGCTATTTGCAGATGCCGTGGCAAAGTATGGTAGCGAGGAAGCTGCTTCTCGTTGGGTTGCTCGCCCAGGTCAAAGCAATCACGGCTTTGGTCGCGCGGCAGATGTGCGAATGGAACCAGCTACTCGTGATTGGGTAAGATCGAATGCTGATCGTTTTAACTTACACTTCCCGATAGCTTGGGAGCCGTGGCACATTGAGCCTATATCTGCTCGGCGTGGTCGTAATGCCGCCACCAATGCTGGTGCCGATAGCGAGGATGCAAACGGATGAGCGACTTAACTAATCTGCCGTTGATGGGCGCTGAAACCCGTATCATTCAGCCTCCCACTCCTATTTCAACTGATGCTGGCTTCTTTCGCAATGTTGGCGATAACATTGCCAATAGCTGGTGGTTCCAACAGGGAGCCAGTATTCTCCAAACCAATATTCCTGCTGACCCTGACTTCAATCCGGTTGATCCTGAACTACTCAAGGGCAAAGAAGAATACATTAGGTATTTGCAGGAAGCTCGATCTCTCGATCATCACAACGCGATCTATGATCGCATTAAAGCCTATGAGGAAAGACGCTCTCGCCTTGCCGAAGAGGGAGGCTGGGGGTCCGCTTTGGTTGGTGGGCTTGTTGATCCCGCTAACTTTATTGGCCTTGGTGTTGGGCGCGGTGTTGGTATTGCTCGCGGCCTTTTAACCGGAGCGGCCACTACTGGTCTTGTGTCTGGCGGCACGGCAGTATTGGAGAAGCAAGTTGCACCCATGGAAACCAGCGAGATTTATACTCGCGCTGCTTTTGGGTCCGTTGTTGGCGGTTTGTTTGGTGGCTTTGTTGGCCGCAATCTTCCGTCCAATACCTTGCTCAATGACCTATCCGGCACTCTTGCTGACTATGCTAAAGTAATGGATGAAGGATTGGAGAAGGGTGCATTTGGCCCTAATCCTGTTGATCGCTCAATTCCCCGTCAACCGTTTGTTGCACGTGAAACGGGTAATAGCCCCGTTGGTTTTGCTCCGGCTATGGGAGTTGAGAAGCTCGTCTCTGAGAACATTGGCGATCTTGGCCCTATGGTTGCAAGTGGCCACCGTTCTTTCGAAGATTTAGCTTTGAGCATGGCTGGCACTGGCCAGTTGATGAAGCGAAATCTTACTGGAGAAGCGAGCCCAGAATCCGCTTTGACTCTTTCTGGTTATTGGACGGGCCTCGCTGGCCGTACGATGGGTTCTGTAGATGGATTCTACACAAAGTACATTAGTGGCGGGACTGAACCCACAACCATCATGGGAGCAAATGTTCCTGCGGCTATGATGCGCGTTGGTCAGGCTGTAGGTATTCGCCCACGCGAAGGCAAGATGACCATTAACGAGTTTTATTCTGCCGTATCACGCGCCCACTTCCGAGATAAGATTGACTCTCCAATTCCGGAGGTAAAAGAGGCCGCTCTCGAAGTGCGTAAGTTCTTCGATGAGATGCGTGACTATGCGGTTAAAGCTGATTTGATTATGACGCCTCAAACGGCGAAGCGTTCTCTTAGCCGTGCAGAATTGAGCCTTAATTCTAAGAAGGCTTCCTTGGATAAATTAGAGACAAAAGCTGGGCTAATCAAAGATACATACAAAATTGACATTTCAAAACTCTCTCCAAACGAGAAGATAGAATATAGTCTTTTGGTTAGGGCTATTGGCTCTTTGAATGATCGCATTGATTATTACAAAGGAGCGATTCAATTTCTTGAGTCAAAGCAAAAGCCTGGACCACAAGAGGTTGCTGGCAAATCTGTTGATCCTGTAGCTAATGATAACTACAGCAAGTTTCTTGGTCCCGCTAACGAGAAGTATTTTCTTCCTCGTTTGTGGAATCTTGAAAAGATTATGGCCGATGAGCTTGGAGATAAGAATCTTCGCAAGATTATTACTCAGTGGTTTTTGGAGAAACCACTAGAGGTAAATGAAGTCCGTTTGGAAAAATCAATCCAGACAATGCAGGACATTAACCTGTCAATCCAGAATTACAAAACGAGCCTCTACAACGTAATTCAGGATATTGAATCTAGCATTGAAAGGCAGCAGGCTTTTGTAGATTATCTTGAACGAAAGTATAATACTGTTGGTTTAACCAGCAAGGAAATTGAAACCTTAGAATACTTTCGTTTGCGTGGGAAAGCTGATGTTGGTTCTAAAGCCAATGAACTCCTTGATGAGGAAACCCTTGCTGATGTTGGGCCAGATAAGATTTATCATGGCACAAAAGCAAATGCAGGCTTCATAGATGCAAAGGGTAATCTTGTATTAAAGCCATCGGCTAACTTTGATGGTATTCAAAACGGAGTTTCTTTCTCTCCAGATATTTTGGTTTCGGCTGACTATGCTTCTCGTGTGCGTGGCGGCGGTCCCAACAATTTTGATTTCTCTGATTCGGTGGTCTTTGCAATTAACAAAGAAGCCATATCAGATCGAATGATCAAGATAAGCGACTTGGAGCTTTTTGCCGAAGCCGCCGATCCCATTGTTATTCCGGCTGGGCAGTTTGAGATTATTCGTGTTCGTGATTTGCCCGCAGCAAAGGAGATGTTGGAGGTATCTAGCAAAGCTACATCTAAGGTTAAGAACCTTACTGATAATGAGCTTTCTGATATTATTCTCTCCACTCCTCGCGAGCCAACAAAGGGGCAGTACTTTGCACTAGATAATCTTGATACTCAGGCAGCGTCTTTTGAGTTGAAGCGTCGAGTAGAATCTTCTGATCTCTACAAACAGAGGGCCGAAGAGATTGATGCTGGCATTATCTCTAAGCGCAATCTTGTTGAGAGCGTCTTGGATGACATGGGTATCACTCAAGATGTAGATAAGATATCTACCTCTCTTGATCTTACGGCTCCCCTTCCAAGGGGCGGCAACGATTCAGTAAAACTTAATACTAGGACCATTGTTAATCCAACACTTGCTCAAGAAGCTTTGCTCACAAGACTGCGTGAGAAATACGAGAATGCCAGCGGCACTCCAGCGCAGAAGGCTTATCTTGATATTTTGGCAGAGAGGGTTGCTAACGAAGAATTAAAGAAGGCCAGTATTGTTAGGGCCGAGATGCGTAAGGCTGGCGTAGATGTTGAGGGATTATCCGCTACTGAGGAAGCAAGATCAATCGAGCGCCGTGTAAATAGCACCATGGCTAAGATTATGAAGGAGGCTCAAGACGGTGAGCTTTCTATTGGTCGCTCCAATAAGGGCGAGTTTCTTATGTCACGCGACCTCGACATTCCAAACGAGCTTGTTTGGGATTTTATTGAGGATGACATCAATGGAATGATGCGAGCCTATTCTCAGAGGATGGGACGCTCTGTTGAGTTTGCTAAGGCATTTGGTGAGCGTGACGCGCAAGATGCTATCTTTGATTCTGCTATTCAGACAGCGCGCGAGATGAAAGGGACTGAGCAGCAGATTGCAACCAAGGTTGAAAAGCTTATGGGTCATGCTGAAAACTTGCGCGACTTTACTTTGGGTGATGTGTACTCAAAGAATCCTCTTTCCCTTAATCGCAAGATAGTAGGTACTGCGGCTAATTTTTCAACCGTGACTAGCCTTGGGCGTGCGCTTTATTCCAGCCTTACCGAACCCGCCAAGGCAATCATGATGCACGGCTTTGGTCGAACCTTTGGCTTTGCTTTTAATGCTCTTACTGATCGCAAAGCTTTCGGGGATATGGCTGCTGATATGCGGCAGCTTACTGGACAAGCCCTTGATACTGCTATGGGCCTAAGCATGAGCCGTTATGGCGAGCAGGGTGGGCCTATCAATGGTTCTATTGATTGGGCTGGCAGAACTCTTGATAAGGTTGCGCGGCCATTGGCCAAATTTACCAATGGCCCTTACTTCGTTCTAAACCTACTTGGCCCCTATACCGATGCACTGAAGAACTTCTCCAATGTGATGAATGCTCATTACATCTTGGAGGATGCCAAAGCTGTTGCTTCAGGCAAAGCAAGTGAGCGTACGGTCAAGAATATGGCGGCACTTGGCTTTGATCGTGAGTCTGCTGCAAGGCTGGCAAATATGCCGTTTGAGCGTGATCGCGCTTTGAACTTGGCAAACATTCAAAATTGGAATGACGATGATTTGGTTCGCAAGTTTGGTAGCGCGGTTGCTGCCCAGACTATGCGCCAGGTGGTTACGGCTACTGAGGGTGATATCCCTAATATAGCTAGGGGCTTTATCGGGGCTGGGGATAAGCGTCGCGAGATTCCTTATCTGCGGCTTCCATTCCAATTTATGAACTTCTCCTTTGCCTCTACCAACAAGACGCTTGTCTCTGCTTTGCAGGGGCGTGAGGCTAATGTTGTTGGCGGGTTAATGTCAATGCTTGGTCTGGCATATTTATCTCTATGGTTAAAGACACCAGATAAATCATGGGAGAAAATGCCGATGGAAGATAGGCTGGTCCGTACCATGGAGGGTTCGGGTTTCTTGGGTATCTTCTCGGATGTTTCCCAGAAGATCGAGGGGATTAGTCAGAATCGTTTTGGTGTGCGCCCAATGCTGGAGTTGGAACCTCGCTTTGGCCCAAGGAGTATTGATGAATTGTCTCCTTATAGTGAGGCTTTTGGTCCAGCCGTTGGTAAAGGCATAGATGCTTATCAATTAATGTTTGATAATTCTATGCTTAGAAAAGAGGAGGCTCGCGGGATTAGGCGTTTGATCCCAATGAACGACCTTTTCTATCTTCGCGGCATCGTCAATAGCCTGGAGAAATCCGCGCTAGATGCCACCTATTAGTGCATTGAAATAAGGGTTTGCTTCTTAGCAAAAGGACTCTGGAGGTCTAAATGGCTATTCTCATTAACGACACTACACCGCGCATCCAATACACTGCCACGAGCGGGCAGACTGTATTTACTGTGCCGTTTGAGTTCTTTGAGAACGCTGACCTCAAGGTTTACAAGAACTCTACCCTGCTCACCATCACGACTAATTACACGGTCACTGGTGCTGGCATTACGGGTGGTGGTTCTGTCACCCTGACAAGTGGTGCTACTGCCGGGGATGTAATTACGATCTTCCGTGATATTGCGGTAAAGCGCGTAACTGACTTCCCGACCTCCGGGCCGTTTAATATCTCCGCTCTCAATAATGACTTGGATCGCATTGTTGCTATGGTCCAAGAGCGTGAAGATGAAATTACCCGTGTTGTTCAGTTATCGGACACTGATTCTTCTGCTTCATTGCAACTTCCTCCTGTTGCTACAAGGGCCTCTAAGGTTCTTGGTTTTGATTCCACTGGCAACACCATTGCTATGCAGGAGCTTGGAAACTATCGTGGCAACTGGGCCTCTGGTACTGCCTACGTTCTTCGTGATCTTATCAAGGACACGACTAACGCCAATATTTACATCTGTGTAGCGGCACATACATCTTCTGGCTCTTTGCCGATTACGACAAATGCCAATGCTGCTGCTTGGGCGCTCTTGGTTGACGCGGCTACTGCCACTTCCTCATCTTCTGCTGCTGCTTCTAGTGCTTCTGCTGCCGCATCTTCTGCTTCTGCTGCTGCATCTTCTGCTTCTGCTGCGGCTGGCTCCGCAAGTGCGGCATCTACCTCCGCAAGTAATGCGGCGACTTCTGCAAGTAACGCCGCTACATCTGCGACGAATGCCTCTAATAGTGCCAGCACCGCTTCTACGCAGGCTACTAACGCAGCTAATAGCGCGAGTAGTGCCTCTACTTCTGCGACCAATGCGGCCAATAGTGCAACGTCTGCTTCTGGTTCGGCCAGCACGGCTACGACACAGGCAAGCAATGCTTCCAGTAGCGCAACGTCTGCGGCATCTTCTGCAAGCACAGCCACCACTCAAGCATCTAATGCTACTTCAAGCGCATCTGCTGCTTCTACGTCTGCCTCTAATGCTGCTACATCCGCAAGCAATGCCTCCTCATCGGCTACTGCTGCGGCTGCGGCGCAATCCGCTGCGGAGACTGCGCGCGATCAAACTCTGACTGCGTTTGATAATTTTGATGATCGCTATCTTGGAACAAAGACAAGCGATCCCACACTAGATAATGATGGCAATGCTCTCGTTGCGGGAGCTTTGTATTTTGACTCAATCTCTGGTGTAATGAAGGTTTACACTGGCTCTGCCTGGGTTGCCGCCTATGTTTCTGGTAGCGGATTCCTTGCTACTAGTGGTGGTACAATTACTGGCAATCTTGTTGTTAATTCTAATTCCGCTTCTAATGGTATTCGCATTACCCAAACAGGCGCTGGCAATGCGCTGGTTGTTGAGGATAGCGCCAATCCTGATGCCTCGCCGTTTGTGGTAGATGCAAGCGGCAACGTGGGGATTGGGACGAGTTCGCCCGGTACAGGCCTCACCGTGTACAGCACGACGTCTGATTATCAGATTGAAGCGGGATTTAGCAGCACGTTTGCTTGGAAAATGGGCCGTGTGGCTGCGACAGGAGCGTTTGGTTTCACCGGCTACAACGGTGCCGCTACGCCCGTGGTCCCTCTAACCATGGATTTATCGGGCAACGTGGGAATTGGGACGACAAGCACTACTGCAAATGCAAAGTTGGCGGTGGAGCAGGGTATAGTCGCACGGGCTTCAACAGCAGGGTTAGTTCCTTACCTACAGTTGTACAACTCAAATGCTGGCACTAATCTTAAAACATGGCGGATTGGCGGCGATTCTGGTGGGTCGCTTTCGATTGAAACAGTTAATGATGCCTATAGTGCTGCTTCGTAACGTTTGGTTATTGGCTCATCTGGCCAGCTTGGTATTGCTGGCGCAAACTACGGCACCTCGGGTCAGGTATTGACCTCCAATGGCTCTGCCGCTGCGCCTTCTTGGCAAACTGCATCTTCAACAGGCGCTCTCAAGAACGTCCAGGTCTTTACCTCATCCGGTACCTACACGCGCACCAGCGGCGTTACCACGGCGGTTGTGGTGGCTGTTGGGGGTGGCGGCGGTGGCAAAGGAGCGAGGAATGATGGTGCTGGCGGCAATGGTGGTAATGGCGGCACCACCTCATTTGGTTCTCATGTAAGCGCCGCTGGGGGTAGCGGATCAACAGGCTCCGATGGTGGTTCAGGTGGAACCGGGGGGAGTGGGGCGACTATTGCAATACCGGGCCAAGGCGGTGGTGTTGGCAGCGATAATTATCTGCAAGGCATTGGTGGTGGGCAAGGTGGTGGTCTTGCTAAAAATGGCGGGGGAGGTTCTCCGATAGCTGGGACTGCTGGATCAAGAGGCGGCGGTGGTTCTGGTGCTACTACTATTGCCGGATATGGTGGCGGCGGTCAGGGTGAGACTTGCATTAAATACACAACTACTGTTGGCTCCACTGAAACTGTAACAATCGGTGCTGGCGGTGCTGCTGGAACATCTAACAATAGCGCCCCGGGCGGTGCTGGCGGCGCTGGCTACATCATCGTGTATGAGTACAGCTAATGCTTCTCTCTATGCTCGCGCCTCCTGGCGCACCGTCACCAGAGGAATTGATCAAGTTTTATGCGGAGAAAAAGGTTATGAATTACGCAATGGTGCAGAATGGCGTGATTGTGAATGTCGTCGATTGGGATGGCGTAACGCCATACACGCCGCCTGAAGGGTGCGAATTGCATCAGTGGGATGGCCCAATGAACATTGGCTGGCTTTGGGTTGATGGTGCGCCTGTTGATCCAAACCCGCCTGCGCCAGAGCCTGAAGTGCCTGCCGAACCATCAGAAGGCCCCACGGTAATCTGATGTTGCAAGCCAAGCCATTCACCCTTGGGAAGCTGACCGGAACTGCATATGACTTTCCGGTGAGTGGCGATGTGCTGCCTATGCATACCCATGGCGAGGGCGATGTGCATATTACTGTGGTTGCGCGTGGCAGCTTCAAGGCGCACGGCAATGGCTGGGAGCGGGTTTTGAAGGCGGGTGATGTGGCTGATTGGAAGCCGCATGACCCGCATGAATTTGTTGCGCTTGAGGATAACTCTCGCATTGTGAATATCGTAAAGGGATAGACCATGGCTGCTGACCATACCGAGGCTGGGAAAGCGGTAGTAGATGTTTTGAGCATTGCTACTGTGGTCGGCACCCTAGCCCAAATCCTCCCTGCGATTGCGGCTACCTTTACAATAGTGTGGACGGGTATCCGCATTTGGGAAACCAAAACGGTTCAATCTTTCTTTAGCAAAGGGGACTAACATGGATGCTACTATTTGGATGGCGCTTGCTCGCCACCTTCTGACTGCCTTGGGTGGTGTTCTTGTGGCCAAGGGCTACGCGGATGCCGACACTATAAACTCTGCCGTGGGTGCCGCTGTGACCCTTGGCGGTGTTGGTTGGTCAATCGTAGATAAGAAGAAGCGCTGATATGCCAGCAGCCCCCTCGCCTCATTCCATTATAGAAGAAGCGTGGAGGTTAGTGAAAAAGCACGGAAGCCTCTCTCAAGCTTCCCGTGGCAGCAACATTCCTAGAACCACCTTGCAGTTTAGATACCGCAAGGCTTTGGAGATGGGGTACGAGCCAGTTGTTAGTGATCCGCGAGCCCTTACTTCAATGTATGGGGCTAAACCTCAGGACAAGATTGAGGGAATCATTGCGCCGGAAATCCCGAGCGAGGATGAGGACCTTGATCTTGTTATGGATCGGCTGGCAGAAGCCAAGCGCCGTCGCAAATCTGCGGATGAATCTCGCGAGTGGATGCGCTTCACTGTCGAGGGTGATGGGCCGTTTGGATTGGTCTTTGTTGGTGATCCTCATGGAGATGATTGCGACATTGATCAGCTTCGCCAAGATGTTGAGCTAATCAAAGCCACACCCCGTATGTGGGCAGTTGGCCTTGGCGACTACATCAATCAATGGAACAAGAAGCTCTTTCACAAATACGCATCACAAACAATCAATGAGCGTGATGCCTTTCGCATTGCCCAGTGGCTATTCCAGCAGCAGATATGGATGCTGATTATCCTGGGCAACCACGATGGTCAGCGGTGGCACGGCAACGGCTCGCCCCTGCGGTTTATGCAGCACTCGGCTCCCGTTGATCTACAGGATTGGCAAGCCAAGTTTGAGGTGGCCTGTGGGGCTAATGCGTGGCGTGTGTGGGCAGCGCATGACTTCCCCGGTAATTCCATCTGGAATGCCCTGCATGGCCCTAGCCGCCGCGCGCAGCTTACTGGAGCGATGGCTGATCTATTCATCTGCGGGGACCATCATGTGTTTGGCTTGGCTCAGACGCAGCATGAACATACTGGCAAGCCCTACTGGGTGGCTCGTGCCAAGGGCTACAAGCCTCTTGATGACTTTGCCTTAGAGAAGGGCTACGGTCAGCAGACCATGGGCCATAGCATCGCGGCTATCTTCGATGTGGATGGAAGCATGACTTGCTTCTCGAATCTAGACAAAGCGGCTTCTTATCTAGAATGGTTGAGGGGGCAGTATGAAAAGAAAGCCACCACGCCCAAAGATATTAAGCGGCGTAAGAGAACTCGCTAGGCAACCGCCAGGCCTAGTCTTTGTTACCGATGTGGAGTGTATAAACTGCTTTCATGAATGGAAGGCGGTGTACTATCATCCGCCTGAGGTGTTCCAATGTCCTTCTTGCCGTAGGATGAAGGGCTTTCGCGTGGACGCTAATCACGATTTTATGATGGAAATGTTGGGGAAAGACGACGATGAAGTTGAATTTTAGCCGCTGCCTGAATATTACCCTGGCTCACGAGGGAGGTTGGTCTGACCGGATTACTGACCCGGGCGGCGCTACTATGAAGGGCGTTACGCTCCGCACCTACTCTGACTACCTCAAGCGCGCTGCCACCAAGCAGGAGCTTATGAATATTAGCGAGGATGAAATCAAAGACATTTACTACAATGGGTATTGGATGCCTGTTGGTGGCAATGTTCTATCCCCTGGCCTTGATCTGGTAATGTTTGATTTCGCCGTTCACTCTGGCCCTGGGCGAGCAATCTCTCATTTACAATCCATTGCGGGTACTCGCATGGATGGGAAGATGGGGCCTATTACTCTGGCTGGCGTTGGTGCCTTCGAGAGTAAATGGGGAACCAAGGAGTTGATCATTCGCCTCATGGCTTCCCGCTCTAAGTTCCTAAGAGGT
>Ga0181343_1000297_pt1 | contig 23342 bp, 34 predicted proteins | sample Su13VDMLBSD_FD_130110 | JGI IMG/M metagenome (GOLD analysis project Ga0181343, IMG submission 130110) | Freshwater viral communities from Lake Michigan, USA - Su13.VD.MLB.S.D | ecosystem: Environmental > Aquatic > Freshwater > Lake | place: USA: Michigan | collected 2013-07-15
CACACTACCAGGTGATGAGGTTTGACATACTTGTCAATGGAATGAAACAGAGCATCAACACCAATACCATCATCGAACTGGAGGTGCTGCAGTGATCGGAGATGTGAAGGTGGGTGATTTCTTTTGCGAGAAGGTGAAGAGTACCTTCGGTAAGAAAACAGGCGTGGTTCTGGAGGTTGAACGGGATCCTGAAGCACCCAACGATGGTTACATCAAAGTGTTGATGAACGATGGGCGGACCGAGGGATGGAGTTACCGTGGATTTCTGAATTTCTACAGGGTTTATAGGTGAACTGTGAGAATGAAAACCCCGAGCATCACGTGGTAGGATGGTGGCATGGAGACCGGCTCTCTCGTCAAGGTCATTTTCAACACCGCTTTCTACAAGCACAGCGAAATGGAGGACCACGAGCAACACTTCGTGCTGAATCCTAGTGAGGTGGTGATGTACCTCGGCGAGAAGAACTACGATGACTACATCAAGTGTATGGCCCGAGGTGTGGTGGGGTGGATCGGAGTGGGAGCCTATAAATGGCTGTGACGATCGATGTTGGAGACATGGTCTCCTACAATCCTTCTGGCTCCTTGAGATTCAGGATTCCTGGAGATGACGATCAATTTCACCACGGAATTGTAGTGGCGAAGGTGAAACACAAGGACGACCGAAAGGTCAACTACGAGGTCCTATGGGATGATTGTCACACCATCTACGGTTACTATCGAGAGGAACTGAAGGTGGTGAGCAAGAAGTGATTAGTGATTTCTCGGTTGATGGATATAGTTATCTGCAAACCGAGGAGAGGTTACGATATGAAGTTGACAGCATCACAGTTGCGCAGGATCATCAAGGAAGAAGTGAGTAGGGTCCTGAGTGAATCACGGACCGAAGATGAAATCATGGCCGATGTTGAATCAGCTGGCAAAGAATTTATAGATGCAGCTGCTAACGTAGCTGTCTTGAAAATGTCAGGTGGACCTGACACAGGCGGACTTGTTAAGCGTATGGAAACTGCAAAGTCAAAACTTGACGCCATATTTGTGGAGTTACAGGCCATAGGCAAATCTGAGGCAGATATAACATCAATGATGGCGTCAAAGTTTAACCCAAGATAATATGAACCCAGGTGACCTAGTTGCGAAAATCGATTGGGACGGTCAGTTGAACACCCGATTGCTGGGGATACTCCTCGAGGTGAAGATCGACAAGCAGTTGTTGAAGAGTCCCTACGGTGTTCCTTGGATCTACCGCGTCGCCTGGAACGATGGGATCACCAAGGATCACGAGATGGGAACCTTGCGACGGATCGCAGAACGTCGCTAGATCTTGTACACGATCGATCCGCTGAAGATTGTGACGCTGTCCGTTGTGACAGCGTCTTTGTTTTCTCTCCACGGGCAGTGTCTGCAGCGTCCGTTGCAACAGAAGCCACGTTTCATGTGGTAGGCTTCCGTGAACACGCAGCGGCCGCCTTCCTTGTAGTAGTCTAGTCCCTCGATCAAGTGATCTCGCAAGAAGAGCCTCCTGGTATACTTATCATGTGAGGATTGTTCGTACTGCCTTACAAGTGATCTCCATCGCCGCGGCGGGTCTGAGCTGCTCATTCGCCGCGCACCTCGCCGCGAAGGACGTATGTTTCGCTTCTTTCGTCGCTCTTCCAGTGCTCATTAATGCGCTGTTGATAGAGAGCTACTGCGCGCGAGGTTGGAGCGACCTGACATACTCTGCGATCTTCTTGATTGGCTTCATGGTCGGGGTGTTCGAGACTCCTTCCGGCATGTCCCTGAACGAACTCTTTCTTTCCGTCCTGCTGCTGTGCGGTTATTCGGTGTTTACCGCCTTGGATGACGTTGATTAGAATGTTCGAGTGAAACCAGGTGACCTGGTCAGATGGACCATCCTGAGATGGAGGGTGGAACAGCCCGAAGAGCCCGACATGGGCATGCTCATATCATACAAGCCGTTCAACGACGACGTGGTCGAGGGGCAGGTGCTGAGGATAGATGGCAAGGTGGTCACGAAGTACTTAGAAAAATCCAAAAATCCGATGTGAGGAAATATGGAGTCCGTGGTGTAAGATTATTCTCGACGCTCCTGGTGAAGGAGAGAAAGAAAGACATGTCAGAAACAGAACAATTCAGAGAGATCGACCCGTCAAAGATTGGCTGCAGAATCCTTGACGTTCACAATGCGCTACAGAAGGCATTCACGCAGTTTGCTGAGAGCGGAGACGACTCTCTGGAGGGCTTGGCTCACAAGATACACGAGTCTCTGAGCGAGATGCCGGCCTTCCTGATCGGTGATCCGCAAGAGTGAAAGTAGTTTTGTACGAAAGTATTCAGACTATCTAAAATGAAAAAGCATATGAATAACAGACACGTAATCTTGACATTGCTTCTCGCTGCTTGCGACTCAGGTCATCCTGTATCGCAAGAGACACCGAAAGCACCCGCGTCAGAGGAGGTGATTGGTCCTCAACCCATCGCATCGCTAGAGGTGGATCCTGCATTCGTGAATTGTGCCTGCCTCGATTTCGAGGACAACACTTATTTCGACGAGTGTTTTTCTCCACCAAAGGAATGTTCCGACGAAGAGGTGCTGCAATGTGCCGTCGAGTGACCTGTCTCCGTTGCGGTCGTCCTACCTACGAGGGATGTGGACGTCACATAGAGCAAGTGCTCGGTGATGTACCTCCCGAAGAGAGGTGTTTATGCCCGCAAGACGACGAAGACGATGAATGAAGAGGACGAGGTCACTTCTTGACCTCGTCATTGGCAGATCGACTAATCGGTAAGTCAACGCACTGTTAATGCGTACGATATAGGTTCGAATCCTGTTCTGCCAGCCATCACCGACTTCCGGGAGTCAACACAGGAATATTCTCGTGCTGAGGTGAGCCAGACGTCGTGTAGAAGGTGATTGCCCAGTGCATTCCCCATGCTGCGATGTAGCCCAGCAAGAATCCTGTCGTGAAAGTGCGCCAGTTGACGATGTTCTTGAGACCGTCCATGAAATAGATAGGGGACTTCGTCTTTCTCGTAAAGGTCGATGTGTGATATTTGTGTCTTTCAATCGATAGACTATAATGTCGCCATGAATGAAAACATTGCATTGGGAACGAGGCTCAAAGAATGTCAACCTCGACCCTATTGGCTAGACGTAAAGCTGAGCGATAAAAAGATGACAGTGGGTGACCTCGTCACCTACACGCTCACGTCGTTCACGAATGGCATGACGATCTATAGGATCGTCAAAGACTGTCCGCCGAACCCTGACCTCGTGTGGACGGAAGTGCGAGGTGACTCGTGGTCCGCATGGACTCGAATGGCATGGGTCAAACCTGGCACGAAGACTCCCGTGCCGAACGTGAGACTGAAGGGCTGCATCGAGATCGTTCCGGTGTTTCAGTTCCTCCCGGGCCCGGCCGCGAGTAAAAGGACTGTGTCCTACGACGCACTTTTCCGAGTGATCAGAGTGGATGTGCTGGAGCTGGGCAGGTCCTTCTCGAACTTCCAGTCGTTCATCGACGAGGAAGTGCGTCGTCTCAAGGAGGAGTGACGTTCAGCACTTGCCGCTGCCGTCGCAGTCTTCGCAGTCGCCGAGAGTGCTGTGGTTGACGCCGGTCCCGAAGCATGCAGGACATGTCTTCTTGCCGCGCTGGGCAGCTGCCTCCGTCTGCTTGGCCTTCTTGGCTGCCTTCTCTCCCTTGTCGACGGCCTTTTCAGAGTCCATTCCGCTCGCCTTCATGCGAGCGATCATCACGTCCTCGAAGTCGTTCTCGCCGTCCTTGTTGAGGTCGGCGTCCTTGTCGGCCTGTACGACTTGCTCGACGGTCTCTCTGATGATCCTACGGAGGTGTGATAGTCTGATGCGCATGTCTCTAAGTATGTGTCAGCGTCGAATTTGAGGCGTGGGCAACACACTGTAGTCCTTCGTGTAAGGATCCGGCATAGCGTAAGGGTTTTGGTTCTTTGGTGGCACCGGACCCCAACAGTCCTCTTTGTCGTATACAGGCTCCTGTAGGTGAGGTGCGACTTCGTCCTCGTCCTTCGCGGAACGGATCGAGTTTCGTCCGATCTGCTCGCGATCCGACATGCTGGGAGCCATCGCGTTGCGGACGTTGGGCCTGGGAGGCCTCGACACTCCGCCACCGGCCTCTGCCAGTGTCTCACGGATTATTCTTCTCAAATGTCCCAATCGGATCTTCATGCCAATAAATATGTTTTGTCCGTGAGAAGGCAAAGAAAAAGGGACGCACATCTGTACGTCCCTTCTGAAGTCCATCCACTGTCTTTTAGTTCAACGACTCTTTGCTGTCGTTCGAAGACATGTCGTAGTCGTTCGGTAGCTCCACCTTCATGTTGACAGTGGGCGGAGCCTCGGGCTTCTTGAAGAGTGCGATGATTTGGTTCAATACACTCGTGCCACACGCGATCAAGAATACGATGGTCATGAACGTCATGTACGGATGTTGCATGCACCAGTCTTTCATGAATTTGTCTCCTAGGATTACTTTTTAACGTCGCCAAGTCACGCGGCCGCGACTTAGATCATAAGGACTCACTTCTACAACGACAGAATCACCAGGAAGGATGTGTATGTGGTTCTGTCTCAGCTTTCCCGACAACGTCGCGAGGACAGTACTTCCTCCCTCTGTCAGCATCACTTTGAACCAAGTTCCTGGTAGGGCCTCTTCGACCACACCTTGCAGCTCAATCTTGTCTTGTCTTTCCTCTACGTGAGTCGACTCTTGCTGCGAATTGACTTTTTTCTTGTTCTTTGGCATACCCTTCTTTTTCTTCTTCCGTTTCGTCCCCCAATTTGAGCGGGGGAATCTCTATACTGCCTCGCCCGCGGCCACCGATGCCCGCGCCGTTGCAGAATCCTGCGGATCGCCTCACGACCCTGTCAACTTCCTCAGCTATTAGCCTCCTGAGGTCGATTAGCTTGATCTTCATGATTCTCACCTGTCGCGTCCTCCTCGAGGCGGATCCGCGCAGTGTAAGTATTGTTGACGACGAGGTTTGAGTCTGTGAGGCAGCTCTTGCTGTGCTTCAAAGCAAGCTCCGAATTGATTGACTGGAGTGATTCGATGCCTTCGAGAGTGACACCCAACATCTTACCGTCGTGCGATGGAAATGCTGACGTGGGCCTCAAGGCACCATTTGGCATGACGACTCTCACGTCGAGGGTGGCAGTCACTAGATACATTCCACCGTCCTCGGGGTCGATGCCGCATGATATGACGCGCTTCGAAGCATCAGGCAACACACGTAACACATCGACGACTTTTTGTGGCAAAGTGGACATGTGCTTAGGCAGGCTCAAGTCCTTATCGCCTAACTTTCTAGTTTCCAACATCGTTAGTTATATTCCACTATGTAGCAAACGTTTCATCCATACTTAAGACGTGTTCTCAGTAGGATCTCTCGTGAAATTCTCGTGGTGGTCGAGCTACAAAGCGCCCAGCGTGTCTAGCGAGGACGGCAGGACCACGTGGCATGAAATACATCCAGGAGACACTGGTGTGGTGTTGTGCGTCCTACCTGATGGAGGTTACTTAGTCCTCTTTTCACACGATGATGCACTCCTCAAAGTTCATTCATCGATGCTTGAGCTAGTAGCTTGACGAGTCTGCTGTAGGCGGACCTCTGACTCATGAATCGGCCCCACTCTTCCTTCGTCGTCATAGAAGACGTAGAACACCCTGGGATAGACGTTGAGCATGTGTCTCACATGCATAGATCTATTCAGTCCTTCGTTGGAAATCTTTTTCTCGACTACGATGCCCACTTTGTGGTCGCGGCCGCGACACTTCACGAGGTCACCTATACCGATGTGCATTCCTCTGACCTTGGCCCGTCTTTGCTTCCCAAATCATAGGCATCTATTAACGCTCCTGTGACATGCGTTTCTAAAAGATAACTGTTGCGTGTCGCCCAAAGTACTGTGCAGTAGCAGTAATTGGAGTCATGACGAACGTCGACTATGACTCCGATCTGTTTCGACCTGAGCGTCCATCTGTTTTTCGTCATGACTAGCGTTCCTGGGCTCACCTAACTAATTATTCAGTCGTCGTCCTCCACGATCACTGCGTCAAGCGAGAGGAAGGTAGTGGCCACCGAGGCGGCGTTCTTCAATGCTGTCCTCGTCACCTTGACGGGGTCAATGACGCCTTCTTTCACCATGTCGACGTATTCGCCGGTGGCTGCGTTGTATCCCAACAAGTCGTCACTTTCCTTACGTTTCGTGAGCTCGTTGACGATCACGTCCTTACTTTGGCCCGCATTCTCTGCGATCCGCTTGATAGGAGCAAGGCACGCCTCGAGGACGACTTTCTCGCCTGGGCTGATTGATTCGACGTCATTCTGACGCTTGAAATCGAGCCACACATTGAACAAAGCCATGCCTCCTCCCGGCACAATTCCCTCATCGGCTGCTGCTCTTGTTGCATGCAAAGCGTCCTCCAGGCGATACTTCCTCTCGATCATCTCCATCTCTGTGGCGCCTCCCACCTTGATGAGTGCCACGCCGCTTGCCAGTTTTGCAATTCGCATCTTCAGCTTGTGAATCTCTTCGGCTGAAAGAGTGATGTTTTGCATCTGTGTTCTGAGAGAAGCGACATGCGCTTCGACAGCCTCCTTTGTGGCTCCTCCTGAAACCAATGTAGAGGTCTTCGAATCAACGACTATTTTCTTGAGACTTCCGAGGTCCGAAAGCGTCAACTGCGACAGCTTGACGCCTGTGGATGGAGACGCGATCTTGGAGCCGGACAACACCGAGATGTCACGTAGAAGCTCTTCCTTGTGCTGACCATACCCTGGTGATTTAATTGCGACTACGGGTAGGTTGGCATTGACTCTATTGACGACAAGTCCCTGCAATGCCTCTCCTTCGACTTCGTCCGCAATGATGAGGAGCGGTGTGCGCGATTGCATAACCTTCTCCAGCAAAGGAAGAATCTCACGCATGCTGTTCAACTTACCGTCCACGAGGAGGACCTTGGCGTCGTTGTACACAACGTTCATCTTGTCGGAGTTTGTCACGAAATACGGCGACAAGTAGCCCCTGTCGAGCTGCATCCCCTCCACAATTTCAAGCGTTGTGGACATGCCCTTGGCCTCCTCCACTGTGATGATACCGTCGCGGCCCACCTTCTCCATTGCCTCTGCGAGAAGCTCACCGATCTTCGTGTCACCGTTCGCGGAGATCGTCGCAATCTGAGCGATCTCTTCGGACGTCGTGATCTGTTTCGCCCCCGACGCGAGGAGGCCCAACACGACGCTAGTGCCTCGCTCTATCCCTTCAGTAAGCTCTTTTGCGGAGTAACCTGCCTCCAAGAGCTTCAAGCCTGCCTTCACCATCGCGTGCGTGAGGACGGTGGATGTAGTGGTGCCGTCACCCGCGACGTCGTTTGTCTGTGAGGCTGCCTCTTTGATGAGTTGTGCACCCATCCGCTCAATAGGCTTGCGCAAATTGATAGACTTGCTTACAGTGACTCCGTCCTTCGTCACGATCGGAGACTCACCGTCCTGCTGGATCAAGACACACCGTCCGCGAGGGCCGAGAGTGGCACTTACAGCATTGGCAACGGTCTCTAGTCCTGCATAGAGATGTTTTCGAGCCTCACTCTCAAAGACAACACGCGTAGCATTGCTTTTTTGCGTAGTTCCAATTGACATGGGCAAATATTACACAGCCCAGTCGACATTGTTCACGACCATTTCTGGGCGTATACGACCACGTGTATTCTTCGAGTTGTATTCAGCCTTTTGTGACCGAAATCCAGACAGGTTTACCAGATTTCCAGGCAATGGCGACTAAACCCTGCTTGTAGTCCTTTAAGACTTTCAACAGAGCTTTCTTCTGATCGTCCTTCAATTGACTTATATAGCGTCTAAGACGATACTCAGTATAGTCAAATAGATTCTTTCTAACTTCGTTAGAAAGTTGTGTCTTGTACAACTGAAACGCGGTGCAACTTTCACCAGGACTCAACCCTGGGCCTTGTGGTGTCCTAGTAGCCATCGCGTTCTCTCGTTTCATTTAAGTAACACCTAAATATGTATGGCACGATTAGTCTTTTTGAGGACTAAAGCTCCTTGCGGCGCAAACCGTTTCTGTTTTGCCGCCCCTTCTTTCAGATGTCGACGGCGGGATTGTCTGCCAGATTGAGACGAGACATCAAAGGGGGACGTCAAAATCTTTAGAAAGCTTAAAGATGCCAATATTTTTGAGTTTGCACTCCACTTCTACGTCCACGACGTCGTCTCTCAATGACCGAAGTTGGTGTTCTGGCACGTAGTGAATTAGGTTGCTATGCTTTCTCCTTTCGTTGAAAGAACCTGATTCTCTTCCTGGCTCTGTGTTGGCAAGGTGTTGCAGCGGCTTGATACCGGACGGCCATGTCTCCATGGATGCAGCCTGTGCTTCTTCTTCAGTAATTCCTCCACTATTGAACACTGAATGGTGAGAGTCCCACACGATGGGAACACCAGTTTCTTGATATACCTCGAGAAGATCCACAACAGAATAACAGGTCTCGTCATTCTCTAGCGTGAGACGTTTGCGGACGTTGTCAGGAAGCGACTTGATTTGCTCGATGAGCCTTGATGTCCTGTCAGCCTTGCCACCGTGGATGTTGATGGACCACTTCGGGCTGTGGTCGAGGCCCATGGTATCGAAGAGCCAGCCATGGATAGAGAGTTCCTCGAAGGCCTTCGCCACGATCGAGTCGGAGTCGGACGACAATACGCAGAACTGACCTGGGTGCACACTAATTCGCATCTTGTGCATAACAACATAGTTGCCAAGATCTTTCAGGGCAGTTTTCACCTCAGGATTATCCCAGCATTTTCTAGGTGCAATATCATAAAGAGGAAATAGGTTGGATGAAAGACGAAACATACGAATACCAGAAGAAACAACCGCTGGCATCACTTCCAAAGTTTTTTGAACATTGTGCAGGTATGTTGCCTTTATCTGCTCCTCGGTGTACTTGCCTTGCTTGTAGGCTCCAAGTTGCAGTGTTTTTGTTTCAAACTTGTTGTAAAGAACAATCTCGCCGTTCTTCTTTTTCTTTTGTTCTACGAAGTGGCAAACGAGTCCGAGCATGTTTAATTCCTAGTGGTGATAAATGCTGATTTCAACGCGTCAAGAGAAGCGCACGAGGGAGAAAACCCTGAAAACAGTCTATACCTTTCAGTGTGATGTTTGCACCAAAGTGTTCGATACTAACATCAACGGTAAAGTTAGATCGAGGCAAAAGAACCATTACTGTAGTCAAGATTGCTTGAGAGTCTCTCTGAAAAAGGGCGGAATTGCACAGGACAACATGCGAAAAACGTGTGTGGACAAGTACGGTGATGAAACCGTTTGGGCCCACATGAACAGGACTTCAAATAGAAAGCTCGCACACACTGCAGATGCACAAGACAAACGTAACCAAACAATGATGGATAAGTACGGTTACAAAACCTTTCGAAGATATCACTCTGCCATCGAGCTAGATATAAAAGAAGCTTTGAGCGTGTTTAATCTATGTAGTGGATTCGTTGGAAGAAACCAGATCGATCTTATTGATAGAACACGTAAGATTGCGATTGAAGTTCAGGGAGATTTCTGGCATGCTCACCCTGAACTATACTCTGATGACTGGATCCATCCTGTTTCAAAGCTTTCCGCAAAAGAGATTCGTGAGAAAGACGAAAGAAAACGATTGTTCTTGGAATCAAAAGGGTACAGGGTCTTCTATGTTTGGGAGAAAGATTACAGAAATAACAGGGACCAAAATCATAGAAGAGATTAAGAATATTTTTCTTGCATCTTCAGAAGTTTAAACAGGTTCACGCTCCTCCATCTCGTTGACGAGGATCTTCTGTCCCGATCGAGGTTTCGTCTCTTCCTTGAGAAAATGACAGCAGATGCCTAGCATGATAGGACGACTCTATCACGCAAGACTGATTCATTACACCTTGGAGATCTTCCTGCGCCTAGTCTTCTTCTTTGATTTCTCGAGAAGTTCACTGAACGTGTCTGCTCTCACGTATTCACTTTGGTCTGTCTGATGAATTGCTACTTCTTGCGCATCGTACTCGTCATCGTCATCGAACCTAGACAGGCGTTTGACGCGTTTAGCAAGCTCAGTTGTCGATTCAGTGGCCTCTTCCGGCGTCATGAAGCGGCGGCGCTTCACATATTCCTGAATGAAAGCGATGGGCCATTCTTTCACAGTCTCGTAGGCATCTGCGTGATCTTCTCCCAGGACCGCTTTGACGACATCGTCGTCCATCTTCTTGATCTGTACGAGCTCATCGAACCTTCCGGGTCGGAGGATCGCATCATCCAACCTTGACTTGTCGTTCACTGTCGCAATGACGAGTTTGACATGTCGCTGGAAGAACTCTAGCGTCTCGAGGAGCGATGCCTGTGACGAAGTCCTATCGAAGTCGTCGAGAATCACTGCGTCGGGCTCCAGAATGTTGATGGACTCGAACACCGAAGAAGACTCGATGTGACCGATGTCCTCCACACGGATGCGGAACGACTTCATGCCGAGGTTGTCCACGATCGTGCGTGCCATCGTGGACTTTCCCGTACCCGGCGGTCCATAGAGCAACACGGACCTCGAAACGCCGGCATCGATGCACTTCTTGAGGTACGACGAGTACTCCGAAGCACGCTTGGAGGACATAGGCTGAAAGGCGTCGTCCACCTCGAGCGTCACTGTCTCGCCGTCTTGCCGACCGGGTCGGGCCGGCTGTCGAAGCACGATGTTCTCGCCCTTCATCACGCGCCACAGCTCATTCTTGACGATCGCCTTTGCTCTGTCGACCCTGTCGTCCTCGACATAGACACGGTCGACGTATCCCGTCCTCGAGTTGAGGATGTAGCCGAACGTGACGTCTTCCACGAAGACCCGATGGATTACGATCGACTCATCCGACGTCCTTATCACCTTGTAGGGCTTGTTCGCAAGAGCACGCAGCACTGTCTTCGTGAAGTCCAGCGGATACAACTCGACCCAGTGATCATCGAAGAAGTCGTCAGGCCACACCTCGAGATCGTCCACAATGATCTTGCCGATGGAAAAGGCTGCCTTCGCTGCATTGAGAGGTGTCTGTTTCTCAACGAAGGGTGCAGCTGCACTGAATATCTCTGCACCCATCCTAAATAGACGTTTCACCTTTCCGACATTGAAGAAATCTCGGACGACGTCCTTTGCGTCTCTCTTGATGGGCGTAGCAGCGTTTTCGATCGTCTTTTCCATTGTCAAGTGCATCCTAATCCATCGCAGAACGGTCGTTCACTTTTGACAGACAGGACACCAATGCGACGTCCTTCCCTCGGGCGTCTCTTCGCGATGGACCTCGTGCCCAGCGGGACAGAACTTCATCGAGTATACTTTGAAGTCGAATTGAGTAGTACCTCGGTCTCCGTCAGGCGTCCTGTACGTTGAGATGGTCGCGCCCTGAGACTTGTAGGACTCACTTGCGATTCTCAAGACGGAAGAGCACAGCTTCACGTATTCCTCAGCAGACACGTCAGTCACCTGACGCCAGGGTGAGATGCCGACGTCGAAGAGGATCTCAGCTTTGAGGTAGTTACCTACTCCTGCCACCGTGGATTGGTCCATGAGGGCCTCGGCAATGGTGCGAGTAGGTTTACTCAACACCTTTTGCGCGAATAAATCTGGTGTCATGTGCGTGGTGAGGATGCACGGCCCCAGAGTCTTCAGCTTCTTGGCGTGTGCATCACGTCCTTTGACGAACTTGATCGTCCCGAAATGACGTGGGTCGTTGAAGAAGAGCTTGTCTGTGTCGCGTGTGATGGGAACGCCGCTACCGCTATATTCCACAACAAAAGCCGTGTGCTTCGATGGATTGACATACCACCCACCAGACATGCCGTACGTACAGTGCATGTACCATTCTTCTTCAAGTCCGGGAATTGTGAGGCACCACCACATGAACTTACCGTGGGTCGCGACCGAATCCACTCTGGGACTTCCTAGACGCTTTGTGTCGCTGACAAAGTCTTGAAGACCCTGCGGAGGAGACTTGACATAGCGGCCAGACAGGCCGACAGCTAAATCGGTCAAAGACTTTGACTCAATCAGCTTCTTGATTCTGTCGCGGGAATACGCGAGCTCGGGTCCTTCAGGAATGACGCACCTCCATTCTAGAATCAATCATCAAAATTCTTTATGCCCTACCGAAGTCATCCTCGAGACGAACAACGTCGTCGAGCTCGGGGGTGGACACTTCGATCACATCGAGAGTCGACGCAGCGATGATCCTGTGGACGGTACCTGGCTTGACGTGGTACACATCTCCCGGAAAAAGTCTCAGGCGAGTCATGGCCTCGCCCGTGCCCACCTCGAGATCCATCTCACCAAACTGCACAAGAAGCGTCTCTTCCTTGACTTTGTGATACTGTCTCGATAGGCTCTTTCCAACCTTCACGTGCAGGATCTTGCCCACGTACTTTTCAGTCTCTGCCCAGATCAACTCGTGCCCCCAAGGCTTTTCGATTTTTCTCATGTTTTTCCTCATTGTACAAAGAAATTATGCGCAGCAAGCATAGCTATTACTAGAGGTGACTTCAATGGCGAAATATTCGTTAGTCGTTCTTCTTTCGCTGTGTTGCCTCAGCTGCCATGAAGAGCCAGAGACATCTGAGGGTTCGGGCGGTTCTGATGCTTATGTAAATGGAACGGGAGGAAGTGACTCAGATGTATCGAGACCTCCCGCTTCTTCAGAGGGATCGAAGGCGCCAGAAAATGAAGACTCGGGTTTCGATTCATGTCCAGAAGTTACTTATGTCCTCTGGGAAGCAAACGGAATCAAGTATACCGTGACAATCGATGTCTTTTGTGAACCAATACAGAACATCAACCTAGGTTGTCCTGGTCCTGTGCAACAGAATCACTGAGCTCCTGAAGCTTGTTGCGAAGCCAAGCGAGCTCGTTCTTCTTGCGAAACTTGAACGAAAAGCCAGACGAAGTGAACATGTCGTGAGACCGATCGGGAAGCGCCACAAGCTCCTCGAACACGAATTTCCTGTTGGACGAGTGTTCCTCGCGTGTGATGAGGACCGTGGAGTCATGCTCCTGCCAGAAGACCCACCAAGTATCGAACTCCATCATCTCGCCCTGCAAGATCTTCATTGTCCTTTCGTATCTGTCGAGTCTTCCTCCCACGACGCCGTGAGCTCTCTGCAAGTTCTTGTAGGACCCGTGGACTGCCTCGACTAAGGCTGTCGGTGAGATATGAGTCGGATGCCACGTATATTTCCCTTGGAATCCTGCGACTGCCTCCTCGAAACTTCTCTGGACGCAGATGGCCGGGATGATTCCGTCCTGCAGGAGGCTGCGGGTAGCTAGATAAAACTTTTGAAGCTTCTCTTTCTCAACTTCGGTGGGTTTGATTGCCGACATGTACATAGTAACCTTATCATACTACGAGTTCAATTTCACACATCGCCAATTTCGTTGAAATCTATCCATCCGACTTTATCGCCAACGACTACTTGATAGCTGAATGATTCTACCGCTATGACGAGGCACAACTGCCCAGATGTAATTCTGGCGATGGCTATGTCTCTGTTTGCGAGAGTTTGTGGGCCATCCCAGAGATCTACGTCCTTGAAGATCCAAGCGGGGACGACTTTGACAAGTTGTCCTACTCGAAATCGAAAGTAATCATCATGCTTGAAATCTGGTGCCACACGCTTCTTGCCCATCGCGAGTATCCCTCAGCATTCGTGTGGATCCCATCTTCCAGGCGGATGTCGAGATCCTCTGACGGATAGTAAATAGGCGCAGCTTCCTTGATGATTTTTCTTACTTTTTCAATTTTCGGGACACGCGTCTCTTTAATCGATGGGGGACCGATCCATACGACAAATGCGTCCGCCTCAAGTATTAAGTCGACGAGCTTTCTGTGCATTTCAGGATCCCGTTCTATCATTCTGTAGCCCGCTGCGTCGTTAGTTCCGAGCGATACGACGACCAACTTCGGCTTATGAATCCTAAGATCGTCTTTTATCCACTTGAGCCACTGTCGCGTTGACGAGCCTACTTTCGCATGAGTGACAGGCACGTAACCTGCAATTTTTGCGATTCTTTTAAACTCCCTGCTCATGCCTACAGCGAGAGAATCTCCTATTAGCATGACCTTTGCTCCTCTCTCAAGCGACGGCAAGACTAAAACTTCTGAACAGTCGTTCGATGTATCTTCGCTTACTTCGTCTGCATGCACTGGATGATCTTTATCGGGCATGGCAGGTTGATCTTTGTCAGGAATAGCAGAAGAAACAGTCGCTGTGGGAGTTGAGCCCATTGTTTTTTCACTGCTTTCAATAACAGATGCATCACTAGCACACGCCAGGAAAAAGAAAATACATGTCATTAGTCTAGACATTTTAAACATTGTATTCTTTTAAAGAGCTGTTTTTCAAACGTCTTCTCTCTGAATAGTTATGATTGATTCATGTCTGTATTCAAAGAACATAAGACAAACGCTGACAGGGTCGCGTCTGATCGTCGTAGACACAAGACCAAGATTGATCGCGCCATAAGAGACGGCATACATCACATTGTGTCCGACGAAAGCATTATAGGTCAAGACGGCAAGAAAAAATTCCGCATCCCGGTGAAGGGGATCAAAGAACACAGATTCGTCTACGGAAACAACGGAAAACAGGTGGGTTCCGCTCCTGGAAAAGAAGTAAAACGTGGACAAACACTGGGACGAAAGGAGAGAGCCCAGCCTTCGAGGCCCGACAAACCGGGATCAGACAGCGGCGAAGAATTCTACGATGTTGAAATGACGTTAGATGAGCTCGCGGAATATCTCTTCGCCGATCTCGGTCTACCAGATCTCCAGCGCAAGCAGCTCACCAACATTTCAACAAGCAAACTGAAGAGAAATGGCTACAGGACCGAGGGAATACTCCCTAGGCTCGATAGAAAGAAGTCGGCTATCGCCAGGATAAAGCGAATGAAGGCTGCAGGTTTCGATCCCGAGTCAGCTGAAGAAGGTGAGACTTTTCCTTTCCATGAAGACGACCTGAAGTACAGACACTATAAGATGAAGGATGAACCGTGCACAAATGCCGTTGTCTTCTTCGTCATGGACGTATCAGGCTCGATGGATCAGGACAAGAAGTTCCTTGCAAGGTCGTTTTGCTTTCTAATGTATCACTTCATTAGGACAAAATACGAGAACGTAGAGGTTGTCTTTGTTACACACGACATCGAGGCCCGCGAGGTAAACGAGAACCAGTTCTTTACAGTGGGCACAACCGGGGGCACTTTCGCTTCAACCGGTCTGTCTCTCGTCAATAGCATCATAGACGAGAGATTCCACCCAGACGCGTGGAACATCTACGCGTTCCACCTGTCCGATGGCGACAACTTTGACAACGACAACGGAAAATACATTGATGAGCACGCGAAGCTAGAAGCAAGAGTCCAATTGTTCGGATATTGTGAACTAGAACCTCACCAAAGCTATATGGAGGACCAGAAGATTTCTAGACTCCTGATGCCCAGGATACGTGAGAACTCCAGATGCGTGTGGATAAAGGAAAAGGGAGATGTATTCCCGGCATTCCAGGAGATACTCGGCGCAAAAGGAGGAAAGTAATGGATTACAAGCTGTCTGAGCTCGAGGAGTGGGACGAAAAGATTTGTGCTATCGCCAAGAAGCACGGTTTGGACTGGTTTGATATAACATACGAGTTCATCGACTTCTTCTCGATGATCGGTGCGATGTCCTTCCACGGCCTGCCCTCACACTACAACCACTGGTCGTTCGGAAAGAATTTCGAGCGCACGCACCAGATGTATAACTTAGGCATGGAAGGCCTCCCATACGAACTGATACTCAATTCCAATCCTTCGTTGGCCTACATGATGAGGGAGAATCCCTTGTACCTGCAAATCCTGATAATGGCACACTGTGTAGGACATTCAGATTTCTTCAAGAATAATCGGACCTTCAAGGGAACAAAGCCAGAGACCATAGTGGGTCGATGTCGTGCTGCTAAGAAGCGTTTCCAATCTTACGTCGAGGACCCGTCGATCGGCATTGAGAGGGTAGAGCAAGTATTAGACGCTTGCCACGCAGTGCAGTTTCAAATACAGCGGCCGGGCTGGATCAGGAAGACCCGAAAAGAAATCATAGAACAGCACAAAGACAGGCTGAAAGAGAACCCAGATCTTCCTGACATAGACACGTCCAAGAATCCTTTAGAGCCCGACTACGACATCCTGGGATTCATCTCAGAGAACGGAAAGATGCCAGACTGTAAGCGGGACATCATCGAAGTCTGTCGCGACGAGGGTCGTTATTTCTGGCCTCAGATCCAAACAAAGATCATGAACGAGGGATGGGCATCGTATTGGCACTACACTATCCTACACGAGCTTGACCTACCTCCTGAACTTCACGTCGCATTTATCAAGTCTCACAATCAGGTCATCAGGCCGCATGTTGGAGGAATTAACCCATACCACTTGGGCTTCCATCTCTTTCAGCGCATCAAAGATCGAATGGGCATGGACGAATGCTTCATTGCTAGGGAAGTGCACAACGACACTTCTTTCATCAGACAATATTTGACGCAGGAAGACTGTGAAGATCTCAATCTCTTTTCGTATTCCAAAAAGAGGAACGGTGACACGTCTGTTGACGATGTTTCAGACGAGGAGGGGTGGGAGGAAGTCAGAAGGAACCTAGTCCATCAGGTGGGCGGTGGTGCCATTCCTGTTTTGAATGTCGAGGAAGCGAGGAAAAATGGCGACCTTTTGCTCTCGCACGAGCACGACGGTAGAGACCTAGACATCAGCGAAACAAAGCGGGTACTAGATCACCTTTGTGTGCTATGGGACGACAGGGTCATGCTTCATACCATCGTCGACGGACGACGAGAGCTGATAGGTTCATGATATCGCTCAAGATCGTTTTACAAGATTACTCAGACAACTGATAGTTTATACAGAATACAATTTGTCCATCAACAACGAGCAGAGGAAGACATGAGCACATCAATAAAAGAAAGACTCAAGGAACTTATCGACAAGAATCGCGAACAGTCATCTAAGGAGACGAAGTTCTCAGGCAATCTGCTCGATTACATCGCGCTCGTCGAGGAAGATCCCAAGATAGTGAAAACAGCACATCAGCGTCTATATGACGCGATCGCCGAGCACGGCTCATACGCGATGCCGGATTCAGACCCGAGAAAATTCAAAGTATTCGACGGTGAGAATGTAAAGATTCACAACTACTTCGAAGGTGAGTTTTTCGGCATGGAGAACGTCGTCGAGAAGGTGATGTCGTTCCTCAACTCAGCCTCACACAGAGGCGAAGAATCACGTCAGGTCCTCCTTCTCATGGGACCGGTCGGCGCAGGGAAAAGTGCACTTACTGAGCACATCAAGAAAGCGCTGGAAGGCAAGAAATTCTATCATCTGAAAGGAGACCCCCACCGAGGCGAACCTCTTCAGCTCATCCCGAGGTCTCTGAGAAGCGAGTTCGAGAAGACGCTGGGTGTGAAGATAGAAGGAGACATCTCTCCTGTGGCTCGACACAAGCTTCTCACGGAGCTCAAGGGGAAGTATGAAGACTTCGAGATAGAGGAGAGCTCTTTCTCACAGCGAGCACGCCGCGGCGTGGCCGCAGTTCCTCCGATGGACGCCAACTCCCAGGACGTATCCGTCCTCATCGGCTCGGTCGACATCTCGAAGCTTGACAAATATCCAGAGGACGATCCGAGGGCTCTCTCGCTGACAGGCGCCTTCAACACAGGCAACCGCGGTATAGTGGAGCTAATAGAGGTCTTCAAGAACGAGATCGAGTTCCTCCACACGATCATCACAGCAACACAGGAGAAGAGGGTTCCCTCACCCGGCAAGTCGGACATGCTTCACTTCGATGGTGTCATCCTCGCACACTGCAATGAAGCAGAATGGAACCGTTTCCAGTCGGAACACACCAATGAGGCAATCATGGACCGCATCGTCAAGATCTCTGTCCCATACTGCCTCGAGTTGAACCAGGAGATGAAGATCTACGAGAAGATGCTTGGCAAGTCAGACTTCAAGGCCCACATCGCACCGCACACCCTCAAGGTCGCCTCGATGTTCTCGGTCATGAGCCGCCTGAAGCCATCGGCCAAGTGTGATCTCCTCACCAAGATGAAGATCTACAACGGAGACGACGTATTAGAGAAGGGCCGCGTCAAGAAGGTAGACATCAAGGACCTTCGCGAGGAAGCGAAGCATGAAGGCATGGACGGAATCTCAACGAGATTTATCACCAAGGCTCTTGATAATGCACTTTCTAGCTCAGACAAAAGCATGGTGACGCCCGTGTCTATGCTCGATTCTCTCACAAAGATGGTTCGTGAACAGATTGTGGACGAACAATTCAAGAAAAATTGTCTTGAGATCCTACAAAAAACTGTACGTGATGAGTATCTCAAAATTCTTGAGACAGAGATTGCCAAGGCATTCGTCACGGCATACGAAGAGCAGGCACAGTCACTCTTCAATTCCTACCTCGACAATGCTGAAGCGTACACAACAAGATCCAAGTTGAAAGACAAGGTAACGAAAGAGGAAAGACTTCCTGACGAAGAGTTTATGAAGTCAATCGAAGAGAACATAGGCATCAGCGGATCAGCGAGAGACGGTTTCAGGTCTGACGTTACAGCGTATATGTTTGCTAAGATGCGCAGAGGAGACAAGGTAGACTACAAGGCATACGAGCCTCTCCGTGAAGCGATCGAAGCTTACCTCATAAACTCTGTCAAGTCTTTCGCTCGCATAGTGACAAAGTCGAAATCGAGAGACTCTGAACAACAAGAGAAATATTCAGAGATGGTCACAACAATGTGCAAAGACTACGGTTACACACCAGCTTCTGCAGAAGAGATTCTTGCATTTGCTGCCAATAACTTGTGGCGTGACTGACACTTGTGAATAACTGATTCTGATCTTAAAACTTATAGATGCGTCGCATAGCAATGTGCGGCGCATTTATGCATTTAAGATTTTTGATTACGGATACAGAACTATAACTGAAAAGAGATCGATTGCATTCTCGTCAGGTTCAAACAATTGAAAGTCGCCGCAGTGCCAGAAGAATAAAATGTCTTCAGGCACAAACGCTGAAAACGAGAATATTCTTTTGAAAGTCGTATTGATAACCTCACAAGAATAAAGTCGGGACCTGTTCCGAAAGGCCCAGGTCCCGACAGCGATTAATTTATCAGACAGGTAATACTGTCGAACTGACTGCGAATTTCTTCCATGTCAGTGGAGACAATGATGTGCAGATATAGATTCCATCGGAAGAGTGAACAACATCACCTGCGCTTGTTGCTGTTATCTCAGCTGACCCATCGGCATTAGGAAATGCTGAAGATGGAACTGCGAAGCTAGCTCCGGAATACTTCGCTGTCCTGCTGAATCTTATTTCGTCCATGTAGCCGTTCAAACTAGCAACTGGTGCGTTCCAAGTTGATGCTCCGATGATTACGTATGATGTTATAGCATTCGTAATCGTAGTGGCAGTTGGCCCCGCATACCTAGTTCCATTCAGGTAGATCGAAACGCTACCACCAGAACCTACAACAGCTATGTGATACCAGACGCCTGTCGATAGAGCAGGAACAGTGGCATCGATATTAGACAAGTTAGATCTAATAAACCTAATTGTTGTCGAGTTGATCAAAGCAATCTCGTAGTCAAGTGCTACTCCGCCGGTATGCTTGCTGAACAACCCGTAGACTCCGATGGCATTGAAGTTTACCCAAAATTCTATCGTGAAATCTGTCGATTGTAGGTTGAAGTCGGCGTCGTAAGGAATTCTCAGATAGTCTCCGCTCCCGTCAAAGGCGATGCTAGAGGTTCCAAATTTGTATGCAGAGGTACTAATCTTTGCATTTCCAAACGCTGTAACAACCTTGGACTGTGTATAAGAATTGTCTTTAAAGGTTGTACTGTTGTTCGATCCTTCGCCATGAAGAAGGAGCGGAACCGTTGAGTCGCCTACAGAGCTAATGTAAGTGATCTTGTTGTTAGAGGAAGATATTGTACCTTCCGAGAGGCTCAATCCGCTTCCGACTGTAACTTCAGTTCCATCAGCATTCAGCAATCTGGAAGAGCTCCCAGTCCATTGAGACCCACCGGTTGTGCCTGTTGCACCTTGAGGACCTGTAGCTCCCGTTGGTCCTTGAGGACCTGTTGGACCTGCTGTACCCTGAGGTCCGGTAGGACCTGTTTCGCCAGCGGGACCTGTTGCACCAGTTATACCTGTTGCGGTCAACTGACCAGATGAGAGCTGTATTCCTTCTTCAGAAACAACAACTTGCGATCCATCAGAAGCGAGTAGTTTTGTTCCATCACCAGGCCAGGTAATACCACCACCTGCACCCGGCACTATTCTTACACCATTAAAAGTCATATGAATTCTCCTTTCTGATTATTTCGATCAAGCCGTTATTGTCGTTGATGAAGTGGAATATTTCTTCCATACCAACGGTGTTACCGATGAACAAACGTAGATACCATCGCTTGAATAGATCACGTCACCCACACTGGTGGCAACTAGTTGATCTGATCCATCGGCATTTGCAAAGGCACTCGTCGAGGGCGTGAAATTTGAGGTATAACGCCCCGAGCCTATAGTGATTCTAAATTCATCAACATAACCATTTAGATAATATTGGGCTGCGTTTTCTGCATTTCTACCGATTACCCAGTTTGTTGAAGTGTTGTTCGTTGTTGCAGAAGCAACAGTGGCGCCGGCTAGCGTACCATTCCAGAAAATTCTAATGGTACCTGAAGTTCTAGAAATTGCAAAGTGATACCATGTTCCAGTAGAAATTGTTGGAACAGTTCTAGGAAATCCTCCGGGTGTTGCATTGTATCCCATGACTATTGTTGTTGAATTTTGGATATCAAGCCCTATCTCTATTCCCCCGAAAATAGATTGATATGATGCAAGGGAATTGAGATTTACCCAGCCTTCGATGGTAAAGTCTGAGCTTGCAAGAGCTGTTTTAGGCCACATCAAATAGTCACCGTTACCATCGAATGCCGCAGAAGATCCACCAAACTTGCTTGCTGCGGTGCTTATTTTCGCATTTCCATAAGCCGTTACAGTTTTAGGTGAGTATGATTTATCTGCAAAAGTTGTACCATTGTTCAAACCTTCCATGTGCAGAAGGAGTGAAACTGTCGAGTCTCCTACCGTGCTAACGTAAGAGCTCTTCACGTTTGTTGATGAGACTGTGTTACCCGACAGGCTCAAACCGCTGCCGATGGTAACCTGAGAACCGTTCCCTGCCAGCAATCGTGTTGATCCACCGGGCCATGCTGCTGACCCCGTAGCACCTGTAGCTCCAGTTGGTCCTTGAGGACCAGTGGCGCCAGTTGGTCCTTGAGGACCAGTTGCTCCTGTTGGTCCTTGAGGTCCTGTTGCACCAGTTGGTCCTTGCGGTCCTGTGGCACCAACAACATCAGTAGAAAGTTCTCCTCCGGAAAGAACCAGACCATCTCCAAGAATGACTTGAGACCCATCTCCTGTCAGTAATTTTGTTCCGTCACCAGGCCATGTTATATTATTAGGCATATTGAATTCTCCTTTAGGTTATTTCCGTATCAAGAAGCAGAGAACCCAAACTCTTGGGTGTAGGTGGACCTGCTGTCGGTTATTGATGCATTTGTGTCTTGAAGGTGTAGAACAGTCCATGTTGAGTTGTTGTTACTGCCTTCAAAAGACCATTGCAGAGGATCTCTTCCAGGAACGTCTCCACCGGTGACGAACCTGAAGCCGTTGGCTGACCTAGAAGAGCCAAAGTCTATCGTGAACGTGATCGGGGCTGCCGAAGTAACTGATTCGTACACAAACCATTTGGTTGCTAGATTGTTATCAACGGCCTGAGCTGCACCTTGGCCTCCTGGAGCTGTGCCAGTTGAAGAAGCAGAAACACCAGTATAATCAATTCTAGCAGAATTTAGAAGAAGTTCGAGCTCCTGGAATTGGGTACCTGTCTGCGAGGCTCCCGTGTAAATTCCTTGAGAATACTTCGATTCTTTTATCACCATCCTGAAATAGCGATATGATGCAATAACACCAGTTCCTGGAAAGTTTATTGTTGAATTTAACGAAAACTTCTTCCATGTCAATGGTGACAAAGAAGAGCAAACGTAGATTCCTGCATTAGAGTAGATTGTATCACCAACTCTTGTTGCGGCTAATCCAGCCGCATTTTCAGTCACTGTAGCAACATATGTTGCCTTGACCGGCATAGAAAGCGTGTTGGCCGTTAGACTTACACTGCTTCCCACTGTGACCTGTGATCCATCTCCCGCAAGAAGTTTTGATTCATCTCCGGGCCACGCTGCAACCCCTGCTGCACCAGTTGGCCCTTGAGGACCAGTCGCGCCTGTTGCCCCAGTTGGTCCCTGGAGTCCTGTTGCTCCTGTCGGACCCTGAGGTCCCGTAGCACCTGCTGGTCCTTGGGGTCCTGTAGCGCCTGTTGCGGTGACGGATAGTTCGCCTGCTGAGAGATCAACTCCACTTCCTAGGTCTACCTGAGTTCCATCTCCTGCAAGTAGTTTAGTGGGATCGCCAGGCCACGAAGCGCCTCCTGGTCCACCGGAGGTGTTAATTACTTTTACACCATTGAAATGAATAGCCATAAAATTCTCCTAAAGGATTTTTTTAGAATCCTTCGTGAATAATTATATGAAAATTTCAATACCGCAAAAGTAATATCGGGTCTAGGCATTCTAGACCCGATATGTCTTAATTGAACTCTAACAAGGTATTAGGGAATGATGCTGTTGCCTGTCTGTAAGAACTGCTTCCATGTGACAGGTGATGCACTGGTGCAGATATATGCGGCATCGCTTGAGTACACTGTTTCACCTACAGATGCTGTCGAAGGAAGTTCGACAGATCCATCTGCATTCGGAAAAGCTGTGGCTGAAGGCGTGAAGTTTGAGGTGTAACGTGCTATTCCCTTGGAAACCCTAAACTCATCAAGGTAACCATTGAAGTAATAGTTGGATTGAGCTGGTCCGCTTCTTCCGATGACGACTGAGTTGTATGAATTGTTCATACCTGGAGCGGAGAATGCCGATCCGCGTTGTGTGCCGTTCCAGTAGAACCTAATGAATCCTGAGCTCCTTACGATTGCAAAGTGATACCAGGTTCCTGTCGACATGGTTGGAACTGTGAAAGCAAAACCTCCAGGGGTTGCATTGTATCCAATGACCATGGTGGTTGAATTTACTAAGTCCAACCCAATGTCCCATTGACCA
>Ga0181343_1000298_pt1 | contig 23340 bp, 29 predicted proteins | sample Su13VDMLBSD_FD_130110 | JGI IMG/M metagenome (GOLD analysis project Ga0181343, IMG submission 130110) | Freshwater viral communities from Lake Michigan, USA - Su13.VD.MLB.S.D | ecosystem: Environmental > Aquatic > Freshwater > Lake | place: USA: Michigan | collected 2013-07-15
AGAGTGTATAGTGTAGTAACTTCTTATAAGAAAGGAAAGTTCTATGGATATTACTACTGTTGACCGTCCGACGAAGATTCAGAGAGTGTTTGATTATATGCGAAATGGTACTCCTCTGAATGCATGTGAAGCCCGTAAGCGTTTTAAGGTTGCAAATATGCGCGCAACTATGAGCAATCTTCGTGAGGCTTTTGATCGTATGGACCTCAAGTATACCGTAGTTCGTGAGACCGTTAAGGGTCGTGCACACTACCGAGTTGTTCGCTCACGTAGTCGGTAAAATTTGTAAAATTTTTGTTAGACCTAAGACCTCCAGTAATGGGGGTCTTATGTTTTTATACTAAAGTATATTGTAGATTGTCCGGTGAGAACACCATATATGGTTGTTGATGTTGGTGTTGGATTAATCATTGCATATGCACCATTGTACCCTGGTATACCATATTGATTATATATTGTTCCCAGTGGAATATTATACCCAGCATCACTATAGAATGCTAAATCGTAACCAATTAATGAAGGATGACTTAAATCTATTTTAAATATATTATTTCCAATTGATCTATTTAATATTACTGGTTGTGTTATTGTTGTTGTAGCAGTTAAATTACTTGCTGAAGTTAAAACAACTGAGCTAGGAGAGGTTACTGTGATGTACAATAAATTTGTAAATGCTGGTGAAATTATATAAATGTCTGTACCGATCTCTGTACCATATATTAAATCATAGCACGACTTACAATCTACAAAATTAGATGTGTACACTGGTGGTAAACTCATACGCCGTAATTCTGATTGATTTATTGTTTGGTTTTCAAAACAAAATGCTAAATCAGAATCACTTGCATTTAAAATAGTAAATATGCCAGTTATATTTGAATTGTATGGAGCTGTTAGCAGTGATGGCTTTCCTCTTAGATATAAATCCACAGTTGTAACAGTATTAGAAAAGTTTTGAAATGTTCCACCTGCAGCAAAATATAATACTTCTCTAGAATCTTTTAATGTTGTTGTTCCATTTACTAGAATTCTTTCAGCATTATTAGCTGTGCCACCACTGATCTCAATATATTCTTCAAAACCATATATTGATCCAAGTATGCCCATATCATTAAATGTTGTTACTGAAAGGTTTGGTAGTGAATTTACTAAAAAATAACCAATAGTTCCACCGGTTGATGTAAATGTATATTGTGGAATATCAACAAAATTATTTTTTCCATAATAATTGTAGTTTGACTCTGCTGTCATACCAGAAATAATTGTTGAAACAATAATTCTACCAGCATTGAGTACAGATGATATTCTACAAGTTCCGCTTAATGTTGTAGAAACATTATTGTATTCATCAAAATATTGTGAAGCAGATACAGTAAATGTTTCTCCACCACCGGAAAATCCATTAAAGGTTTTTCTTAGATATACTGCATCTGAATTATCATATACATGCGAATAATCAATTGTACATGTAGAACCATTAATTAAAATATTTGGTTTAGCGTTAAGTATTCCATATTTAAAAATAGGGTCTACGGTTAATCCAGTAACGTACAAACCATAATTTTTTAAAGTTCTAACTTTATTTAATGTATATGCGGATTCTGTTTCTGCCATTTTTTATTCACGATGCATTATAAAATAGTGTTTGAGTACCACTTCCGGTAACAGTCCAAATGTTATTAGTATTATTTACTTTAACAAATATTTCTTCACCTGGATCTAATCCGTATGATGTTGTTGAAGATACTGCAGTATTACCTGCAAAGTAAACTAAATTGGTATTTGTAGCGGCTGCTTTAAGATTGATACCATATGAGCATGTAAACCCTGTTGGATCCATTTGTGCTACAACGGCAGTTGGAGCTGTTCTACTAGATTTAATACTAGACGGAACACTACCAGCAATACTCAAGATTTGAGCATTGAGTGTAAGAAGTTGACCATATACATTGGTCATACCAGCAAGAATAGCTGTATCATTAATACCAACTGTATTTCCCACTGTTACTGCAACACTAAGTCCACCAGTCATTCCTTGAATGCGTAATCCATTACCAGGAGAGTCATTGGTTACACCAATTGTTGATGCAATATTTGCAGTGATTGTAACACCGCTAAAACTTACTTGCATTGGATTTGAAGTAGTTCCGATAGCAACACCACTGGCATTGACCATATTAGAATAAATCCAAGTATTTCCACTTGGACCAAATACAGAAACATTGTCTGTAAGTTTATTTAAATATCGTCCACCAGTAACTTCTACTCTGCAACCAGTTGTGGTCTGTACGTATACAGGTGATGCAGTAAGACCCATAACATTGACAGTACCAGATACTGGAACTGGAGTTCCTGATCCAACACCCTGAATATTGATTGTTCCAGAGAAACCAGAAATTGTAGCAGTCATACCACCAGCTACCGTGACAGGAAGGGGGGTAGCCGTATCTACTACTGTAAGTGATCCAGTAGGACCATATGCCATTTTATAAATTTGGGTGTAATTAGTCATCCCACTGATTAATACAGGATCAGCTGAAACAGCAAATGTTACTCCGCTTGTTTCGATAACAACATACGTTTCTCCAAAATATGGTGATAATGACATAATTTATCCTTGTGTTCCTTGGTCTTCAATATTTATACTCTTATATTTATTGGATTTAATATAAAACGATGATATAATAACATTATGTATATAGACGACTCTGCCAAAGAACAATTTTCAAATAAGGTAATATCAAGAGTCAAATCGACCAATATGACTTTTATGGATTGTGTTTTAGAAATTACAGAAGAAATGGGTTTAGATCCAAGTGCTTCTGGTAAACTTTTAACCAAGCCAATTATTGAAAAAATTCAACAAGAAGCTCAAAGTTTACATTTGATGAAAAAGTCTAAATCTAAGAAGTTACCGATTGACTAATCTAAATCAGAGTGTATAGTGATAGAGAACTGTTAGGCCAAGGTAGATCCTTGGGGAAAGAAAGACACATATGGCAAATTTTTCAGATTTCAAGAAGAAGAGTAAGAACTCAGTCGCATCATTAACAGAGCGCATGGACAAGCTCACGTCAAAGGAGAGTTACAAAGATGACCGTATTTGGAAGCCCGGTATTGATAAGGCTGGAAACGGTTATGCAGTAATTCGATTTCTTCCTGAGATTGCAGGAGAAGATACTCCTTTTGTTTCAGTATACAGTCATGCCTTCAAGGGCAAGGGTGGTTGGTTGTTTGAAAACTGCCCAACGACTCTTGGAGAGAAGTGCCCAGTTTGTGAAGCAAACACGGAACTATGGAATAGTGGAATTGAAGATGATAAGAATATTGCACGTAATCGTAAGCGTAAGCTAACTTACATCTCTAATATTCTTGTTCTTGAAGATCCTGCAAACCCAGAGAATAAGGGAAAGGTTTTCCTTTATCAGTATGGAACTAAGATCTTTCAGAAGATTCAGGGACTTGCTCATCCAGAGTATCAGGATGAGACTGCGGTTGATCCATTCAACTTTTGGACCGGTGCAGATTTCAAGATCAAGATTCGCAATGTTGGTGGGTATGTAAACTATGACCGTTCAGAGTTTGCTGCTCCTGCTCCTCTTCTTGGTGGAGATGATAAGAAGCTAGAGGAACTTTGGAAAAAGCAATACGCTCTCAAGGAGTTTACCGACAAGAGTCAGTTCAAGAGTTATGATGAACTCAAGGCACGACTCAAGAAGGCAACCGGAGATGATATTCGTGCTCAATTTACCGAGTCAAAGAGTATTGAAGATGATGTTACGGATAACGTAATCCGTGAAGATATTGAGGAAAAGGATCCTCTAAAGTATTTCTCCGAAATGGAGAATGATTGAAAAAAGCCCCGCAAGGGGCTTTTTTTATGCCCACGTAGGATACTGTGCAAATCTTTCTGCTCTAGCATCAAATATTAAATTCGTTGGTTCTAATGTTGGTCGTTCTTCAAATTTTGAAGAGGGGCTTGGATTTGGTATCCATTTATTCTGAGCATTATCTGCAATGCTTGTTACACTTTCTCTCAGACCATCTACATTTTCTTCTAATTTTTTATATGATGCTTCTGGATCAAATTTAACTTGTAATTTTATTCCAACGTCAGCAACTTCTGCACTTGTTTTTTCAGATACATCTACTTTTGTTGCCTGATAAACAATTGACTCCATTAAAGGTGGATCAACAATAGTTTTAAACACAACACTTTCAGGCAAAGCCATATCTTCAGGCATACTAATATCAAGTTGAGCCGATCTAATGTCTGAAGGTTTAATGGAAGGAGCAAATAGCTGTTGTTCTGCAGTAACATCTAATGATATATTATTATCGTCTACCATTAATTAAATCCTTGTATATTTGGTGTATGGGACATATTTTCTTGATTCTTTTGATCTTGATAATCTACAAGCAATTTAACATAAACTTCGCGTTCCCACCATATCATGTTTTCTAAATCAAATAGATTCCAATTAAAATTATTTATCAGGGTAAAGTTTGTAACATAGTAATCTTTTAAATCAAAAAACTTTACCGATAAGTAAAAAAAGTTAAAAATCCATTTACCTCCTTGTCGCCTTCGTCTGTTTTTATGATCAAAAACAAATCAGGTTGAGTCTTTAAAAACTCTTCAAATTGAGGAAGAACAGTCATTGGTAAATTATCTAAAATTAATTTAATTTCTTCTGTTACATATTTACTAACATGAAAGATCTCACTATTAAAAATAACTTTTTTAATACAAGCTTGAATAACATCTTCTTTATTAAGTGTATTTAATTTTAATAGATCTTTTATAGTTGGTGTTTCTAATACTATATTAACATTATTAGTTAAAGTTATTGTTTGTGAAGATATATCATTTTTTCCATATATTTCGGAAATAGAAACTTGAATTCTTTCTTTATTGTGAATCAAATTTAATTGCTCATCTACACTCTTTGATCTGATTTGTAAAAAAAGAAATTCTGCATCTGCCATACACAAATCTAAAATATTGATATCTTTAACATTTGTTTTTAAAATATCAACTAAACTAGTTAATGCTAATTTTCTATTCTCTTCCTGTAAAATGATAGAGATGTTTTTAGCATCCTTTACTCGAAATGGAACAAATGAAACAGTTTGTTTCGAAAAGGGAAGAATAGTCTGATATTTTGGTAAAAGACTTTCCAACGAATTAAGTATATCCATATTATGTACCTGGCTTAAAAGTGAAATCTCGGAACATCATCAAAACTTGATATGTCATGTAATCATTGGTTTTCATCATACTCAATTCAATTGGTAAACATTCAATAGGATATATTTCAAAAAATGTATATATTCTATTAATGTTGCCGTTGGGATCAAGTATGTTAATCTTCATTTGTGTTGGTGCTATGATGTCATCATAGTATGAAAGTTGAAAAGGTGTTTTATATGTACCTTTTTGTCTTCCTCCAGAATAAATTAAATTAAACCAGGTATCATAGAAATCTGTTATAAAATGATCATTGGTTACTGCAAATGTTAACATAACACCCTGTGGAAACTTTTGTGATCTTGGAACACTTCTACCTAAACCGTATCCTGCAAGATTATCTGCAACAGAATCGATAGCCCTTGCACCAATCATCACTCCGATTGGTTGAAAGTCGTTAGCTGGTACCAAACCACTTAATGCTGGTGGTAATCCATTAAATGACATAGAAAATCTATTAGGTCTTTGTAACCCTTTGTGTCTATCAAAAAAGTCTTTGATTGCTGTTATTGAATTAGTTTGATTTGGTGGTATTGCCATTTGAAAAAAGTTCTTTTTCTGTTATTATTTTAAAAACTATATTGTTCTTATCACAATATGCTTTCGCTGCGTTCCATTTACAATTATTTACGATCCAAGTAAACTTATCTTTTTTAGAAGCATTTTCCTTTAACATAGTTTGCTTCTTTGGTTTTACTTCAACCATCCAATTTTGTATACCATTTGTATTTTCAAACTGTATTAAAAAATCCGGGTAGTAATTGTGCATCTTTTTATCTATAGGACTCATATATGGTATGGCAATTTCTTCAGATGACCATTTCAGTATACTTGTATGTTCATCACAGAAGACACATACATTTCTTTCCCACATAGATCTACAGACAATTTTTGATACATCTCCTGCGTATTTTCTCGGATTTTTAGGATTAAAAATTGTTCTATACGCCATTATAATATTTAGTTAAATTATCTAAATATTATTACATGGCACAATATAACTTTAGATATCCATATGGCTTGGCTCAAGCAGAACAACCTTTATGGTTGAATTTTTATGCTGCCAATTATTCATTAAAAAACAATGAACGTACTAGAGTAGGGGTTATAAACAGAGCATTTTCTCAAATTTCATTACCCATGCCAAAGGAACCTGGCTACCAAATTGCACACGAATATGGTGAAAGTAATAACAATCCAGTTGGACCTATGATTAATAGAGCTGGATTAGCTAATAGTGGTGGAGGAATGAAAGGTGCTATCAATCTATTAAAAAGAAATATACAGCCAGCAACCTTTTATTGGGAAAGAATGTTTGCAACCTCTACCTACAGGCGTTTTAGTAATATTGCTGAAGCAACAATGGTATCTGAAGGACGTAAAAAATACTTTTTTCAATATGTTTTTGTTCCTAAAAATGCTGCAGAAACCATTCAAGTTGAAGAAATTATAGGAACATTTAGAAAATCATCTTATCCAACTGTAGCTACTGGTTTACCTGAACGATCATATCCTCAGAATTTATGGGCATTAAAAGTATCTAAAGGTAATGGTGTTGCATTAGGTGGTGAACAAAACTTAACAGCAAACTGGCTCGGCGAACCATTAGTATGTGTTTTAGAAACTGTCAAGGTTCAAAAGAATGATGAAATCGATCCTGTTATAAGATATCTACCAAATGGAGCATCATCTATTACCCTATTAGGATTACTTTTTAGTGAATTTGAAACAGGTACATATGTTCCAGAAGCAAATTCTATTTGGTCTAAATCAGAAATCTCCAATTATTATTTTGGTCCATCAGCATGAAATTTTTTGAAAATTTACCTAAAACTTCTTTTGAAACCACAATTGGTACATTTAGTATCTCTGATTTTTTTACATATCTTGATGTAGAAAATGCTCCAATACAAGAGAGTAATATATCGATAGATAGTAAAACAACGTTATTAGAGGCTGCTGCTACCACATATCAAGATCCCGATAGTTTCTGGGCTATTGTTGCTGCTAACAATGTAATCAATCCATTTACATTAGTTGAAAGTAATGTTAATATTTTTACTAATGCTAATAAAAATAATACATGTTTTGTTTTATCAACAACTCCCAGTACATCAAATATACTTACTGGACCAAATTTGGTATTTCCAATTGGTAGTTTAGTATTTCCATATATTGCTAATAGTGGAACTCCTACTTTCTATGGTAGCACCGGATTTTATAATATGAACGGAGCAATGGCAGTTATAGTAGATTCATCGTATTATGATCTTACTATGACAGCTAGTGCAGTAACGAGTGGAAATAATTTTTTAACTAAGGATGCAACTGTTACGGTTATTCCTTTAAAGTCAGATGGTACATATGATATTCCATATCAAAGATTTGTAACTTCCGTTCAAACAGCCAATACTAAAATAGTTAAACAAGTTAATAAAACTGATGGAAAAACAATATATAAAAATGAGAGGGCTTTACCAGGTGTGCCCACTCTAGATACAGTCATACCTATATCAACACCATTGGGTGGGGTTGTACCTTATACAATCTATAGTGCAGAACAAGAAATTACAATTGCTTCTAAAAATATTCAAGCATATGTACCAAAACAACTTGGTTTAATTCAATCTTCTTTTGTTGCTACTAAGTATAAGTGATACCTTTATGCCAAATACACAATCACAGTTTAACCCAGCATACTCTACTATTAAATCAATTTTTGTTGGTGGTTTAGAAATAAGTAAACAGAATACAGAATGTAGGTTTGAAAGAATAGAAATAGTCGAAAATATTACAGAAGTTTTACCACGTGGAACTGTGGTTGTTACAGATTTAAAAGATATTGTTAGTTATGTTAACTACAATGCTATTGATAAAGTTATTATTGAATTTTTTGATGGTAAAAAATGGGATTGTGATGTTACTAGTGTTTCTTATATCAATAATGCCGGATCAGATAGTGATGATACGATAGTTGCTATAAATTTTACAAATCATTATTATAAATATTTTTCTACAAATTCATTAAATTCACTTTTAGGTTTTAAGAAACCTAAAGTATTCCATATAGATGAACTTGTAGCACAATTAAGATTTACTTTTGGAACAACCCCTGGATCTGGTTGGAATGATTCTGCTTCAAACTATTTTTTATATAAACCACTGTCTCCGTATTATTCTGGTGAAGAAAGTATTCCAGATAATGCAATTGAATTGTTTAATTATCTGTCTACCGGTGCTGTTGACAAATTTGGAGAACCAAATTTTATGTTTTGGACTGGTATGGCTGGTGATGTTAATTTTAAATCATTTAAACGAAATATTTTAAATGATTCATCATATACCTCGATGGATGCTGATGTAAGAAATGTTGGTATATTTAAAGGTGATGCAGTTATTCAAAAATTGTCGGATAAAAAACAATATAGAAAAGCATATTTCTTTGCATCTAATCCAGCATATCAGTGGATTTCTAAAAACTATTACTATATTAGAAAAACACCAAAATATTTAGATAGTCTTCCTGAAATTACTATTCCTGATGGTTTGAGTGAAGAAGAACAAGCAACAGCAAAAACTGATGCAGAAAATACTACAAAAAATACAGCATTAAAAAATCTTGCATTTCAATTTCAAGATGATGGACAAAAATATAATATTGATGTTGTAACTATATCTGGGCGAGGAACGGACGCACCACAAGGTGGCGAGCAATTAATCCCAGAAAACATATGGGGATATTATGATGGACAAGTTTCTGGTAATGGTAAATCTATTAGTAACACAATTTCTAATCAATATGGTGTTGGCAATAATTATAAATCATTAAGTTTAATGGGTCTTGATGGATTTATGCCATTCCTGGATAGTCCAGATATGTGGAAAAATATGTTTGATGTTACTCCTATACACCCACATTATCCCGATAATGCTGACATTGCTGGAGCTGAAACAAATTTACAAAAGGTAATGGATATTAGATATGATATATTTTCTGGTGGAGCATCTGGTGCATCAGCTGCTGCCGGTAGACTAGAAAAAATTAGAGAAATTGAAGCACAGAATTTTGTAATGTATTCATTATGTTGTATGGGGAAAAAACAAAATTGTTTTTTTGCTGTTCTTCAGAGATATGAACCGGATAATACTTATTATGGAGTAACATGTGCAGCAGATCCAATATTACCAGGTTCTGCTAAATTTTACAGATATAAATGGAATAAAATATTATTTGAACCAGGACACGAAGGTGTAACTTGTGGAACGTGTGGTAGTTCTGGTGCATCTGGTGGATCTGAGGGAGCCGGTACATCTGGCTGTACAACATATAGTCACCAATTAGAAAAATGGTGTTTAGATCCTAGTACAAAATCTAATTCAACACAAGATCATACATGGGCAATAAACTTAAATGAACGGGGTTTATCTGGTGCGTATTTACCACCAGGATGGGTGAGCCCATCATCAACATCATTTAAATTTAGACCAATTGGTTCCAATACAAGTTCTGCTATAGGTGTTAGTGGTGGTAATATAAACCATATTGCCAGAATTTGTATTGAACAAATTGATGCAAAAACTCAGGTAACTTCTTTTTGGATTGAAAATGTATTGGATGGACTCTGTTAAAATTAGGATATTAGATGTCATCAAAACAAATATACACATACGGCACCAATCAAGGTCAAGAATCATTTTATCCCGTTATTAGCCGCGATAGTTATGAATGTGCTAATTCCTCTATTACACGGGGCGTTACAAGTATACCTGGAACAATTGAAGAATGTTTTCAAAGTTTTCCTGGAGTTAAAGAGATAGCAGAAGCAGTTGGATTTTATAAAGCAGCCGTAGAGGAATCTGAAGGTATTTCTGGTAGTTCTGGTGGTATATCATTATGGGAAGGACCTACCGGGTGTCCCCCAGCACTGAATAGGTTAAATTCATCCTTACCTGTAGATGTATATTTTGATACTTCTAATGAAGAGTGTGAGAAAATTAATAGTACAGAAGGATTCGGTGACCAGTGGTTAGGATGTCTTTGGGGAACTCCTTCTGCACCATATAGTTGCACTTGTCCGGATGTTGGACCCAAGTATGAAGCATATATAAAACTTAGATTAAATGTAGCATCTTTCTGGAATACTCCAGTTGAAACTCCGGTAAAAAGAGCAGAATTTACAGATGCACTACAGTATGGTAGAAAAATAGATGTAACTATTGCTGGTGATTTTAATTTAAGAGTTGGACAAACAATTCGTTTAAATTCTAATGGTATAAGTGGATACCCATACGCATCAAAAAATGCTGCATTAAATGGTGTTTATTATATCACAGGAATCAAACATGTAGTTACTAGTTCTGGTACACACGAATCTGCATTAGCTTTAACCACAATTGCTGGCGATTACACTGGGATAACACTGGATGTCCCAATTTACCCATGATATAAATATTCTAATGGCTATTAAAGATTTTTCAATATTATTTGAAAAGATAAACTCTTCATCAACCAAAAAAGATATTGGTTTGGTTAGTGGTTTTAATGCGTATTCACAATATATTGAAAATGTGTGTAAAACTCAAAAAGGAGAATTGGTTTCTGATATTAATCTTGGATCCGATTATTTTAGTTATATTTTTGATGGACAAGCAAATATTGGGCTTTTAGAAAATAATATGGCAGCATATATAAACTCTGCTATACCATCTTTAACATATGTTAAAGTAGAGGTACAATATGCATCAGATACAGTATTTCAATTTTTAATTTACTTTTCAACTTCTGATGGCATCATAAAACAATCAAATACCTCTACATTTATTGAAGTCGAACTATAATGACATACCAACTCAAAAACCTCAATGTTGCCTCTTTAGATTTTAGTGATATTAAATCATCACTTACAGCATTTTTTAATAATCAATCAGAATTACAGGATATTGATTTTGAAAATAATGCTAGTACTGCGAATTTAATATTAAACATTCTTTCTACTGTTACCGCATATAACGGAATATATGCCCAATACGGTTATGTTAATTCTTTTGCTACCACTACAACCCTATTACCAAGTATTTTGGGCATTGCTGCAAACAATTCTGTACTTATAGCACCATCTCAAAGTGCTACATGCACCCGAACTGTTACTGCCGCTGGTGCAACCTTATATCCTTATACCTCGTTTAAAGCAAAAACTACAACCGGGGCTGATACTTTCTTTTTTAATATTGATACTGTAAATTCTGGTGTAAGCAAAGCCTTAAAATTATATTCTGGATCTGAAGTAGTGTCTTATACAAATTATAATTATGATACTCAATCGTGTGAATTACCATATAATGTTGACCCAAATACTATTTCTTTTTATGAAAATATAAATGGTGGAGCCACATATTCTGAATGGACAAGAGTAGATAAAAGTTCTACGGGTATTGTTGGAAATAATAGAACATTTACAGTAATAAATGGTCCTAAAGGCTTTATTGTTACAAATAATTTTGTATCTGCTTTGGAAATTCAAACATCAAACTCGGTTTTAATTAAAGCAGTAATATCAAATGGAACATCTGGCAACAATGCTGCTATAACTGCAAGATCTGATGTTACATTTGTAACAAATGCAATACCTTCCGGTGGATATAATGAAATTTCTGTAACCGAAGCCAGATGTAGACTATTATTTAAAGCCACAGGGCAAGATAGATGTGTAACAATTAACGATTTTGTTAATGCCATTTTATCTTCTGGTATTTCAGGAACATCAGATTCTACACTTATTACTGTAGCAACTGATTGTTGTGTTCCTGGAACAGTTAATATTTATGTTAATGGTTTAGCTTCTAATGATCAATCCCTACTACTATCATATTTAAATGCCAGGTCTGTAGCTGGTATAAACTTGGTATATCGACTATGATTTTCTTTCTTAAAGAACAACCTGTTTCGTATAATGTAAAAAATGCAATTACCACTGCAAGAGCTAGCAGTCTATATGGTAGTGATTTTCAAGATAGAAATGATTCTAAATGGTTGGGTGATAATCTTACAGTAGAATCTTTATTTCCACAGTGGATTCTTAAAGCATATGAATCCGATCCAAATAATGTTGCTATTGTTCCAATAATTAAAAACTATTTAAGATGGTTATTAAGTCAAGAATATGGATACGGTGCTCAATTAAATTGGGAAAATATTAGAGTTCCATTGTTTATGAATTCAATATTTTTAGAAGCTGTTGCTGATTTTTATTTTCCAAATGCTGACTTTTCTCAATCTCATTTAAGTCCAATACTTCCAAATATAAGAAGATTTTTGGTTAAATCTGATTCAAATTATTTTGATGTTAAAGGTACTCCATCTGCAATTAAATATTTGATATGTTCGCTTCTTGGTTTTTCAATTAGTGATGTTACTGTTACTACTTCTAATTTTACTAACATAGATATTAAAGTAACTAGTTCGTTGCTTTCAGATATAGAAAAGTTTAAACCATTTATTGCTGCGTATGTTGTTCCTGCTGGTATGGCTGTCAATTATACAACTTTATAAGATTATGTTTCAAAAAATGATGATGTTTGCCGCTTCTCTAGCATCTAGAGGAATTGGCAATAAAAAAACTGATGTTCAGACAAAACAGCTTAGAGTACTGTCTTGTTTTGGTGGTAGTAGTATTACTACTCCATGTGTATTTTTAAAAACTAGTGCAGTCGATTCAACCAAAAGTTACTGTGGTGGATGTGGTTGTGGAGACAAACCACATACATGGTTGATTAAAAGTTCTGATGATTATTCAAAATTAGATTATCCAATTTTAAATTGCCCAATGAAAATGCCGGGATTCAGTGATTATGACCCCAATTTTAAACCAATTGAAGTAAAATTGAGAAAAGAAATGATTGAAGCAATTGATCCAAAGGAATTAGAACTTATTCAAGTAACAATAGGTTTAAGTGAAGAAAAAGAAGAGATGATTGAAAAAATAAATAAAATCATTGAGAATTCATAAATATTTCTATGGCAATTACAACTAGACAAGAATTCATTGATTTTACATATAGACGACTCGGTGCCCCAGTAATTCAAATTAATATTGATTCTGAGCAAGCCGAAGACCGTTTAGATGAATCTTTGGAGTATATGCATGAACGTCATTTTGATTTTAATGAGCGTGCACAATTTGTAGTACCGATTACATCTAATATTATAGCAAATAAATATTTTGATGTTAGTACTTTTGGATATAGTGTTGGTGCTCAAGCAGTTACATCTTCAACTACAGGAGTGACATCTTTTTGGCCAGCAGCTGCAGATATTAGAACTATTACTAAAGTGTATAGCCCAGGATCAGTAGTTGGTGATTATATGTTTGACTTACGATATCAGATGACTTTATTTGACTTCTTTGGTTTATATTTTAATCAGAGTGGTTATTCACAGGGTCCTATGGGTTTATATATGGAAGCAATGACATATATTTCTATGATTAATGATGTGTTTAATTACCCTTCATCATTTACATATACAAAAACAACAGATCGTTTATTTTTAGAAAGTGAATGGGCAAATATTAAGCAAAATCAATATGTTATGGTAGAAGCATATGTACAAGTAAATGCAGACTATTATCCAAAAATATGGAGTGATCGTATTTTTCAAAGACACTATGCAGCATTGCTTAAAAAACAGTGGGCACAGAATTTAATGAAATATACTGGTATGCCTTTACCTGGTGGGGCACAATTGAATGCTCCCGCCATAATGCAGGATGCTATACGAGAACTTGACGCAATTGAAGCGATGTTGTTAAAAACTCAGGAACTACCTGTAGACCCAATGATTGGTTAATATGGCTATCAACCCTTATATTAATAGTACCACGTATGGACCCGAGCAAACTCTTATTGAAGATATAACTGTAGAATTGATTCAAGGTATTGGTCAAGATTTAGTATATGTTCCCCGTAAATATTTTGAAATAGATAATATTTTTGGAGAGGATCCATCTTCTTCATTTAAAAAAGCATATACCTTAGAAATGTTTATTCAGTCCTATAAAAGTTTTGATGGGACCGATGTTATTACTCAATTTGGTTTAGAAATTAAAGATAAGATTACTTTAGTTTTTGCACGTAAAAGATTTAAACAAGAAGTTACAGATATTGATTCTACTATTATTAGGCCCCGCGAAGGTGATCTGATATATCTTCCTTTATCAAAATCATTATTTGAAATTAATTTTGTAGAACATGAAAATCCTTTATATCCATTAGGAAAATTATATTCATATCAAATAACTGCAGAACTCTTTACTTACAGTTATGAGAAAATTGATACAAATAATACTGCTATTAATAGTCCTTACACATCTACTAAAGGATTATCTGGATCGTTGGTAATTCCACTAAATAATAATCTTGGTACTACATTTGGTATTAATGATGTATTAAAAACTGAAGGAAATAGTTATGGGTTTGATCCAAATGACCCATTTACAGCATGTGATGAACCTGGTAACCCATAAGGATTAATATGTTTGGATACTTTTACAACGAAAATTTAAGAAAGCTTGTAGTTGGATTCGGCTCTTTGTTTAGCAATATTGAAGTTTCTCACATTGATCCAGATACATCTACTAGTTTTAATATTCGTGTACCTATCCACTATTCTCCACAAGAGAAATTTATTCAACGTTTACTCCAACCATCATCAATAACTAATGGTACTCGTATTGAAACACAATTACCAATTATAAGTTATATCATTAATACTATTGTTCCAGATCCTACAAGACGATTAAATCGTATAACACCACTATTAAATCTTACAAATGTTGGCGGTACATGTCAATCTACTGGTAGTCAAATTAAATCACAAATTCCAGTAAATGTATCTTTTAATCTTTTTGTATATACAAGACATACTGATGATATGTTACAAATTGTAGAACAAATTATGCCATATTTTGTTCCAGAACATGTCATAACCATGAATATGAATGAAGTACAGCAAGATGTACAAATTCCAATTGTTATGGTTACCAATAGTTTAACTGAAAAATACGAAGGTGATTTAAGTAGTAGACGATTAAACATTGCATCATTTCAGTTTATAGCAAAGGCATGGATTTTTGGTGAAGTAAAAGCAGCAACAGCGGTCAATACGTTCAATAGTGGTGTAATCTTTGAAGATTAAATATGAATATTAATAAAAATTTGGTTAAGTTATTTGATGTTCCTGATACTGCAATAATTGCAGAACCTAAAGCGGCATCTGGTGGTACTTTTGATACTAATAATTTTCAAAAAGATTATGAGTTGGTTCAGTCTAATTTAAAGGATTTGCTTGGTAATGGAACTATAGCATTAGAGAGTGCATTAAAAGTTGCTACTGAATCTGATAGCCCCAGAGCATTTGAGGTTGTTGCTATCTTATTAAAAACTATGGCTGATTTAAATAATAATGTTTTAGATGTTCATAAAAAAGCCAAAGATACGACATCATCTAACACCAAAGTTTCACAAACAAATAATTCAGTTTTTGTTGGATCGACTAAGGATCTTCAGAACCTCTTAAATAAAGATAGAAGCACCGATAAAGTAATCGAAGCAGAGGTTGTGAATAATGAGTCTAAACAACGGTAATCAAGGTTATAGAAATAATCCAAAATTAAAGCCACCTGGCATTGATATTCAGTATACTAAAGAGCAACTGGAAGAATATGTTAAGTGTGCTAATGATCCTGTATATTTTTGTAGTAAATATGTAAAAGTTAAAACTCTTGATAAGGGTATCATGCCTTTCAAGTTGTATGATTATCAGGAAGAATTTGTAAAACAAATTCACCAAAATCGTTTTGTTATCTCAAAATGGCCTCGGCAGTCTGGCAAGTCTACTTCTGTTATTGGGTATATTTGCCATTATGTTACTTTTAATCAAAGCGTAAATGTTGCTATTCTTGCCAATAAGTTAAAAACAGCAAAAGATGAATTGTTTGCTAAACTTCAATTAGCCTATGAAAATCTACCACATTTCCTACAACAAGGAGTAGTAGAATGGAACAAGACGAGTTTTAAATTGGAAAACGGGTCTAGAGTGGTCTGTGATGCAACATCGTCTTCAGCGATCCGTGGTGGCTCTTATAACCTATTGTTGTTAGATGAGTATGCGTTCTTACCTTCACATATTGCCGAAGAATTCTATTCTTCCACGTATCCAACCATTTCGGCGGGTTTAACTACCAAACTCATAATTGTTTCAACTCCAAATGGTATGAACCATTTTCATAAACTTTGGGTAGATGCTAATAGACCTACAGGACATAAATCAAAAAATAGATTTGTACCTGTTGAAGTTGATTGGACTCAAGTCCCAATAACTTCAGGTGGACCTAGACGCAATCAAGAATGGGCAGAAGAACAAATTGCCAATACAAGCCAAGAACAATTTAACCAAGAGTATGGTTGCAGTTTCTTGGGATCTTCTAATACTTTAATTTCATCAACAAAATTAAATGTTCTTGCTCCTGAAGAACCAATTTCTGAAAATGTAGAAGGTCATAGAGTATATGAAATTCCACAAACTGATAAAATTTATTTTTTACAGGCTGACGTATCTCGTGGACAGGGGTCTGACTATTCTGCATTTACGGTAATTGATGGAACTAGCACACCCTACAAAGTGGTTGCTACCTATAGAAATAATACTATTAGCCCATTCAATTTTCCAACAGTTATATTTAATTCAGCCAAAGCATATAATAATGCATATGTTTTAATTGAAACAAATGACTTGGGTGGACAGGTTTCCAATATTTTACACACCGATCTGGAATACGAAAATGTATTAATGACAAAAGTAATGGGTCGAAAAGGACAAATCTTGTCTCAAGGCTTTGGTGGGGTTGGAAAAAATGAAATGGGTATAAGAACAACTGCTCAAACTAAAAAAATTGGTTGTGCCATTCTTAAACGGTTAATTGAAGAAAATAAGATCATATTAAATGATGAGCGTATTATCGTAGAATTAATGTCATTTATTTCTAAATCTAATACATATAAGGCTGAAGATGGTCAGCACGATGATTTAGTAATGAGTTTGGTGTTTTTTGCATGGCTAACTAGGCAAGAATATTTTTCTGATTTGATTGAACAAGCAAAATTTAGTTATGAAGATGCTAACCAGCCAGAAGATGACAATATTCTATTCATGCCATCAGATAATTCAGAAGATGACGGTGGAGAATATGTTCAAGATGGTGTTATTTGGTATCCTAGTTAAAATGCTAAATATTTTGACATCATAAGGAAAATAAATGCCATCACTTAGCTCCTTTATTAACGCCAGCCAATATTCCACTGAAAGCACCACTCTAGATCTATTAGGTGGTATGAATTTGGGTTCAACCTATGCCGGAATTACATTTAATGGTATTTGTGGTGCAGCCAGCAACGATCCCGGTGGTTTATTTGGATGGTTAGTCTATGCCAGATCAAATCTCTATACTACCCCCAAGGGTACTACCTCTGATACATATATTGTATACACAACACCACAGGAACTTGTTGGTGATTTAAACCAGTTGTCTGGTATTACATCATGTTTGATTTCATCTCCTTCTGCTGGTGGAACCTTTGGTTTTTTCCAAACAGCCGGAACAATAGATGACAAAGTTCAACTTGCACCTAGACCTGCTGGAACTGATTTTCTACATGCAATTAATTATCTAGCATATGGTGGTACATTAGTTGTTGTTGGTTCACCAGTTGGGTTTGATAACTATATTGCAACTACTGAAAATTATCTAGATGTTATTATTGGTCAAGAAGCCAATAGTGCACTGTGCACCTGGTTGATTGACCAACCATACACAACAGGAATATTTCCTTCTATTGCAGATATTACTGGTGTAACTGGTAGTGGTTACACAATGGCAAATTATGCTTCCTTGTTTGGTAGTGCGTCTCTTGTAACCGGAACAACGGTTGCCAACCGAATCTTTAATGTTTATGGTGTCAAAGATATTTCAACTTTAGATACCTCTACATTACAAGCAAATACTCAAATCACATACAAACTACCAACTTCTACAGATGTTGGTGGATTCTTTGCAAGAGCAAAAAATAGAAATGAATTATATCTTTCGGTTGCTGGTCTAGATCGATCAACAATTCTTAATGGAAATGTATCGTCATCCATTGATTGGAATGATTCATTAAAAACCACATTAAGAAATAATAAAGTAAATTTCTTTGTAAATTACAATCCAAAGTTCTTGGGTTCAGATATTGTTGGTGCAACTGCGAGTGGAGCACTTACAAGTTATGACAGAGTTGGACCATCTCGTTTACGTTCAGCATTAAGAAAAGATTTGGATGCAATTGGTCTAAAGTATCTTTTTGAAATTAACAATTCTACAACTCGAGCACAGGTTACTTCTGAAATTGAAAGTGCACTCGATCCATATTTAACCTTTATCGATACAGCCGTAACACAAATTATTTGTGATAGCTCTAATAATATTGATAATTCCGGCACATTAAATATGACCGTTATAGTTAAACCAATTTTAAGTATTGACAGTTTTGTAATTGATATTAGTCTCACACAATAATGGCAAACAATAATTCAATAACAACTTTTAAAGAAGGTTTTTTAGGTGGCACTCGTGCCAATAGATTTGTCGTTGAACCAATTTGGCCTACAGGTATTAATGTTCCTGCAGAAGATTCATCATTTAAAATGGTTTCTGCATCCTTACCGGCATCAACCATGAACACTATTAGTGTTCCTTATCGTGGAAGATTAATAAATTTTGCTGGTGATAGAATGTATGCACCGTGGAATGTTGGAATATATGATGATAATAATACCAACAGTATATGGAAGGGATTGCACCAGTGGGCAGAATTTATGGATGGTCATTATACACACAAAGTAAAAGATAATGATTTTTCATATAAAAAATTCCAAACTACTTGGAGAATGAAGCAATTGGATGCTAATGGTTTAGTGTTAAAAACTATAACCCTATACAAATGCTGGCCGTCTGTAGTAGATGAAATCAGTTTGAATATGGCTGAACCAGGATTTGTTGGTTTTAGTACAACTCTTACATTTGATTATATTAAGATCCAAGATAAAGAGAACTACAACCGTTAAGATTAACTAACCATGCTAAATGACTTTAAAAATAACTTTTTTGGTGGAACCCGTTCTAATAGATTTAGAATAGATGGTTCATTTCCAACTGGTGGTAATTTTACAGACTTTCATATACGTTCTGCCACACTTCCAAGAGTTACTAGTAAAACTTTAAGTTATGATTATTTTGGTAGAAAATTTCATTATCCTGGTGAGAGAGATTATGGAACTTGGAATATTACAATATGGGATGATGTTGGAAATAATAATTTATGGGGTCAATTAAATAGGTGGCAAAATTTAATAAACGACCATGATAAAAATGAATCTTCTTTATTACCAAAAAAATATAAAGCAGATAATTGGAGAATCCAACACTTAGATTTAAATGGTAATAATCAACCACTAAAAGAATATATTTTACATGGCTGCTGGCCTGCTGGCATTCAACCAGTTCAAATGAATATGGGTTCTCCTAACGTGTTAAATAGTTATACTGTGATGATTGTTTTTGATTATATGGAAATCAAAGATATTACAAAGAGAATATAAGGTTAATTATGGAAATTGATATATTTGGATTTCAGTTTGGAAAAAAGAAAACCACGAAGGAAGATCAAAAAAATGATGCAATGGCATCATTTGCAGTTCCAGAAGTATTTGATGGAACTGTAACTGTTGAAGCTGGTGGGTTCTTTGGTACTGCTCTTGATTATGCAGCCACGATGCGTGATGAAACTCAGTCCATAATTCAATATAGAAATATTTCAATTTATCCAGAAATCGATACTGCTGTAGATGAGATTGTAAACGCAGCAATTGTGCCTGGTACGGATCATACACCAGTAAAATTGGATTTATCAAAATGTCCAATTTCTGATAATATTAAAACAAAAATATATAAAGAGTTTGATACGGTAATACATTTATTAGATTTTAATCACAAAGCATACGAAATCTTTCGAAGGTGGTATGTAGATTCAAAGTTATTTTATAACATTGTAATTGATAAGGATCTTCCTGGTCAGGGTATCCAAAGTATTGTTGCAATAGATCCATTAAAGATTAAAAAAGTTCGTAAGTTTAGAAAGGAAATGGATAAGTTTGTTCAAAATACCCATATTCCAGTTCAACTAATTAAAGAAGTTGAAGAGTATTATGTATATACAAATAATGACAGAGAATCACCGGTAATGACTGGTCCTCAAGGACTTCATTTATCCCTTGATAGTGTTGTATATGTTCCATCTGGATTGGTTGATCTTAATACAAAACGTATTTTAGGATACCTGCATAAAGCTATTAGACCACTGAACATGTTGCGTCAAATGGAAGATGCTATGTTGGTTTATCGAATTGCTCGTGCCCCAGAACGTAAAATCTTTTATGTAGACGTTGGTCAATTACCAAAAGCCAAAGCTGAACAATATATGCGGGATATGATGAGCAGATTCCGCACAAAGCTTACATATAACCAAGATACTGGTGAAGTAAGAGATGAACGAAAGATGATGTCAGTACTTGAAGATTATTGGCTTCCACGTAGAGAGGGTTCACGTGGAACAGAAATTACAACATTAGCTGGTGCACAATCTACTTCACAGATTGAAGATATTGAATACTTTAAAAAGAAAGTATTTGCATGTTTGAATGTTCCAATTAGTCGATTGTCTGCAGAATCAACTGGTTTCAATATGGGTCGGTCTACTGAAATTACCAGAGAAGAAATCAAATTCTATAAATTTGTTGACCGTATTCGATATCAGTTTTCTCGTTTATTCATGGATACCTTGAGAGTGCAATTACTTCTTAAAGGCGTAATGACTCAAGAAGACTGGGATGTCTTAAAATCAGATATTAAATTTGTATTCAATACAGATAATTATTTTTGGGATCTCAAAGAAGCAGAAATTCTATCCGAACGTCTTAAAATGCTTTCGTTTGTTGAACCCTATATTGGTAAATACTTCTCAACCGAATTTGTTAAGACTGATATTCTCAAACAATTACCCGAACAGCTCAAGGTCATGGAAAAACAAATGATTGTTGACAGACAAAGAATATCACAAGAACAAGCAGCCTTAGCAGCACAACAAGCAGCACAAGAAGGTGGACAAGAGTAATAGACCATGAGTAATAATAAATCATTATTAAAATCAGGAATAGAAAATATCATTTTTAAAAATGATGAAAGTTTTAAGCAAAGTATAATTAAAGTTTTGTCAATCAAATTGAATGAAAGTATTAAAGAAACTGAATTACTGGTGTCAAAAGCACTGTTATACAGAGAATCTGTTACTCCAGAAAATACAACTTTAAATGAATTTGTAGACTTTGTAACTAACTTCAAACCAGGTAATTATAAGTTTCAAAATGGTTCAAATATAAATATTACTGATTCGGATATATTACATATTAAAAATTTATTTGAATCACTGAATGTTAAAAATAGAGAACACCTGGTTTCTGAATTGTTTACTGATGGAACTATATTTAAGCAACATTTAACATTTTCACAGAAGGTAAGAAAATTATTATGAAAAACAATATCCGTCAAATGCTCAAGACCGTAGTAGAAGAAAATGCTGTTGCATTCAAAGAACAGGCCACCAAAGTTCTATATGGTAAAGTTGGAAATAGACTACAAGAACAATATAAAGTTATTGCTAAAGATTTTCTTGGAAAGAAAGAAACTAAATGAAACTGATTACAGAACTAACTGAAGATATAAAGTATATCAAAGAGAATGCTGGCAATGGCGATAAGAATTATTTCATTGAAGGTATTTTTATGCAATCTGGTGTAAAGAACCGCAATGGTCGTGTTTATCCACAGGGAACTCTTGCCAAAGAGACTAATCGATATATCAATGAATATGTTAATAAAGGTCGTGCTCTAGGCGAACTTAATCATCCTACGGGACCAACTGTTAATCTTGATCGTGTATCACATATCATCAAAGAACTACATGAAGATGGTACTTCTATATGTGGTAAAGCAAAAATCTTAGATACCCCAATGGGAAAGATTGTAAAAAATCTTATTGATGAAGGTGCTCAATTAGGGGTATCTACTCGTGGTATGGGTTCTTTAAAGTCTAAGAATGGTTATCAAGAGGTACAAGAAGACTTTATGCTTGCCGCCGTTGATATTGTTGCAGATCCATCAGCTCCACATGCTTTCGTAAATGGAATCATGGAAGGGCGTGAATGGATGTTGGTCGAGGGATCCTGGCAAGAACGTCAAATTGATGCAGCAAGAAAACTTATTAATAATTCATCTAGCCGAAATCTAAACAAAAATATTGTCAAAGTATTTGAAGAATATTTTAATAAACTCAAATGAATAAAGAATTTTCTCAACGTACTGCTAATTATTTGATTGAATCGTTTTCCAAACATTCAACCGGAAATTTGCATGAAGAATTCTTATTAGAATTTGGTATGAATCCTGGTATTGCAGTGGATGCATATAGTAAAACAAAGTTACCAAAACCAACAAATAAAGGTTTTATGGATACTGTTTATGATACTCTTGACCCAGATGCTGAAGCACGTGATAAGAAAAGAATAGAAAATCAAAAAGCTATTCGGAAACAAGGTAAAAAAGGATCTGGTTTTGGAGTTGGTGGGGGTCGTGGCGAAAAAGGTGAAGGCGTTGATGCAGAAGGTAATCCAGACAATGTTTTATTCGGCGATACAGAAAAAGATGATCTTGGTTTAGGTTCTGCTGCTGGAGCATATGCTCTAGGTACTGGTTTAGATTGGATGGGAAAACTTCTTGGAAATAAAGCATTATCAGCTATAAGCGGAACTGGTATGCTTAAAAAGATCCCAGGATTGGATAAAGTTCCAGGAGCAGTTGATTCCCTTTTAGGTCAGGCAGCAGACATATCTGGTTCAAGTTGGTTTGATGCCAATATTAAAAATATCGGTCAAAATGCTCAAAA
>Ga0181343_1000299_pt1 | contig 23327 bp, 32 predicted proteins | sample Su13VDMLBSD_FD_130110 | JGI IMG/M metagenome (GOLD analysis project Ga0181343, IMG submission 130110) | Freshwater viral communities from Lake Michigan, USA - Su13.VD.MLB.S.D | ecosystem: Environmental > Aquatic > Freshwater > Lake | place: USA: Michigan | collected 2013-07-15
ATCGACACTTTCCGAGTCAAGATCAAGAACTATGCAAGTTCAATGTCTCTCGGTGGCGGCAAGAAAGTTATCATTATCGATGAAGCAGATTATCTGAATCCAAATTCAACTCAGCCAGCCATGCGTGCTGCGATGGAAGAGTTTGCTCATAACTGCACTTTCATCATGACTTGTAACTTTAAGAATCGAATTATTGAGCCGTTGCATTCTCGTTGCGCTGTAATTGAATTTAAACTTCGTAAAGAAGATAAACCCAAGATGGCAATGGCGTTCATGAAACGCGCATCAGAAATTTTAAATACAGAAAAGGTTCCATTCGATAAGGCAGTCCTCGCTGAAGTTGTCAAAAAGCACTTCCCTGATTATCGCCGTGTTCTAAACGAACTTCAAAGATATTCAGTCAGTGGTAAGATTGACGCTGGTATTCTTACTAGCATCGCTGATGTTTCTTTGAATGATCTTGTGACTGCATTGAAAGACCAAAATTTTGGCGCGATGCGTAAGTGGGTTGCTGACTTTGGTGGTGACGATCCTGCTCGTGTTTATCGCAAAATCTATGATAGTCTCTATGAAATTATGGACAAGTCTACGATCCCGAATGCCGTAGTAATCCTTGCTCGCTATCAGTATCAGGCTGCGTTTGTTGCCGACCAGGAACTAAACCTCACCGCATGTCTAACTGAGATGATGGTGGAGTGTAAGTTTAATGGCTAGAAAAGATAATTTAGTTGGAGAAATCCAAAGAGAATCGGAATTTACTAAACTAAATTTTGGTAAATATAAAGGATATTATCTCAGAGACGTTCCACTGACTTATTTGGATTGGGCTTGTGATAATTTATTAGATGAAGGTTTGCGTTGGATGTGTAAAATAGAACGCGAACGAAGAATTAAAAAGAGAAAAAAACGTGGCTGATCTCTTCAAAGAACTTATTCCTTCCATTCTCCAGACGAAAGAATATGCGCTTCTTACCGAACAAGATGAGAAGTCATACTCTTCATTTATGGTTAATCGCGCGTTATCTTACCATAGAGATACCGTTTTATTTGCTAATGAAATGAATCGGTATACAACCCTTGACAATAAACTCAAATATGACTTTCTTATAAATATAATAAGAGCCCAGAAACGCCCATATTCAAAGTGGCACAAAAAGGCTTCAAGTAGTGATTTGATTGCTGTTAAGGAATATTATGGCTACTCCGACGCGAAAGCCGAAGAAGCATTAAAAATTCTATCTGACGATCAAATCACCGAGATAAAAAAACAATTATATAAGGGTGATTGAAATGGTCGAGAAATTGGTTGAAGTTACATTAGAAAAACAAGATGACTTCCTAAAAGTGCGAGAAACTCTTACTCGCATTGGTGTTGCTGCCAAAAAAGACAATGTTCTATATCAATCCTGTCATATTCTCCATAAACAGGGAAAATATTACATTGTTCACTTTAAAGAACTTTTTGAGTTGGATGGCAAGCCAAGTAACATGTCAGAGAATGATCTCCAACGCAGAAATACTATAGCCAATCTTATGGCTGAATGGGGATTAGTCAAGTTGGTTGATGCAGATAAGACAAAGGATAATGTTGCGCCATTAAGTCAGATAAAGATTCTTCCGTTCAAAGATAAGAACGACTGGCAATTGGTTTCCAAATATACTATTGGTAAGAAAAAGAAAGAGGCGTAATTTGTGATTGTAGTAAATGTGTATAAGATTCGCAGTGAATTTGAGTCACCAACTTTTGGTACGTCTCTCGCGAATTGTTTTGATTTATCTTTTCAACCATCTGAAGCAACTGTAAAGGGTTACGACAAATATAATAATTCTATCGCTCAGTATGTAAATGCGCATGGAGAAATTTCCATTTATCCTGGCGATAGATTATTAATTCCAACTGGACTAATCTTTAAGATCGACCAACTTGTAACAATTGAAAATTATTCAGATATAGTTTCTAAAAATATACCACTACAAAATTATAGCATTCGTTTGCATCCTAGATCTGGTTTGTCGCTCAAGCGAGGATTGGTTTTAGCAAATTCAGAAGGCATAGTTGATGTCGACTATCAAGAAGAAGTTTTTGTTTTGTTGACAAACATTTCAGAATTAGGTCAAACAATTAAAGTTGGCGATCGTATCGCACAAGCAGAAGTCATTTGTAATGTGCCAATACAATTTACGATTATTCCACATAAGCCAGAAAAACATTCTGAACGCAGCGGCGGATTTGGTTCAACTGGTGTATAAATAGAAGTGGATGCCCATTTGGGGTCTACAACAATACTTGCTTATTAAAGGAGTTACAAAATGACTAATATCACATCACTCACATCCGCATACTTCGATCGCCTTCTACCAACAGCACTTGGTTTCGAGAATGCCTTCGCAACATTAGACAATGCGGCTCATCTACTAACAGCAACTCAAACTGCCTTTCCACCTGTAAACATCGTCAAGACTGGCGACTATACATTCAATGTGGAATTAGCAGTTGCTGGCTACAAGCAAGATGAGATTGAAATCACTGCTGAAAAAAACTCACTCAAAGTTACAGGCAAAAAAACAGACGAAGACACTCGCGACTATCTTGTAAAGGGTATTGCTGGTCGTAAATTCTCACGTCAGTTTGTTTTGTCAGATACAGTAGTGGTTCGTGATGCTAACCTTGCTGATGGCATTCTTTCCATTGAATTGGAGAATGTTATTCCTGAAGAACAGAAGCCTCGTAAGATTTCCATTAAGTAAACAGTGAGATTATATTATGATTCGTGATGAACTATCGTGGGATGAATTGTATATCTTACAGGCTGTTCTGATTTCTCAGAAAAGCAAGGACCCGTCGACAAAAGTCGGCTGCGTGATCGTCAATGATGACAATGTCATTTTGTCGACGGGTTTCAATGGCTTTCCTCGCGGAATCGAAGAAGATTGGAAAGATCGTTGGAAACGACCAGAAAAGTATCACTGGGTTGAACACGCAGAAAGAAACGCAATCTTCAATGCTGCTCGCGTTGGTGTTTCTCTCAACAACTCACGCATCTATCTGAATTGGGAACCGAAGCCATGTGCTGATTGCACACGCGCCATCATTCAAGCAGGTATCAAAGAAGTCATCGGACCAAATCGACCTTGGACTGGCACTGGTGCAGGTAAGCACTACTCGATAGACCACGCCGAAACTATGCTTCGTGAAGCAGGAGTCCGCATCCGCCGTTTTGACCTCCCCCCCGAACTATCTCTACCCCCAGAATAGGACCGCTGCAAACCGATTGCAGGAGGTTTTGCACACCGTGTGCAAGTTATTGATTTTACTAGAGTTATTTTACTTTACAATTTCGCCGAAAAAGGCGACAATTGCTGTATGAGTATGAAAAACACCGACGCGCAGGTTAAGGCGCAAATCATTAATAAAATCAATAACTTACGCAGCGACGCCGAGTTTTACGGATACGATTACCCGACCGACCCCAATTTAGAGAGCGAATCAATCGAAAATCTCCGCGAGTTTTTACACGAACTCAGCGTATTCATTTTAGACGGGATTATAGCGGAAATTCAATTACAGCAGAGTCGCGCAACTCATTGATTTTATTAGAGTTTTTTCTCTTTACAATATTGACTCATCGCGGTATAATATTCTTATGAAATACGAAAACACAGAAATGGATGCGCTCCTTCTTATCGCTGAAAAGGACAAGGAGATCGAGCGGCTGCGGGCGGTGCTAAACAAACTTGAATACTATAGCGATGGCATCACCCTTCGGCTATACCCTACTGAATCTGAAGTGGAAGTTGCGCTGAGGGATCCTAATGAAAAAGCAAACTGAAACGTTGTTGAGTGAAGCGATTGATTTGGTGAGTGCTGCTGATCATGTTCTTGCGAACACGATGACGCAGTATGATCTGAGTGCGAAGGATTCTTATGATCTTGCCGAGAAACTTGAACGTGCTCGCAATCTGCTTTTGGTTATTGGTGATCGCAAGTATCAGTCTGAGTTGAACAAAATTCCGATGGCTGAAGGAGTACCGTTCTAATGGGATATTTCAAAAATTTAGAGATTGATGTCATTGACATGTATCGTGAAGATGGTCTTAAGGAAAAAGAAATTGCTAAGATTACTGGTCTGTCATTAACTGAAGTCAACGACATTCTTGCGGCATATGAAAATCGCGATGTTGATTATAATGAGTATGACACTGATATCATCTCATATGATGATCTAACGCTAGAACCTAATGACAATGATTACAATGCGGAGCATTACTAATGACGAATGAATATCGCCGTTCTGTTCTTGCGCCAAGAGCAAGAATTACGTTCGATCCCAGTAATCCGAAGCATATGCTTGACTTTGCTCGGTTTGTGAAGTATGATAGTTGGAAGGATGGTTGTTCTTATTTTCTTGAAGATCCATACAGTGATATTCCCTCGATGATTCGCGCGAAAATTGCTGATTACACTTTGTCTAAACTTGTGGAGAAAGTCTAATGTTATATTTTCTTATTGCTCTAATGACTTTTAATACTGCGCTGTTGTATTACGTTTCCTGGCACCTCGTCGATTACTTTAGGTGGAAGCGTTCTTTGGAGAAGAATAATGTCTGACGGTAATTTCGAAGTAATGCCTATTGGCACAATGGAAGAATTGCGCGTGCTGCGTGAGTTTGCTAATCAAATGTTGGCGTTGAATAGTATTCATGACATGCCTGTGCCGCATGAGATGCAAGCCGAGATCAACAAAATTGGTCGTTTCTATAATCGTCACATTGAAATTTATCCGACGCACGTATGATGATCTATTGCGCTGCTCGCTTCAAGCCAAAGAAGAAGCGTAAAGCAAAGGGTGTTGTTGCGAAGAAGTATAACCGAAGCGTTGCAATTCTCGGAGTTGAGGAATTGCCGAGGTTACAGTATAGTCCTCGAGTTGGTGCTGATGTTGCTCGTTCGTTAAAGTCGCTTGACACCAATCTTGCGTATACTGAAAAACGCGAGAGCCTGAAGTATACAGGAACTCTTGTCAAGGGTATTGCTACTATGCACAAGAGCAACGCAGTGCCTGTAATTGACGAGGAACAGATGAAAGATATTTCTAGAATGCGCAGAGGTTAATATGAGTTACGATCAATTTGATTATGAACAGCAGATTATGTCTTGCTGGAATATTACCAGTGATCTGAAAGACTTGAGCGAAGAAATCCTTGAGGGTAATCTCTCAAAAGACCAGATTAGTAATGTGCTCATTGGTCTTGAGCAACTATATAATATCAGGTTCGAGAAACTGTTTCGAATTTTTGAGCAATTTAATCGCGAGCGATATTCATTGCTTGACACAGTAAAAAATCAAAAATTTGTACAAGGGCAAAAAGATCTTTTTGATGATTTTGAACTTGGATTTAATGGTACTTCTGAAGACGATATGTAAGGTGATTTATGCCAGCAAAAACTGGGACAAAAGGTTTTGGAAAGGGTCGTGCGAAGTTAGGATCTAAGAAACGACAGGCTCGTCGAAAGAGAACCAAATGATTGATTTGGCTCTTGGTTTGTTGCTCGCAGGTGGATTGTTCATCGGAATTATATTTCTGGTGAAGTTCCTCTGTGAAGCATTTGCATGGTTACATGAAAAAACAAAATGAAGATTTCAATCGGTAAATATCCGAAGAAAGGTGAGCAGAAAGTCTCTGTTCGTATTGATCCATGGGACACTTGGTCTATGGATCGTACACTTGCACTTATTGTTCATCCGATGCTCAAGCAGTTGCTCAAGACCAATCATGGTGCACCCTGTACTGACGATGACGATGTTCCTGAGCATCTTCGTTCTATCAATGCCAAGCCAAAGAAGAATGAATGGGATACTGATGAGTTTCATTTCAAACGTTGGGACTGGATCATGAAAGAAATGATCTGGGTGTTTGGCGAACTTGCTCGAGATCGCGATCCCACTTTTTGTATCAAGAAAGGCAAGTACAAATGGGTGCAGAAAGAAGGTGAAGACTTTAGTGAAAGAGTGACTCTTGTTGAACCAGTTTATGATATGGAAAAGATGAAAGCATATCATGCTCGAAAGAAGAATGCCTTTCGTTTGTTTGGAAAATATTATGAAAATCTTTGGGACTAATAATGATAAGAACCCTAGACTATGTTTCTTTGCGGAATAAATTTAGAAACGCAGAACCATTCAGTCACGTAGTGATTGATAATTTCTTCACTCAGGAAACTGCTGATGCAATTGCCAGCAGTTTTCCAGCGCATGATGATTCTGTATGGACTGTGTCATATGACAATCCTGTAGAAAAGAAAAAAGCCTGTTCACATTGGGATAAATTCCCAGCACCAATTTACTCTGCGCTATTTTATCTCTGTAGCCAAGAGTTTGCAAGTATTATAAGTCAGATTACTCTTTCTTCAATTGTTATCCCAGACTATGGATTACATGGTGGTGGGATGCATTCTCACAATCGTGGCGGCAAACTAAACGTTCACAAAGACTATTCTTTACATCCTAAACTTCCTCTGATGAGAAATTACAATCTCATCATTTACATGACTCCTGATTGGGACTCTTCGTGGGGTGGTGGTCTAGAACTTTGGAGCCATGACGAAGAAACGCAGCAGCCAAAAGAATGTGTGACAAAAATTGAGAATAAATTTAATCAAGCAGTCTTGTTTGATACAACACAAAATTCATGGCATGGATTACCAGAGGAACTGACCTGTCCAGAGCATATTGCCAGAAAGAGTCTTGCGACATATTATTTGAGTTATGTGAATAGCAAGGCTGAATCTAGAAAGCGTGCATTGTATGCTCCGTATAAAGATCAAAAAAACGATCCTGCTGTTAATGAATTTTGTAAAAAAAGAAGTGGTCTATGAAAGTTTCTATTATCACAGCAACAGTTGGTAAACCACAACTTGCAAATTGTATTGAGTCTGTTCGCAATCAAACATACAAAAACATCGAACACATTGTTGTCGTTGATGGAAAAGAACACTGGAACAACGCAGACGAAATCTTAACTAGAATTGAATTTCCAGTAAACGGTCCACAAGAAAATCTGATTGTTCTTCCATACTCAACAGGTAAAGATAGATTCAATGGACATCGAATCTATGGGGCGTTCACATATCTTGCTAATGGTGATTTTGTTTTTTGGCTTGATGATGATAATTCAATTGAACCAAATCATGTTGAGAGCCTTGTAAAACTTGTAACAGAAAACAAACTCGATTGGGCATACTCTCTCCGAAAGATTGTTGATGATAATGACAATGTCATTTGTAATGATGATTGCGAGAGTCTTGGTAAATGGAAATCAGTTCTCAATGATCATTTTGTTGATGTTAATTGTTTCTTTCTTAGAAAAGATATTGCAGTCTCTATTTCGCCAATCTGGAATCGTAAAGCGAGAGAACCAGGTGTTATGGAAGTTGATCGCGCATTGACTGCAGTTCTTATGCACGAGCAAAATAAATTAAAGTTTGACACCAATAGGAAATATACGGTAAGATATAGAGTTGGTAGCACTGGCATCTCAGTCAAAAAAGAATTTTTTATTAAGGGTAACAAAGCAATGATAGATTTTTATAAAGGTAAACTTCCATGGAAAAAATAAATGCATGCATTGTCTCAGTTTCAATGCCAAATATCAATCGCAAAACGGTTGAGTTGCAACGCGAGGTTGTAGAGAAATTTAATCCTCAGAACTATCCGCACTATCAATTTCTTGTTGGCATGGATGTCAAGCATGGAGTATTCCTAGATTATTTTTGGGGCATGAATGGCGTCAAAGCAGGTGTCTTGCGAGATAAGAATGTTGAAAAGAAATTAGATCACGATGTTGTTATTATTCTTGATATAGATTGTATTCCGTTAAGCAATCATGCGTTTGAATACTATGCGAAGATTGCATTAGAAGGTAAATTAATTGGGAATGCACAGCGAACAAACCACCTACAAAATAATCAACATGTATTTGCTGCACCTTCTGCTTCTGCAATTAGCAAACAAACTTACGTTAATATTGGCGCACCTTCTGCTCTTGAAACAGAACGTTCTGATGTTCTAGAAGAATACACTTGGGCGGCAGAAGCAAATGGTGTTGGTGTTGTTAAAGTTTTACCTTTAAGATATGATGCTCCCCCACAACGATATGATTGGGAAAAGAATCAGCCTCCATACTGGGATCTTGCCGACGGAATGCCGAAGTATGGAATGGGTACAACATACGGCGATGAAAACGGAGATTTGTTCTGGCATAATTTTCAAATTCGAATGCCAGGACAAGAAGAACGTTTCTGGAACAAATGCGAAGAAGTTTTAGTGGGAGGTATGTATGAAGATCGCAGTATTAAGCACTGATACGGAACATTATTTGCTGCAGTGGTGGTTTCCTCATACCGTCAAAAAATTTGATTTCGGTGTTGTTGTAGACTTTGGTTGGGGTAATGAGTCCGACAATACTTATGAATTGTATAAGAAACACGCTCCGCACTGGAGATACTACAAGGTAACACAAACAGAGGTTAGTAATTTTCTCTGGGATGTAGTTCTCTCTAAGATTGAAAAAGATCTACTAAAAGAATTTCCTAACAGTTGGATTACAACTCTCAATGCAACTGAATTTCTAGTTGGCAATCTAGATTATTTGAATGACTTTAAAAGTCCAAGACAAGTATTGATCCCTTGTCATCTGATGAACGATTTACCAGAGCATGAGGGTGTGGAGCCAGATCCTGATGTTCCAATGTTAGAACAGCGTCATCATGGAGTCCATTACAAAAATGATTTCCCCCACCCACATCATGGAACAAGTATTGGATTATTTAATCAGAAAAAACCAGAAAAGGTTATTCTGAATACAAGGTGGATGAGGAGTATACATAACTATCCAGTCGACTATTTGGCAACTTCTGTTTATAGTGTTGGTCGTCATTTTTGGGATATGGGTAAGGCTACAGACAAACTTGCGATTTGTCATTTAAATTTATCGCCATTGACGCAAACTTTTATAAATCGAAAGACACAGATTAAGCGAAGACTGACCAAATCTGATCTAAGTATGGATCGCGGTATACACCATAACAATGCAACGCCAGAAACAATTATGGCTGCTAAAAGGTTTTATGATCAATTAACAGTTGATCTGAGTGATGAAATTGCAAATTTGGAGAAAAACTAATGGCTAATCGTAGTGACTTTTTTAATGCTAAACTTCCACGCCACTTTAAGCGAATGCTTGCTATGGGGCAAACTTATGGTTGGACAGGCGATGAACACAGTCGTGGACAATTGAAGCGACAGTTTATTTCTGCGCATGCTAATCATGTAAATTTTAAGTTGAAGCGACAGTCTATGGACACTGGAAACAGTGAAGAATAATGCATTCTCTAACTGAACTTCGTGATTTTCTTGCCTCTAAAGAAATAGAGATAAAAGAATTTAATGGTTGGAGACTGATAGTTGGTAAGGATATTTGGACTATGTTCCAGGATTCTTTTTATAAGAATAATGAGAAACAAAGTTTAAAAGAAAAAGGTTTATTTGACAAATATAAAAAGGTGAAAACAAATGACAATCAAAGCAATCAAACTCGTAAATGGCGAGGAATTAATTGTAGAAATCGTAGATGATGGTGATGTTGAATTAACGTTCACTAATCCAGTTGCCTGTGTTCTTCAGCGTGGTAAAGATGGCGCACCAGTTCTTGGTTTTATGCCATGGATGCAAGCAAGCAATCCTCCGTTCACAATCAAGAAGAATCATATTCTTGTTATCGCAGAGGTTGCTGATGATGTGAAAAACGGGTATAATCAGATATTCGGCGCGGGAATAGTTGTACCGCCAAAGCAATTAATTACAGGGTGATATGTCCGATTTCTACACTAACGTCTGCGTCTCTGGAAAGTTTATTCTTTTCAGAGGCGTAGAAAACGACAAGCGTGTCCGACGAAAGATTGAGTATCGTCCGACATTTTATTTGTTAAGTCAAGAGCAAACTGACACAAGAACATTGAATGGTGATTTCGTAAAGCCGATACAGCCAGGCAATATTTCAGAGTGTCGTGATTTTTTAAAGAGGTATGAGAGTGTCGATAATTTCCCTGTTTTTGGTAATAATCGCTACGAGTATGCTTTTATTGCCGATACTTTTGCTGATGATATACTCTGGGATGTTAATAAAGTTAGCATTGCCTATCTTGACATCGAGGTCGGATCTGAAAATGGATTCCCCGAACCAAGAGATGCTGCCGAAGAAATCACAGCAATCACTATCAAACTCAAAGGTAATTATTTTGTGTTTGGTTGCGGCGATTATAGCAAGCATCGTGACGACGTGCACTATGCAAAGTGTCGAGATGAACTCGATCTTATACGAAGATTCCTTGACTTCTGGGCAAGATTCCATCCTGATGTAATCTCTGGCTGGAATATTAAGACATTCGATATTCCATATCTTGTAAATCGCATCACCAAAATTCTTGGTGAGTCAGAAGCAAAAAAATTATCTCCTTGGAATTATCTAGACAAACGCGAAGCATACTTTATGAATCGCGAGCATATGATCTACGATATTGTAGGTGTTGCTACGCTAGATTATATTGAATTGTATCGCAAATTCACATACGCGCAACAAGAATCATATCGTCTCGATAATATTGCTCATGTTGAATTGGGAGAAAAGAAACTCGACTTTAGTGAGTTCGAGACACTTCATCAATTGTACAAACAAGATTATCAAAAGTTCATTGAGTATAATATCAAAGACGTAGAACTTGTTGAGAAACTCGAAGACAAGATGAAGTTGATTGAGTTGGCTCTGACTCTTGCATATGATAACAAAGTAAACTATGATGATGTGTTCACTCAAGTGCGCATGTGGGATGCGATTGTTTATAACTACCTCAAGAGAAAAAATGTTGTTATCCCGCAAATGAAAAGGGGTGACAAAAAAACAGCATACGAAGGTGCGTATGTAAAAGAACCATTACTAGGAATGCATAATTGGGTTGCTTCGTTTGACTTGAACAGTCTGTATCCGCACTTGATCATGCAATATAATATTTCAATGGAGTCTCTTATCGAACCAGCCAAGTATACTGATGAGATGAAAGATTTTATTGGCAATAAACGAATTAATGTTGATACGCTACTCAGTCAACAAATCGACACTACTGCTCTCAAAAAAATGGGCGTGACTCTTACACCGAATGGTCAACTGTTCAGCATCAAAGAACAAGGCGTAATGCCCGAGATTATGGACAGCATGTACAAAGATCGCACACGCTATAAGAAATTGGCACTAGAAGCAAAGAAGAAAATCGAAACAGTGCTCGAAGATAACAATCAAGTTAAGTATTTGGAAAATCAAATCTCGCGATATAATAATCTTCAGTTGGCTAAGAAGGTCACGCTGAACTCTGCTTACGGTGCGCTGGGCAATCAATACTTCCGCTTCTTTGATACTCGTATCGCTGAGGGTATTACGACAGCAGGTCAGTTGTCGATTCGTTGGATCGAACAAAAGATTAACAAGTATATGAATGTTCTACTCAAAACTGGCAATGAGGATTATGTTATTGCTTCGGATACAGATTCAATCTATCTTAACCTTGGTCCAATCGTAGATAAATTCTTCCCGAATACGAATGATACAAAAAAGGTTATTCGATTCATGAACAAAATTTGTGAAGAGAAGATCCAACCGTTTATTGACCAATCGTATGAAGAACTTAAAGAATATGTTAACGGATACCAGCAGCGTATGGAGATGAAGCGAGAATCTCTTGCTGATAAGGCAATTTGGACTGCGAAGAAGCGTTATATCCTTAACGTCTATGATAGTGAGGGTGTCGCCTACGCAAAACCTAAACTCAAGATTATGGGGCTTGAGGCTGTTAAGTCTTCAACTCCCTCCGCCTGTCGCACGAAAATTAAAGAAGCAATTAACATTATCATGACGCAAACGCAAGATGATCTTCATAGATTTATCGAAAAATTCAGAGCAGATTTTAACAAAATGCCAGTCGAAGATATCGCATTTCCTCGCAGCGTAAATGGTTTATCTGAGTATGCTGATGACAATAGTATTTTTAAGAAAGGAACACCCATTCATGTAAAAGGTGCCTTGGTGTACAATCATTTCTTGCGAGAAATGAATCTTACTAAAAGATATCAAGTAATTCAAGAGGGTGAGAAGATCAAGTTTATCTATCTAAAACAACCAAACTTATTCAATAATAATACTCTTGCATTCTTATCTGGCTTGCCCAAACAACTTGATGCTGAACAATACATTGATTATGATTTACAATTCGAAAAATCATTTATCGAACCGCTGAGTATAATTCTATCTACAATAAATTGGCAGACAGAAAAAATTGAAACTTTAGATTGCTTTTTCGTTTAACATATACTATAATAGACTATCCAAATACATGGAGAATACAAATGAGCCTACTCGACAAACTCAAGAAAAATTCTACAATTAAAGACACCGCAATTCTTTCTCGCTCAATCTTTTTCGAAGAGAAGGATATGGTGCAAACTAGCATTCCTGCCATTAATATTGCGCTTTCTGGTTCACTTGACGGTGGCTTCACTCCTGGTCTCACAATGTGGGCTGGTCCGAGTAAACACTTCAAGACTGCATTCAGTTTGATTATGGCAAAGGCATATCAGGACAAGTACCCTGATGCTGTTGTTCTTTTCTATGACTCAGAGTTTGGTACTCCTCAATCATATTTCCAAAACTTCGGTATTGATAAAGAGCGCGTTGTTCATACACCAATTACTGATGTTGAGCAGTTGAAGTTCGACATTATGAATCAGTTGACTAATATTGATCGTGGTGATCACGTTATGATTCTAATTGATTCGATTGGTAATCTTGCCTCTAAGAAAGAAGTTGAAGATGCTCTTGAGCAAAAGTCTGTCGGCGACATGACTCGTGCTAAACAAATTAAATCCCTGTTCCGCATGGTGACGCCGCACCTTACGCTGAAGGATATTCCGATGGTTGTGGTCAATCACACCTATATGGAAATTGGTATGTTTCCGAAAGCAATCGTCGGTGGTGGTACAGGTTCTTATTACTCGGCTGATAACATCTATATTCTTGGTCGTCAACAGGAAAAAGATGGTGCCGATCTAGTTGGCTATTCATACATCATTAACGTTGAGAAGTCCCGTTATGTTAGAGAAAAGTCAAAGATCCCTGTCACAGTTCGTTTCGATGGTGGCGTTAGTAAGTACAGTGGTCTTTTGGATATGGCACTTGAGTCTGGTCATGTAACAAAGCCAAGTAATGGCTGGTATTCTCGTGTAAATACAAAGACTGGTGAAGTTGAACCTAAGAAGTGGCGTCTTGCTGATACAGATGTCCCTGAGTTCTGGGATCAGATTCTTGAAAATGATTCTTTCAAGGATTGGATTCGAGACAACTATTCGTTTGGTTCTGCAGTTACTACTGAGGACGAAAATGTTTAAGGAATTTATTGCCAGATATGAATTTTGGAAGGCAAAAAAACTTAAAATTGGTAAAGATTATGATTTTTATATAGATCTTTCTAATAAAGAAACAATAGCAATTAAAATACTCAAAAAATATCCAGGAGTCATCATAGAATATGCGAATATTCATATGTCGACTCATGTTGATTTGAGTTTTGATCTAACAATAGTCGCAAATCCAAACAATGTAAATACAGAATCAAGAAAATTTAAAAACTTTACTACATCCATATTCCGTAGTATTATTAATGACTCAGTAGAATATGCCAAAAAGGAAGCAATGAATGAAGACGGAAACGTTGGTGCTGTCGAATTTGATTCAAAACGAAGCGTTCATGAGGAAGTCACTACCCTTTTTGAAGAAAGAGTACCTGACAGAAAGCCACGAAAGAAAACTGTTCGAAGAAATAAAAGCGTTCATTCTGAAGTACAACAGTCTGCCTCCGATTGCGGCTCTGGAGATCAGTCTTAAAGAGTCGACTAAACTTACTGAAGTTGAGTTAAGTAAATCCCTGGAACTGCTAAAAGAAGTAGAAAGTAATAAGTCAGAACAAAAACTTGAGTGGCTCCTTGATACTACAGAGAAATTTTGTCAAGATAAAGCAATCTATAATGCGATTATGGATTCAATTCAGATCCTCGATGGCAAAGATACAAATAGGGGCAAAGGAAGCATTCCTGCTATTTTGTCTGATGCTTTGGGGGTTAGTTTCGATCCTCATATTGGTCACGACTTTTTGGATAGTTACGCTGATCGGTATGATTTCTATCATCGTATCGAGAAACGAATCCCTTTCGATCTTGAGTATTTCAACAAGATCACTAAAGGTGGATTGCCGCAAAAGACCCTTAACATTGCTCTTGCAGGTACTGGTGTCGGTAAGTCTCTTTTCATGTGTCATGTGGCTGCTTCTTGCCTGACGCAGAACTATAACGTTCTATACATTACTCTTGAAATGGCTGAAGAGAAGATCGCTGAACGTATTGACGCGAACCTTCTAAACGTTTCTCTTGATGATCTCATGAATATGCCAAAAGAGATGTATGAAAAACGCATGGGTAAACTGAAAGAAAAGGTCAAGGGCAAGTTGATTATTAAAGAGTATCCAACTGCGTCTGCCAATCCTGCTCACTTCCGCGCACTGATTAACGATCTTGCTTTGAAGAAGAACTTCCGTCCAGATATTATTTTCATCGACTACCTAAATATTTGCGCATCTGCTAGAATTAAGGCTGGCGCGAATGTTAATTCCTACACATACATCAAAGCCATCGCAGAAGAACTTCGTGGGCTTGCCGTCGAAAATAACGTGCCGATTGTCTCCGCAACTCAGACGACAAGGTCTGGCTTTTCAAATTCAGATCCTGGTCTCGAAGATACCTCAGAGTCTTTTGGTCTTCCTGCTACTGCTGATTTTATGTTTGCATTGGTAAGTAATGAGGAACTTCAACAATTAAATCAAATGCTTGTAAAGCAGTTGAAGAATCGCTATAATGATCCCAATCTCCACAAGCGATTTACGATTGGAGTTGACCGAGCCAAGATGAAATTGTATGACCTTGAACAAAAAGCGCAAGATGCAGTCATGAAGGAAGCAGAGTCAAAGCCTGTCTTTGATCGTGGTCGTAGTACAGACAAATTCAAGAATTTGAAAGTGTAATGCAAATTAAGCGAATTGAAAAGAAGGTTTATGCTCTTGCTGAAAATTGGGTAGGCGAAAAGAGCATACCTTCCATCATTCGCAGTCTGAATCGATCATTTAATCGAAACATTGTTACATTTGGTTCTGATAGATTTGACTCTGAATACTATCTAGATCATAATATCATTGTCAGTGGGCATTATTGCAATCGTATCTCAGACTTTATCCCTGAACATATTTTTATAAAGTTAAGTTTCCCGAAGGATTCTAAGAAGGCAATTATAACTGAAAAGGGTGCCATAAATTTGGCTGTTAAGATAGTTAGAGCCATTCATCACGAGTATCGTCACAAACACCAACAAAAGGGTCGACCATTTCTTTTACAGAAAGAATACGAACCGAAGCCCAATCAAAACAAAATGAAGGCATTGTATTATGGCAATCCAGATGAGATAGATGCTCATGCTTATGAAACTCAGGCTGAGAAACTGAATATAAATAAATTACGAAAAGCGCATAAGATCAGCTGGCGAGAATGCGAAGCCATCTTTATGTATCGAAAAACATTTCGCAAACAAGATCCAAAGATCTGGAAACGATTTCTCAAAAAGGTTTATAAGAACAATGGCAAAGGGCAAGAACGAATTAAATATTGATGCAGTTCAAAAAAAATTAAATGCCCCAGCATCTAAAAAATTTTGGAGCAAAGTGTTTGCAACTCTTCCAACTGAGAAGACCAAAATTATTGAAAAGTTGTTAAAAACACAAAACCTAAACTGTCACATATTTGAAGGTAGCGTTGCGTTTAGAATGGGAAAATCTTCAATTAAAACTATACCAGGATATCCTTCTGGATTTAAGTCGGGATTCAGCGCCAATTCTAATGCCAAAGATGTTTTTGAATCCAGTAGTTACACAGCATTTAACAATGTTAATAAACAAAATTTCGTTCAAATAGCTGCTTTTTATTTTTTATACAAAGATCCTAAACGAGTAAAAACAGAATCTGATAAAACAGAGGCAGCTGAAGGAGAGCAAATCGCTCTTACTAAAACTAAATTAACAGCGTTGTTAAAAGATTCAAAACAGATTAATCTTAAAATTGGAAATGAACAGTATACCGTTGACAATTTCGAGCAAGTATCGACGAGAAGTAAAACCGACGCATACTTTTCTTTGCAAAGAAAACCTGTAGTGTTTCTTTCGTTAAAAAAAGGTAAGGCTGCTGGCGACTTTCAGCAATATGGCGGTCTAATGGATCTTGGTATTCGTGGCGAAAATTATGATGGTTTCCCAGATATCGTTGAGTTTAGAAATCATATTGATAATATGTTCTCTGCGTTTGGGCTAAAAAGAAAAAATGGGAAATATGATTTTAATGATTTAAAAATTGGTTCATATTTTGGATTTTATTTGTCTAATACAACAACAGCATGCAAAGCAATTTTTGGTAAGGACTTTGGCTTAACTAATTTCGGATTAGACAATTGTCATGCTGCAGTCGACGGTGATTTGAGTTTTAAAAGAGTCGGTAAACAATTAAATACATATGAATTAGATGGTGAATATCATATAACATTAAATCCATATACATATTCTAATAGAATAAGTTCTTTTAAACCTGATGAAATTTATAGACCAGTTTTATTTGTGCAAAAATCTGAGTCTCAAGGATTGAATCAATTAGGTTATTTGAACGCAAGATTTAATATTTGGCCAAACAATAAAGTTGCTACAAAGGGTAGAGAAAATTTAGACGAGATTATATCTGCGGTTAAATCAAAAAACAAAAAAGCAATTTACGATTTAAAAAATAAATATGTGAAAACTATTAATATTTGAGGCTTTATGACTACATTTGTGACTGGTGGTTTGGGATTTATTGGTTCTAATTTTGTAATCTCTCACCTTAAAAAATATCCAAGCGATGAAGTAGTGGTGATTGACAATCATTCATACTCTGCTAATGGATTAAATCTAACTGGGTACTGGGAAGACTGGCGGCTCAATGTTAAGCATTGTGATATTCGCAACCTAGAATTTTTACAACATTTGTATGAAGACTATGAGCCGCACATTACGTTTCATTTTGCTGCTGAGTCTCACGTCGATAACTCTATTAATGGTGACGATGACTTTGTCAGCACTAATGTTATTGGCACTCACAATATTCTAAAGTGTATTAAGAAATGTGGTGGTAAGTTAGTTCATGTTTCTACGGATGAAGTCTTTGGTAGTTTAAAACTTGATGATGAACCATTCAACGAATATACACCTTACAATCCTCGTAATCCGTATTCTGCTACAAAAGCAGCCAGCGATCATCTTGTTCGCTCATATGTGAACACGCACAGTATTGATGCGATAGTAACTAACTGTTCAAACAACTATGGTCCGCGTCAACATCGCGAAAAATTTATCCCGACAGTAATTCGCAATATTAAAAATAATACACCAATTCCTGTTTACGGTTCTGGTCAGAATGTCCGTGATTGGATCTTTGTAGATGACCACTGTGAGGCATTGCTTACAATCGGACAAAACTTCAAACGAGGCGAGCGTTATAATATTGGTGGTGGTCATGAAATGACCAATCTTGAAATGATTACTCTGATTCTTGATCTAATGGGCAAGCCAGTAAACATGTATCAGAGTTGGATTAATTTTGTTTCTGACAGGAAAGGGCATGACTTTCGTTATGCAATGAATTCAGATAAAATTTTTAAAGAACTTGGGTGGTCTGCAAAGACAAAGATTGTTGAAGGTCTTGAGAAAACATTGGAGTGGTACAATGCGTAAAGGAATTATATTAAGTGGTGGATTGGGAACTCGGTTATATCCATGTACAAAGGTAACTTCAAAACAGTTGCTGCCTGTCTACGATAAACCTCTTGTCTATTATCCAATCTCAACATTGATGCTTGCTGGTATTCGTGATATCATGATCATCACCTCACCTGCTGATCGAACACCTTTTGAAAACCTTATTGGTGATGGTTCTCAATGGGGATTGAGTATTTCTTACGCCACTCAATTAGAGCCAAAGGGTATTGCCGAATGTTTCCGTATCGCCGAAAAGTGGATTGGCGACGATGATGTGACTCTCATTCTCGGAGATAATATTTTCTATGGCAATGATTTAATCAATAGATTTAATTATGCTAATTGGAATGTTTCTGGATGCACACTATTCGCCTACCATGTAAATGATCCAGAAAGATTTGGTGTTCTTGAGGTTGACAATAATGGCGATCCGATCAAGATAATTGAAAAGCCAACAGTCTCGCCCAGTAATTATGCAGTGACTGGACTTTATTTTTATGACAATAAGGTTGTCGATTATGCATGGCAGATCACACCGTCAGCAAGAGGCGAACTTGAAATTACAGATATTAACAATCTTTATATGAAACATCATGATTGTAAAATTGAATATCTGAATCGCGGTATTGCTTGGATCGACACAGGTACGTTTGAGTCTTTGTCTGAAGCCTCTATATTTGTTGGCTCAGTTCAACGCAGAACAGGAATGATGATCGCATGCCCTGAAGAAATTGCGTATCGTCATGCTTGGGTTACAGAGCATGAAATTCGTCGTGCTGCTGAGAAATATAGTAAATCTGATTACGGTAAGTATCTCTTTAGAATTTTACAATCGAGGAATTAATTATGCACTTTTTAGTTGTTGGTCGTGGATGGACAGGAAAAAAAGTATTCAACAATTTGGTTGATCGTGGATTTGTTGTGACTTTTGCACAACATGAATCTGCCGTCCGAGCGTTAAACGAAAATCGATATGATTGGGTTGTTAATTGCGCTGGCGTTACTGGAACACCAAATGTTGATGCGTGTGAACTAGATAAACAAAATACTATCTATGGTAATGCAATTTTTCCAGGAATATTGCAAGAAGCAGCAGAAAAGAATGGAGTTAGGATGTCGCATTTTTCCAGTGGCTGTATTTACACTGGCGATATTCAAACAGTAGACGCAGCGCCAAACTTTTTCGGTAGCACTTATTCGATTGCGAAGGGCGTTTCGGACGTATATTTGGGCGATAAGGCTCAAGTTTATCGTATTCGTATGCCATTTACAGGTAAAGTTGAAGCGAAGAATTATCTTTACAAGGTTTACAACTATGCCAAGACCGCTAAATTAATCGACGCTGGTCAAAATTCCTTAACTGATCTCGACGAGGCAGTTAGTGTAGCCTGTGATCTTATGTTAGATGATGCTCCAAATGGGCATTATAACCTAGTCAACAATGGATCTGTTAATATGCATGAACTTGCTGAGATTATGGGAATTAATCCACAGTGGTTTACACCTGAAGAATTTCGTGCAGCAACTGCAGCAGGTCGTTCTACATGCACTATTCCAGCATGCGACCGTATGTCTGATGTTCGCGATGCTCTTGTAACTGCTGTTGGTCGAATGAAACCACATTTATACTAAATAGAAAGTAATCCCACAGTGTGGAGAGAGAATGTTTGGGTTCAGACAGTATATTCCTATAAACGAACAGAAAAAACCAGTTCGCGGAATACAACACCTGCCTCATCCATCTGAATCAGCGTTTCAGGCTCGTCGTGGAGCCATTGGTTCAGCTCTCTCCAACATCTCTAGCGTTGTGAGTGGTCGCGCCCCCATAACTCGTAAAATTGACGATCGAATGTCATTTCAGGTGATAAAAACACCAGAAGGCAAGGTTGGAGTCAAATACAAAGGTCCAGGCGCAGAGTATAATTACTCATTAGATGATATCAAAAAGCAATATGCGCAAAAGCCATATGTTGCTGGACCAATGATGAGCATTTTAAAACATGTTCATAAAGTTCTTCCAGAAGGGGAAGGCGAATATCAGGGCGGCTATCTAAGTTCATTGGAAGATCGCAGCGAAGAAGATGGGAATATTGGGCATAAGCCAAACACAATCCGATACTCTGTTCCTAAAAATTCTCCAGAAGGAAAAAAACTTGCTAAAGCGCCATTAAGCATAGTGTTACACTCAAGATTAGACGTTAGCGGCAAAGCAACACCTATTGAAGAAGGCGAAATAAGAGATCATCCAGACGTACATGTAATGAGCCATGTTGTGTCTGCGGCAGATAAAAAACTATCAGCACAAACAAAAAAGAAAGTAGTTGAACATATTGCTGCTGCAAAAAAATTAGCAAAAGATCATTCGATTGAACATCTAGAAGGGCATAACGAAACATTACTCCGTTATGCGAATTCTACAATAGATACTGGAGAAAAACCATCTGTTAAAGGATATAAAAAATATCTTGAGAAATATCATCAAAAGCGTATTGACTCAGTAAAAACAGAAAAGGCTAAAGCACAAAAGCGTGCAGAAATGCAAACAGATATGAACCATGTTGATGAACACATGGGCAAGTTTGATCGCACGTTTGAAATCCACCATCATATTCAGAAAGCAACTTATGCTACTGCTGATGCATTGTCTAAGACAGCCAGTGGTGGATACAAGCATACGATCGATAATCAAGAATCTACTGGCGAAGGATTTGTTTCCAAAGGAATGAAATTTGTTCCTCGCGCATTTACAGAAGCCAATCGTCGCAGATCAGCACAATTTAAAGCGCAGAAGAGTGTAATATGAGTCACGCAGTTGCAACATTTGGCAGATTTAATGCTCCTACTGAAACAGGGCATGGTAAACTTATTGGTGCAGTGCAGCAACACGCAGAAAGTATTGGCGCAAAACATTATATTTTCCCATCACATACTCAAGACCCTAAAAAAAATCCATTAAGCCATGGTGATAAGGTTGGATTTATGCGTCGATTATTCCCAGATGCAAATGTTGTTTCGCACAAAGGCATCCGTAATGTTATTGACGTAATGAAACATTTAGAATCTAAAGGTCATAAAGAAGTTACTATGGTTGTTGGATCTGATCGTGTTGAAGAGTTTAAATCTTTGCTCAATAAATATAGAACCAAAGAATTTCCTAATATTAAAAAAGTAAACGTGAAATCAGCAGGACATCGCGATCCTGACGCAGAAGGCGCTGAGGGTATGTCAGCCTCTAAATTGCGCGCCCTTGCAACATCAGGAAAACGCGATGAATTTATTTCCCATTACAGCGATAAAAAACTTGGCGCAGAGATACACGATAAAATTAAAAAAGGTATGCAAATGGAATCTACATCACCAATCGGCATTTTCTTACTCGGTGGTCCAGGTAGCGGTAAAGACTATGTTCTTAAGAATATATTTTCTCGCTTTGATCTAGTTGAAGTTCAATTAGATCAAGTTTTAAATGGTAAAGCTGCAGAATTATTTGAATCCAATCAAAACATTGTGATAAATGGTGCTGCTGATTTAGAAAAAATTGAGTTGGTCAAGAATATTCTTGAGGGATACATATTTGATACTGTGTATGTTTCTGTTTCCAATAAAGTAAGTCGTGTTCGTAATGAAGAAAGAGAATCTCCATTACCAGAAAACAAACGATTAGAAAAATGGTATCGTTCTGAAAAATTAGCCGAAGAATTAGATTGTTTTGTTTTTAACAATTCAATTAATCTAAACGAATCTAGTGAATTAGAACAAATTATGTTTGGTGGTCAAATCGAAAACTTACTAGAACGTTTGGTGTCACAGGGATTAGTTCTTTCCGAGAAAAAGTTTGCGCCAGTTGCAAAAGATAAAGAATCTGGATTACCTAAAAAATATGTTTCTGGATTAAGTAAGTCTACAGCATTGGCTCGTAAGGCTCATTGGAAAAAGATGTCTAAGTTATCTGACAGTGATCCTCGTGCGTATGAGCCTGCTCCTGGCGACAAAACAGCAAAAACAAAACCAAGTAAACATACTCTTGCTGTTCGTAAAATGATGGACGAAGCAGAACAACAAAAGATTCGTCATGTTCCACGCAGCGGTAACATTACTGCTGTCATGGCAAAACGAAAAGAAACAGGTCGTGTTGCTGAAGAAACAGTATTAGAAGGTGCTGCAGATTCATCACTAGCAGCTAAAGCATCAAAATCTGGCGTATCTCTTTCAACATTAAAGAAAGTATATCGCCGTGGTGTTGCTGCATGGAACTCTGGTCATCGTCCAGGAACTACACCATCACAATGGGGTCATGCTCGTGTAAACTCTTACATCAACAAAGGTAAGACCTACCATACAGCAGATAAAGATTTGCGTGAAGATGTAAATGCAATTTTCGAAACAGAATTTATGGACTGTTGTCCAAATGTTGACGAGGCTATTGACGCAACACCAACACTTTCAACAACACCATCAAAAAAGAAAAAATCGCAAATAGTTCCACCTAGTTCTCGAGATGCAGCGTTAGATGGATTACCAGTTGTTACAACAGGTGCTTATGTCAGAGAAAACGCAAAACCACTAAAGTCATTTATGAAGACACCGCAGCAAATTCCTGCTCCTCCAGGTGGACATTCAGTTCCTCCAGGTTATGAGCGTGTAAAGAGTTGGGGTGGCGCTTATGAACTACGCAAGATTAAAGAAAAACCAACAACTGTTAAAGAGGCAGTTGAATATCATATTGAAAATCAAATCTCATTTACAGATAATATTTTCCGTCCAGGATCTGAAATGTTTTTTGATATGATCTCAGAAGCAAAGAAACTTTATAACGAAGGTAACTATACACCTGCAGATGAATTTGAACTAGACATGCTTAATTCAAATATTGGTGAAATTGCAGAATACGAAGGTCAAGCAGTCGTTCTTGACTACCCAATCGAAGAAGGTCTTGAAGAATGCTGGACTGGATATACTCAAAAGGGAATGAAAAAGAAAGGCGGCAAGATGGTGCCAAATTGCGTCCCTGTAAACGAAGAAGATAAAACTGAAGGCAAGGGCATCGGTAAGCCATGGCAAGAAGGTGGCGGCGGTGCAGTTTACGTTCGTGTTGGAGACAGCGTTCGTAAAATCAGTTTTAGCAAATCTGGAATGAAGAAAAAGTACATGGATCCAGGAGCGACTCGTAGTTTTGTAGCTCGCCATCACTGTTTGACAAACAAAGATAAGACTAGCGCGTCCTATTGGGCATGCCGTTGGCCAAGATTCTTCAGCAACTCAGGTAAGACATGGTGGTAAATGGTTGATAAGCCATACATTGACGAAAAACTAAATAATTGGATATTCGTGCGCACATTTAAACACGA
>Ga0181343_1000300_pt1 | contig 23290 bp, 19 predicted proteins | sample Su13VDMLBSD_FD_130110 | JGI IMG/M metagenome (GOLD analysis project Ga0181343, IMG submission 130110) | Freshwater viral communities from Lake Michigan, USA - Su13.VD.MLB.S.D | ecosystem: Environmental > Aquatic > Freshwater > Lake | place: USA: Michigan | collected 2013-07-15
ATATGGTTCACTCCAGTTAGCTGGATTATACTGAACATTTCTAGCAGCATTTAAATATTTCCAAACAAGATAATAAGATCCTGCGGTATATAAGTCATCATTTAAAAATGTTATAGCTCTTAATGCAGTATTAGCATTGCCAGTTCCATAAAATGTTAATTGCCTCCATCCAGCATTAGTTCCTTCATGAACCCAAATCTGACCATTACCCACAGAAAAAGAAGTATTTTGAGTCCCAGCAAATAATTTAGAATTTTTATAGCATAAAGTTGATATTGATTTAAGATTTGTGGGGGATAAATTTTCTGTAATTCTACTCCACCCGGTAGTTGGGGAGTATCTCCAAACGTGTCCAGGCCCACTGGTGCTGTCTGACCCAACATAAATATTAGTTCCATCGTTAGTAGCACACGTAAACCTCTCGGTTGGGCTAGTAGTTATATCATCTATTCCTATTACATTAAATTCCATAATTAATCAAAATCTGTAAGTGGTGCCCAACCTCTAACTGGATAAGTATTGCTCACCGCAACTCCATTATACACGCTGGAAGAATTCAAGTTTTCACATATGTTATATATAGCTGGAATATTATTGTAATCAGTTATAGGGACATATTGCAGGGAGGATGGAACAAACCCTAATGGCAAGAAAGTATCGTCCCCTATGGAATAGTCTTGAAACGACACAGGCGTATTAAATCCTGTTCGATCATAGAACCCATCTTTGGGGATAATATTTTTTAAATTTCTTCTTCTATGTGCTCTCCTAGGAATATTTGCCGTAGTTCCGTTTGGGCTAATTAAATTATCTGTCAAGGAATCTGCATCCCACCTAGAGAATGAGGCTACTGAAGTTGTTGTCAGCCCTCTCTTGTAGGAGGACATTGCCAAAGCAGTATTCCCAAACATAGCAAACCCATTAGAACTAGCAGTCAGCAAGGCAGCTTGTTCAACTTTATTTACATTAACAAAGTTTGCTACTGTATGAGAGTTATTGTAGTTCTCCTGAGCATTGATAAGTAACATGACATCTGGAATTGAATGGGCAGGAGAGAATTCCTTGGCAGTTTGAGCTACAATTTTTACTGTCTCACTAGAGTCGGCCTCAAGAGAAGTTTTGTTAAAATCAAATCCAGAGGCTTCTAATAAAAGTTTAAAGTGAGATGATTTTCCATTCCACAGCCCCAGGTATTCCGACTTTGTATTTGAAATATCCTTTATTACAGAGTTCCAGTTTGGAGCATACTGAGCCCCAGATGTAAAGAATAGCCAGCCATTCTTTATTGCTAACTCATCTGTGTTTCTAAGGATATTGTCTTTTATATATTCCCCGACCTGGATGGCGAATTCCTCCCTAACCCCGAAGCATACAAGCTTATCCACCAAGGAGTCAACCATGTCATAGGTAACCTGAACATTTAGGTAATATGGATACTCTTCAAATGGGGGTATTCCTATAGTTCTTCCTCTGTAATTAAATACAAAGTTTACAGATCCTATTGGGAAGCCTTTACCATTTAAAAGGAACTTGGATCTATACTCTAGGCAAAGCTCATAAATTATTTGATCTACACACAGACGAACATTCTCGTCCATACTGCTTATGTTGTAAGATCCTATTTTAAAGTTATTAGCTATGTCCTGTGTCCAGGTATCAAAGTTTTCCAGAAGAGTAGATTCTGTTGCTAAGGCATAGTAAATTAAATTTGGGACATAAGATTCCCAAAGCTCACTAATATTAGAACTGACATCGAAAACATCTTGTCCTAATACGGAGTCTACGGCAAACTGAATGGACTTCTTCGTTCCAACCTTCCTATAAACGTCTACAGCGTTTGCAAGCTGCAATCTCCATCTATCTGGCTCGGACCCGAACAATCTCCATCCAATTATCCTGGCTAGCTCTGGGAGAAGCTCGTCTGGGCACAGATCAAGATCATTCAGGATGCCGATCTTGTCTACGCTGTTATTGTAGTCTGCAAATGCAAAGGAAAAGGCTTTTATTAACTTTATAAATGGCCCGGTATTTACTTTAGTGGTTAGGGTATACTGATTGGTTACATAGTCCTGGATAGCGTCTCTTACCCGAACGTCCGCTTGATCAATATACAGAGGGGAATACAGAATATCTACTAATGTTAGTAGCTTGTCTAGCTGTTGAGTTCCACTTGTGTATGCATCATTTTGCGTAAATGATGCGGGTCTAAAGTCTGATGGTATTAACCCAAGATTCTGAAAGGCTGAGTTGGATTCATAATTCTTCCAAATATAAGTAGTCAAAATTCTCATGGCGTCATTTATAGCCACGGAGCCTCCAGTGAATATCTTATCAATCAGTATGTCATGAATAAGTGATGATGGATTATAAGTTACTGAAGTGCTACTTAAATTTAAAAAGTATAGCCAAGATAAATTATTAATTAAATAGGTGTGATTAGCACTAGCCGCGCCACCATTTAAAAAGTCTAATGTAGGTTGATTTACTTTTATACCTGGAAGTAGGTTATCATTTATAAAATCAGAAAACTCTGCACTTGAATCAAAAGATCTAAGAGATTTATCTAGAGGAATTAAAATCTTCCTTTCAAAATCATTTGCGTCTATATCTGTGAGGTTATTTTGTTTTACAAAGAATTGCGACATACCTTCGGGCGTGTCTAAGCCACTAAATGCGACCCCAGGTATAGAGCTTACGTAAATTACAGAGCTTATGTTTCCAATTAAATTTAATTGGCTATTTATTATCTGATCAAATACATCTATCTCTTTTACGCCCCTAGAGTTGTCCTCTTCAAAATACAAAGATGGAACGACAAACTTAACTGCCTCATCAAAATTGGCTTTGGAGTATGAATTCTGAGTTGTAAGTCTAGCTTTATTAAACATAAACCACGTTTATTGTATAGTTATTTAATTGCACTATCTCATTGAATCCAACTTTTATTGCCTCTGAGGCATTATCAATTGTTGCAAACCTAACCTCAGGAACTTCAAATATTTTATACAAAAGTTCTTGAGGATTGAATGCCTTGCCGAAATCATTGTTATCAACATTAAAGTGATCTAAAATTTTAACTGAAGCTTTATTCTTTATGGTGTTTTCAAGTGCTTGATACCTGTTATCAATTCTTAAAGTTATTATCAGATCAAGAGTTCTTATTAATCCATCGACGATAACAACTTCATCAGTAAGCATTTTCTTATCTTGAATAGCTTCAGCAATTTGTCTCTTGTATTCTGGGGTAGCTTTTCTTAATTGAATGTTGTTTGATTTCTCCAACACATAGATATCAATTATATTAGCAGAAGAATAAGCTCTTCTCGTTACCGCAGTAGCCTTTCCAACTGATCCATAAGAGCTTATGTAGGAGTTTACAAACGCTTTGAAATCTAGTAGGGTTACCAATCTGTCTTGGGCTCGGAACATCAGTGGCCCATACTTCTTAGCGTGCTCGATAGTCTCAGCGTCTGCCCCACCAGTCCCCTTAGAAGTATTCTCTACTACTAGGCTATATGCTTGAGGTGATGCTGCTGGAGTGACATAGAACAGTCCTTGAACTGTGGAATTTAATATTCCATTAGCTATATTGCCTCTAGTTCCACCTCCAACGCGATAAATTATTGTGTAAGTATCTCCTATCGCAGGAACTTTTCCTAGTGCATTATCCCCAAATACAACAGTGCCGCCATAATCTTCAGTGGATAATAGCTGGAATACTTTGTCCGCCACACCAGACGCAAAGAACAGGTTGTCTACCTGTCTATACTGCCCGCTGGTCGAGCTTTGACCCTCGATGAATGCCTGGACACTCCCTTCAATAACGGGGCTTCTCTGAAGGACTACAGACTTCAACGCCTCCGTGTCTGCGAACTGTCCGCTCTCAATTACTAAACTTCCTTCCAATATAACCAAGCTGGACACAACCGTATTGCTAGCTTTTTCGGAGGTTGCTATTGTAATGTATCCGTTTTGGTTACTCAGGTCTATATCACCATCAGCAGCTACTTTGTATAAAGTATAAGTTATTGGTAGACCGTCCTCAGGGGATGCAACCGAGATTACTCTATTTTCTGGGCTTATGCTAAGGTAAGAGGTCGCTCCCCAGGAAGGAGCCGCCCCTTGAATTGTAAGTTTAGCATCGGAAGCGGCAGCAATGGGGCCCTTCATTCTAATACCTATTAATTCTAATAACCTCTTAACACTCTCTCTAGATCTAGCTGTTCTTAGATAATTTTCGTTAGCTAGGTAATCGGCTTTGTAGGACATTACGTGCCCCATGTAAGCTACAAGCTCAATAAGAACCATACCTAGGTCAGACTCAGAAAAATAATTATACTCTAATGGATATACTGCCTTAATATAATTAATTAAAGATTGTCTTAAAGATAAGAAATCTGTTGCAGCAAAATCTATTAAATTAGTCTTATCGGTATCTTCAACCCTTACTAATTTTAAAAAATCTGATTGAACGGTTCCGTTAAAAGCCATTATCTTATTTCCACCTTCATTTCAAAGCCTAAATTTTGATCTTCTTTTAGAGCACAGAATAAATTTATACTTAAAGCATGACCCCCGTTCAATGTTGGAGTATCTATTGGGGTGACCAATAATTTTAATACACTGACATTAGGGGCATACTTATATATAGCCTCCAACAAATCTCGTCTTATTTGGCTTAATAAGGCTTGATCAAGGGGCTCCATCAGGTAATTTTTTAAATTAGTTCCGAAGCCTGGGAGCATCACCCTCTCCCCCTGAGTGGTCAACAAGAGTTGCCTTAGATTAGATTTTATTAATTCTAAGTCAGAGGATGTCTTTAAGAATGTTCCTTCGGTAAGCTCTCCAAAAGGAAACTTAAGCCCATAAGATTTAGTGCCTTTTGCTTTCGAACTATACGATGCAGCTTTTGGAGCTTCTCTACCGTAAACATCAATATTTTGGTTTATAGCCATAGCTCACCTCAATCTAGACAAGAACCGATAGTTAGTGGTGCTGTATCAATATTTTCGAAGAATCCTTTCTGGGCTCTATAGTTTTCGAAAACATCTCTTGGACTTAAAGCTTTTGAATAGAATTTCAAACTGCCTAGGTATCCATTTAACCCGCTCTTGATTCCGCCGTAAGAGCCGCCCATGAAGTTTCCATACTGATACATTCCGTCTGTATAGCCTCCACCCACAATCCACGGGGTGAAATACCTATCCAGGGATGGGCCTGCTTTTAGTGAATCAGGTGCTGTTGAGTTCAGCGCACTGGTCACATACTTAAAGCTATTAGCCTTCTTGAAGGTTGGAAGATTTGGCATTGTATACTTAGGAATACCAAATACATAAGACATGCTAGAGGTGGTTATAGCTTTACCGTCTAGATAGAATTTAATTAGATCTTCAGATCTATCAAAAGTTATAGCTACGTGACAGAACTTGTTCTCACAAGAAGACAAATACAGTCCATTCGACTCTTCGTTTATCTTCTGCGTCATAGAGTGATATCTGTATCCGCTAGCACAGGTATCACCATCGAACGAGGATCTGTTAATGAAGCCTACACTGGATAGGCTTAGTGATTGAGTTGGAGCTAAGAAGAATACTGAGTCTTCAACTGGATTATTAGTAATAGATGCGGCTTGCTCAGAGGTTAGTCTGACATCCCTAGAGAATCCCATTACAAATCCCCTAACAGCCTGCGATCCAAAATTATTCACGTAAGCTTCAGTGTTATTAGAGACAGTCCCCTCATACCCGGTGTTTTCATTAGCCAATACAAGCCTAAACAAGCTGGATACAGGGCCATCGTTATACCCGCCGCTCACGCAGTTGAGATTTGGCATATGGACCCAGAAGTCTATGGTTGCTCCATCCCGGTTATACAAAAGATCGTTGAATTCTTTTATACTTGGAAGTTTCACATAGCTTCCAAGACCGCTCACCTGGGTTGGAGTAGAGGTTGAGTGCTTAGTAATTCCCTTCAATAATGGGATACCAAGACCAGTTTTAAAAATTTCATCTTGAGAAGTTCCAACTAACTGAGCATACTTTTCATTCGTCTTAGATACAGCATTTCTAACTGTGAATGATGTCGATGATGGATCCTCGATGTTAGTCTCAAGGAAGTTATACATCGCAATTATTGAATCAGTAGTTATAAAGCTTTCTGCTGGGAGTATGACAGAGTTAGTAGAGGACACTGAGCTTCCGTCATAAATAATTGCTCCGTCGCCCAACTCTGATATTATCAAGTGTTCAACAGAGGAGTTTCTAGTATTACCCTTAGAAACAACATAAGTGGTGCTTAGTTGTAATGGAGAAACTAACCCGTCAATTTCTACTTGTGAGAAAGACAGAGCTTTTTGCTTTTGTAGATCTAAGGATAGATTAGCTCCCGCGAGGTAGGAGAAATCATTTACTGGGATCTCTCCTGGGGCAAAACTATATTTACCTTCTGAAGCTCTGGTAGCATAAGCCTGAGGGAGTTTGACTGCTAATTCAATCTGCTTCTTTCTCTTATTAATCTTCTCTTGTAGTAATGCGTTTTCAGAGATAAGAGATTGTCTTTGATTGAGTATGACAGACTCTGGGGCTGAGTCCTGCTCTAATTCATTTATTTGAGCTGACAGATCATAAATTCTCTTGCTCTTGTTGTTTATTAATTCCTGTAAGAACCCATCCTTCTCATAGAATGGAACTATTAAGAATGAGTCATCAATTATGGAAGGATCCAGTATAGTATTGACGTATAACTGCAAGTCTCGCGTAGAGAATGAATCACCCCTACCACCAAGGCTTGGATCTTGATTAAATCTCCACTTGTCCCCTCGGTTAAGGTTTGCTTGCTTATTATCTAAGTAAACTAGGGCTGGCAGAATTCCACTGCTTTGGGAGTCGAAGTAAATACCATCATTAGACAATATGAACTGACCAAAGGAAGATCTTGGAGGACCATAGACCAGTCGGAATATCTCTTCCGGTGTCTTATCAGGTTGTAAGCAATTCGTGGCGTAGCTTGTCCCAGATAAGTATGGCAGAGCCTCACAGTTAAATACTGGCTCTAAGCTAGGATCATCTAGTCTAGCATTTAAGATGTCATCTATTGCTCGAATCTGAGTGGTCGCACTAGCTATGAATAATTCAGCGTCCTGGTATCTGGCTTTCTCTAATCCATATTGATTATTAATATAATCTTCAAAGGCTACAGGGTCCAAATAATCTGAAGGGTTTCCACCCTTTATTTTTAAGTAATCCCGGTAGGATCTTATACAATCTTGAATAGCATTTATTTGGTTTACTGCCAGATTGTAGTTAGCATATAAGGCTCCACCAAGAGCGGCAGCACCTTCAATGAAAGCACCTAGCTCACCCAAGAATCCCAAAGAATTATTGTCATAGCCGTTCTTAGAAGCAGCGGAAATAAAAGTAAATCCGCCCTCTTCAGAATCCCATTCAATAATTCCAAACATATTTCTAAGCCTAGCGGATATTGACTTGATAACATCATCGGCCAAGCTCACACCATTCTCCATGTTATCTTTCATCCCAAACAATACGTTTGAGGGAATAGCATTTAGAATTTCGGTGGCTAAGGTTAAAAGGCAGGATGGAACGCCATATCCTGCTCCGACTGCGCCTACAACGCCACCTCCCTGCCCTGCGACTGATAATGCTGCTTTAACGTCAAATGGTGCCATGTTAGTTCAATTCTGTTCCCACCACTGGGATTCCTACTGTAGTTAGGTCTACTGGCTGAGGAGTTATTGAAGAATTCAAATTTAATGGAGTCCCTATTACTCCTAGGTTTGTGCCCGCCGCGCCAGCCACGGATGCCTGCCCGTTTGCCAACTGGACACTCGCCCCAGCCCCGGTTCTTAAATTAATTGCGGTCCCAGCATCCAGGTTAATCTCTCCCTCAGCCTTTAAGTTTATATTGCCAGTCTGGGCTACTACATTTATATCATCAGTAAACGAGTAAATGGTTATTGGCCCACCAGACTTTATTTGGATTAGACCTTCCCTAGTTGAGATTAGAACCCTCCCTGCTGGTCCATTCCAAGGGTTCGTTATGCCTTGGGAGAATATGTTAATATCTTTCCAAAGGCTCTTTATATTTATGTTTCCACCTGGGTTTATGGGGGTTCCATTCTTACCTGAAGATGTATTTTCTATCGTTATATCTCTGCCGTCGTAGAGGGTCATGCTTATTTGACCTCTCTCCGCAGCAGTTCTAATTGAATTCTTTGTCCTTATGGAAATGCTGTTGTCAGACAACTCACCTAAATTTCTATTAGCAGAAATGGTTATTCCATCACCGTCTTTATTTTTTATGAAGACAGCATCCATATTGGGGTTGTCACTGAGTTTAACTCGGTGCCCTTGGTTACTAGTTATTTGAACTTTGGATTGTAGCTGCTCTTTCTCATCAGTTGAGTAGTCAGAGATCTTAAGTCCTGCTCCATCTGAGTTAGTGAAAGTTACAGCTTTGGGTATTCCATCTGGGGTGTAGACATTTTTAGAATTTACTACATCATTTTTATTGGCATCGTGAATTCCAGGCAACGATTCTGGATTTGCAACTACTGTCCCAAGGTAATAATATTGTCTAAGATCTTCATCATAATATACCAATACTTCAGCCCCATAAGCAGGGAGAGAGAACATACCTCCATTGTGGGGATCGTAGTATGGCGATACGTAATTAATTGAAAGGTCAGTCAAATGATCGTAACCTAGAACGTCACATACAAATCTGCCTGAGTTCCCTGGGTCTTGTTTATTTTTTACGATTGCTTTATATAGTTTCATAATTACTTACCGTTACTTTCTTTTAAATTTTCAGCCAACGCTTGACCCTTATTTAGTAAAAATTCAGAATAACATTCCCTAGTGGTGATAACGTGTTTGAATCCAGTTATCCTGTATTCTCCGCTAAAGAAATCAATAGAATTAAAATTTAAATAATTACTTATATTAATTTTCTTGGAGTAAAAGAATGCTGGTTGAAATATAGTTCTATAGTTTGATAAATAAAAGAATGGTAAAGTCTTTAAAGATACCTCAACAAAATATTTCATTGCATACTCTGTTATTTTACCTAATATGAAATTTTGATCAGGCATGTATCTACCTGGAACAGAATCAACCTGAGTATTATCCGTGCTAATATTAGCTGCATTCATCAAAATTATAGTTTCTGCTAAGGGCTCTAAGGATTCTGTTTTTATAGGACCATATTTATAAATACCTTTTCTAAATTGGTCGGTATGCTCATTTTGTTCACTTAATTTACTTTGAAGTAAAGCATTCATTAATGTTATATTTTCTTGGGAATTTGTAAATATTATTGGCTTAGATCTATTTTGCTCTCTAATTTTATTTAAAAAGTCTACTATTTTTTTGTCTTGATCTCCCAAAGAACTATACGCATCTTTTAGTTCTTTATATTTATTAATAAAAGCAGGATTGTTATCTGAGGTTTCTTCTCTATACCCACCCATGAAAGCTTTTGTTGGAACTCTAAACTCTGGTTTATCATATTTCCCATTTAACGCATCTGTCAGCACAGGTTGTCTTCGACCCTTAGATCCATATGTTGCGGAATCCTCAGGGGTTAAAAGCTCATCCAGTTCTTCTACCTTATTAAATACATTTAAAACATTTGATGATAATTTTTGCCCAGCGGAATCAACTAAATTTTCAGATTTAAGCCAATTAACACTGTCGTTAAATAAAGTCTCTGCTAACTGACTAGGGGTTAAGCCATCTTTTTCTAATAAATCTCCACTTTCTAATATTTTAGATAATAATTCTGGATTCAATTGGGAGAGCAAAGTTTTATATCTATTTTGTAGAACTCCCATTCTTGTCGCAGTCATATAATTTTCTGTATTTTTAACAGAATAACTTAGAACATTTGAATTCTTAAAATTATTTAAGAATATGGGAATATCGTTTACGATTGTTAAAGCTTCAATTGTTTTTGAAATATCTTTATCAATTGATAATTCATCTAATAACAACATCTCATTAAAAGATGAATTATTTTTTTTCTTTAATACTATATTTCGTAAATCAATTAGATATTGATCACTTGTTAGTATTGAGTATAGAGGATCTTCCTTATTTATATTAAACTTTGATTTTTGATTTGAATTTTTATCTATAGGTATTTGATTTTTATAAATGTAGTCTAATACCATTTGTCTATCACCAATAATAACACAAGGGACAGTTTGATCTGCGATCAGTCCATGTTTTTTAAATAATTTTAAAAACCTAGTGTCTGACTCATAAGAAATATTTGGGGTGATATTAACTCCATTACCCATCAGCCTTGCAATTCCAAAAAAAATTTTGTGTATTGTTTTAAACCAATCTGGTAATTCCGTAGACCCATTCGGATCAGCCGTCGATGCTAGCGACAGAGTTATCCCAGGCACTTTTTCTGTCAGTTCTTTCTTAATTGTTTGTGGGCTAAATTTTGCTTTCGCCCTCTCATTAATGCCTACATTGTTTTCAATATTTTTTATTGAATCAGAATTTAAAATAATTGAATTACTATATCCAGTTCTTTCATTGATTAAGTTGTTTCTTACGAAATTTGCCCCCTCAATCAATCTTTGATTTTTAGCATAATCTGGATTAGAACTTGTGACCGATTCTAGTTTAAATATATCTCTAGTTATCCCTAATATTTTTTTATCTAATTCATTTATTTTAGATTGAAGTTCTCTATTTGATTTTTGATTTTTTTGTTTTTCTTCAATAAGATTAGTATTAATTTCACTAAGAACGCTTTCTTTAAGAAATGTTGAAACAAATTTATCCTTAATAAGAGTTTTAATAACATTTATAGAGGATAACTTAGCAGTCATACCTTCAAAATTAGTTGTATAAAAAGTTATAGCCTTTAAATCCTCATTAGTGTGTATAGTGAATGGATTACCCTCGTCGCCACCTGGGCCTAGAGAAACACTGTCATTCCGTGGAACAGCTAAAGCATCGGTTACTCTAGATTCAGTTTTAGTGGTGGTGGCTGGGGATACGTTAAAGTTTTTTTCATCTATATCAGGTATTAATGCTATTACATTTGATTCCTTGACATTTGTAACCTTAGCAGCAAATTTTGTAAGAACAGATTTTATATTTAAACTTACTTTTTTATAGTCTGGCTTTGGAACAAATTGTTCAACTAATGTTCTAGTATACCCACCACCAAAAGCTAAACTTATATTTTCATTAGGATGAAATTTATCAGCTTCTATTGTTTGGTATCTAAAGAAATAATTTACTTCAGGCAAGAATTCATAGGTATAAGTTCTAACCCCATTATTAGCTAACTCTACATTCGCTCCAAACAACACGCAAGCAATAGGGTTAGACCAATTAGCTAACTCGTTTCCTATTCCATAAGCAACATAAATTCTTATTTGAGAATTTAATGTCTTACTAAAATATTTTCCAAACTCTCCTATATTTTCTTTATTTTTTATATAGTTAGTAAGGTGCTCATTCATAAGCATCTTCATAAATCCTTCATTAAAGAATTTATTTTCAAAATCATTATCAGTGTCTAAAATCTTTAATGTTATTTTAGAATCAGATCCATTAAAATTTAATGAATGTTCTAAAGTATAAACATATTTATTTTGCCTAGTGCTTAATAGTATAGCTTTACTTTCTTCAAATTGCTGCGTAGTATCCAAATAATCAGACTCCATGATCTTGTTTATCAAGTCATAATCTTGAGTAATAATTATATTTGGAACGTAAATATTTGCCATGTTATATCTTAGGTAGTAATATTCTATCCCCTACGTTCAATTCTTGGAATGGATCTTTAATATTATTAAACATGAGTATCATCCAATCGTAGGTTACTGTATTATAGAATAAATTAGAAATCAAATCTGGCCTATGTTCATAGCCTGCTGGGATATACCCGACTTCAAACTCTCTATTTTTTAAATTATCTATAAACTCATCTAATTTAGAATTTAAAGATGTGACAATAGTTTTCCCCCTGTGGGTTACTACAGTGTTCGAAATTTTATAATGATTAATATAGTTCATATACTAAATGATGGATCATTTATGTCAGGTAGAGATCCTAATCCTGTGTTTGATTGCTCTAGAGCTAGAGCGATAGCATCATCAGCAATAGCGTCAGACTTAGCTTGCTTCTCTAAGGATCTAAACAATTGATTATTCGGATCTAATGTTCCAGGACCGCCATCCACGACTGACTCCCAGCCAGCTAAATTTTCAGATTCTATGTATTGAAAAGGAACAAAGTTTCTGAAGTTGCCAGTCCTGTTTTCTGAAAGACTCAGTGTGACTTCAATTTGTCTAGGAGTGAGTGATAAAAGCTCGTAGCCCACTGGCGTGTTTATTCTGATTGAATACCCAGTGCATACACATGGAATATTGTTATACATCGTTCCATGGTTCAAGTATATTGTAGGAGGCCCCAAATGAGTTTGATCAGCTCTATTTATTGTAGATGTTCTAACCACATTTACCCAGAGTATTAAATAATTTATAGCCTCGCTGGTTCCTACATCAGGGAACCCTTTTTTCATATCTGGCGTGGGCTTTAGGAAATCTAAGAAGTCTCGCTTTTTTTCAAAAAATCCAGTGATGGCTCCGACAGTTTCAGCCCAGGCAGATTTTCTACTTTTTGATTGTAGAGATGGATTTATAAGAATTAAATCATGGTAAGCTTTTCCATATGCATCAAAGGTTATATCATGGGTAACTTGATTGTCTTTTAAAAATTTATCTCTTGCTTTAGGATCTGATAGGAATTTTTTTCTTTCATATGATTTAGATTTTTTGAAAGTTTTTCTAAAGTTATTAGAGAACATTTCATTCAGCCCAACATTATTAATGTAATCAATGATGTTTGGTAGAGTGATATTAAATTTTAAAGTAAACTCTCTAGACTTAGATCCAAGATACGCAAACAAACTTCCTGATCTTCCTATCAAATCATAAGTTGCGTAGTTAGGTCTTTGAGATTCTGATATATCAATATTCTCCAGCATAGGCAGATATATTTCAGGCCCATCTGGCGTGCCTGGGTATTGATAATACAAATACGACCTTTCGGCCAAGTATCTAGATTTAACTATGTCTCTATATTGTTTTCCCATTATCTACCTGCTTTCATTGGGTTACTTGGAAGTCCTCTCTGGGGGTCGGTGTTGTCAAGGGATTTCCTGGCAAGTCTGACTAATTCTTTAGAGGTTTCCAGCATCTCCCTATCTATCGTTCCCCTATGTTGATTCAAGGCTATATTACTAATCTGTGATAATATATACCCAGAAAGCATGGAGGATTGCATGGCTTTATCTTTCTCCAATTCGGGAGTTTTGTTATTTAATTCTTCTGTCTCCTCCTTATTTCCCCATATGCCCAGGGCTATCGACCCTAGAATTGATACAATCATTCCGATAGGGCCACCAAGGAATCCTAGCAACTTACCTCCAAAACCTCCTATGCCGCTTAATCTCTGAGCTTGAGTGTTCATCCTGATTGCATACGTAAGAGCATATTGCGAAGTTTTCAAAGCAATTATTCCACCTAGTAAATTTCCAAGTATAGGAATAGCCTTTCCAGGAAGTATTTCTAATAATTTAGAAACTCCAATTCCAACTAGTTTTAACGGGGTAGTCATAGCCTCTACGCCAGTGTTAAAGTTAACTAAAGATTTTGCAGTGTCGGTTAGAGGCTGCTTCTGATCCTCCATGGCTTTCGCAATCTGGAGGAAGACTAATGCTTGCTGACCACCATATGGAGCTAAAACTGATTCTGCCATCCTAGCTGCCATGGGACCAGTCCCTAGGTCACCAACCAGGGACTGCACTGTCGCAGCAGCTTGTTTAGCCATCTGACCAAGTATCGCTGTTTGAGCTTGAGGATCATTTTGAGCAGTAATAGCAGATTCAAAATCTTGAATACCTAACGCGAACAACTTAGATACATTGTCTGTGTTAGTAATGAACTGGGTCATTTGCCCAATTAACCCAGATCCCCTATCCCCCAACGTGGCACCAAAATTAGTAAGAGCTTTTGTTAATTCTGCACCAGTTCCAAGGGCAGCGCGAGTTTCCATGCTCTTTGAAATCGTAGCAGCAAGATTTAGCATGTCATCTTGCCTAGTTCCCATTACTTGAGCAAAAGATGCTATTTGGCTTGTTAGCTCTTGTGCTTGTCTTTGATTCTGCAACAGAGTCAACGAGTTCACACTCATAAACTTTATCAAAGATTGAGTGCTTTGATCAGTCTGCTTAAACCTGCCAATCAGCCTTATCGTAGAATCATTTAAGTTATTGAAACCTTCTTCTCTTAAAGCCAGAACTTCTGTAATTAATTGATCAATACTAACACCTAAACTTGTGCTGGTTTTGATCATGTCTAAAGTCACCGTATTCGCTACCCCTGGGCCTGTAGCAAATGCTCGCTTGATGAGTGGGTTTATCGTATCAAGAGAGGACTCCCACATTGACTTAGCCATGGCATTGGCTGCTTTTAAGGACCTCTCTGGAGTTGGTTGGTTATTGTTGCCGCCACCACCGCCTCCTCCCCCACCCCCGGCTCCCCCACCGCCACCTGGGGCACCACCTGATCCTTGGCCTTTAAAGTTTTTTACATAATCTTCGAACGACTTCTCAAACTTCTTAAATTGATTAAAGAATGCTAAAGTTCCTCTGGAGGAAGCCGTAAGCCTAGCATTTAAAGCAGTGAGTTGAGTTGTTAAATTTATAAAATCTTGGGAAGTCATTTAGTATCTCTCTTTACCGTAACTTCAAACAAGCTGGTAATTTTCTGTATGTTGAACGTCTTGAACCCTTTTACCCCAAATACGTTATTTAAAGTTTTTGGCATCCTGGAGTAGTTCACTGTTCTGTTCTTGTAGAAGCTGTTAAATATCATCGCTATTCCTGGCAAAGTTTCTTCCAGTTCAAAGCAGCATAACAAATAATTACCTCTACCTGACATATATTTAGCTCTCGGAGCATGTTTAGTTCCAACAACTAATAATCTTCTGGATGAGAACATACTTCCTTTATAGCTAAAAGTTATTATATCCCCAGGCTTAACTTTAGTTGAGTTTGTTGACGTAAGAACAATCTGGGCATCACCGAAAACATCTTGTGCAGCTTCGGTATACTCGGACGGCAATTGTAATTTTTTTATAAATTTCGCAAAAACCATAAAATTTATAGAGAATCCTGATTTTTTTCTCCTTTAATATATATTATAACTCCTGTTAATAACAGGAATAAGTAAGTGTTTATGAGTAATATAGATATAGATATAGTAGATTTTTTAGACTTAATTAACTTTACCTTAAGTGATGAATTTCTGGATAAGTGGAAATATAGATTTAGTATAAAATTCTTAAAAGAATTTCAAGGAAAAGTTATTAAGTCACTTAAAGACAGGAAGCCAATAAAGCTTGATTCGCTTTATAAGCACCTTTCAAAGAAGTGTGGTTATTCACCAGAACAAATTAAGAACTTCTTTGAAGCGATAGACATTAAGATCTATCATCCACTAGTTTTAGGTAAGGTTTCTTCCTTAGCCTTGAGTTGAGCCTTTTGCTCCTCAATCCTTTGTTGAACTAGGCACTGGTCAGTAAACAAAGGGCACATAGGCTTATATTCACACCAGTCACAGAACTGGTTCTGCATGGCTGGGAACTCTTCCTTCTTCTTCTTGCGGATCTTCCAGACCTTGGCGGTTTCCCTCTCCCTCCAGGAGTTAACTGCTCCTTGAGTGAACTTAACTGATACTAAACTATCAGTCAAAGGGTAGTAGTGAGCGCAGTAGATCTCACTCAGTGGAATATTAAACTCCTGGCTGACGGCAAAAGCGTAGCCCATAAGTTGCTTATCCCTGCCAAGCTCGACTCTAGACTTCTCTCTCTTGGAAGTCTTGTAGTCGATAATTAGCATGCCCCCGTTGAGCCCGCGCACGATACGGTCTATAAACCCGTTGTATTTAATACCTTCCGCGAGATTCACAGAAAATTCGTGTTCGACAGCCACGGTTTCCCCCAGCCCCTTGTTAAACTTTAAAAAGTTATCAAGGCACTGATGAATGCGCTCCTTGTATACAAATGGAACCTTGTAGTCTTTTTTAATGTTTTCTGCAATTTTTTCTAGCTGCGAGATATGATTCTCGGTGTAGCCTAACTCAAAGATACGGTGAATATATGTTCCGAAGTCCAAAGCGTCCTCATTTTTTGATGGAAACCCTGGGAGCTTCCTGATATATCTATAGTCATACTTGAGTAGACATTGGTCTATTACGTCAGATTTTGAATTACTTAGTCGGTCGATAAACATGATTACCTCAACTTACATTAGAGCCTACCTACTGGAAAAGTTCAACGGTAAATACAGAATTTTAAGTGGTGGCCGGGAGATGGTTATCCCTTCAGTATTTATGGATCGTGACCCGAAGAGGCACATGTCTATTAACTTAGACACCGGACTTTGGCAGTGTTTTAAGTCTCAGAAGAAAGGTAACTTCATCCAGTTATACGCAGAGTTAGAGAACTTGACGTATAAGAAAGCTTACTCTAAGTTTTTAATCGACGAATTCTTTGCTGAAGAAAAAGAAGAACCTAAGCAAGAGCCAGTTAAATTCTTAATCGAAGACGAATTTAAGAACTTCTGCCAAGTGGACGCATTCAGCTTTGAAGAAGAACTTAATTCTTTGGCGGCAATGACCCTAGTCCAAAGAGGCGTCCTCAATCAGGGACCCTTCTATTACGCGCATACGGGCCCCTACATGGGCCGATTGGTCATCCCCTACCTGCATGAGGGTCGCACCATTTTCTTTCAAGCACGGGCCTTATACGCCGATCAGGAGCCCAAGTATTTGAACTTCCGTGGCGTAAAGGCGTCCGCAATCCTATACCCCTTCGATTACGAGTCAGAAGAGCCTCTTTATATCTGTGAGGGCGTCTTCGATGCAATGTCCCTTAAGGCTCTTGGCTACAATGCGACCACCACGATATCCTGCCATGTGTCCAAGGAGCAGATTGGGCAACTCAAGTTCTATAAGGGCCCAATCGTAGTGGCTTACGACAGCGACGAAGCTGGGCTGAAGGGACTACGTAACTTTGAGATCTTTAGACGCAGAAACCGTATGCCAAAGATTCACTACGCTCTACCACCCAAGCGGTTCAAGGACTGGAATGAGGCTTACTGTCAGGACGTTGATGCTGTCCACTATGCTTGCAGGAACTACCAAGTCTTCAACCTCAATGAATGGGATATTATGTCAGAGTTAAATACATCGGGTCTGTGACTATAGTTTCCCCGAATATTGAGAATTTAGCTCGGATAGCATACACACCTTGGATAGACTCAAAGTTTCCTGCGACTAGCTGAGAGTGGGTAGGCAACTGATTTGTATCCCAGTTAAGGATCATCACGTTGTCCGCAGTGATGCTTGTTAACCCTGAAGTGTTTGCGAAGGATGAAACTGTCACTCGCGCAGGAAGATTAGCTGCCTCGTTAATCTTTTGAATCTCTATTGATCCACTGGTAATGACATTCTCCCGCAGTAGATTTTTTACAGAAGAATCAATTGCTGTGTTCTCTACGTGAATGTCTGTGGCAATCTTCAAGTCTACTTTCGAACCCAAAGTGACCTTGTTGTTGATCAGTCTGCTCTTAGCCTTCAGCATCAATGGTTCGGTTATAACCGTGAAGCCGCCCTTTCGTAAGGTGAACTCGTTTATAACAGTCTGGGGTAATGACCCCTGCGCCATCGTGATTGTCCAAACGTCGATATAGTCTCCGGTAGCGGAAGTTCTATTTTCGATAACTTGAGACATGCCATCTAGGTTTATAACACCTGAAGAGTTAATAGACCCATCTAGAATAACAATATACTTTCCAACACCAGTCCTGTAAATACCACTGGCAGTCGTTGGCGTTCCACCGTAGTTTGAAGTATCGAAAGATGAGGCAGTCGTTAGTGACTGAGCATTAGCAAAGTTCATCAGGATGGATCCACTCACTGATGAGGTGTCTATAAGCTGAGTATCTGAATCGAGGACTGAACTAGGATATAAATTTACGCTGCGGGAAAATATCGTAACGGAACTTATCTGATAAGGATCCGTATACTGCCCGTCAGAGATAAAAAACGCTTGTAATCCAACCTTAGATAATACTATAGGTCTGCTGTGACGGTCACTAATTGTTATATTGTTCAATAGCATCTTTCTGAGCCTTCAATTCATCAGCGTGCAGCTTTAAGAATACGGCCCGTTCTATCTTGGTCATACTCTTAACGTCGAAGTAAGTAAAATGACACTTACTAACCAATATGTAGGCTTCAAGAAGGAGGTTCTCTAAATTTAATTCAGAGATCAGGTCACTGAAAAAAAATTTTCGTTTATTGGGACCTCCATTAAGGATTCAGCCCCACATGACCCACAAGAGAATATAAACCTAGGATTTAATCCAAGATCGTTACGCATAATATTATTTAAAATAAACTTAACGTCCATAATATGCATTCTTGGAATCGCCTTGGCTATGAAGGCTGGATCGGAATCCCCATTCAATTCAACAATAAATCTCCAGATGCTGTTATAAATTTGCTCCTGGGTGTTTAAGAAGGCTTCATCGGACACCCGAGGGAATCTAACTTTGGCAGTCTTCTTAAGCTTAGGTAGAGTTATTTCCCTAGGATCTGTGATCTCTGGTGGGATGTATTTAATTACCAAATCCTCAAGGTCTATAGTAATCTCTCCTCCAGTGCTACAGTGCGGGCATGTTAAATTGGCAGGATAAGTTGACCCATAAGATATTGATCTTATTTTTAATAATAAGAATAATTTATCTATCAAAAGTAACGAATTTATATCCAATCCCTTAACACACTTGCTTAAAATTAAATTTATGGGATTTATATTACTTTTAGAGCTTGAGGCTATCTGCTTTTCATCCTCAAACTTTATTGGGCTGATGATTACGTCGCTAACCTTGCCAGGATAAAATCTACCCTCTGATGGTAATTTAACGACAACCTCTGATTCTGGGGGCAGTTCCCCGAATAATTTATCTAACTTTGACTCTTTTTGATCTGCAAATTTATCTAAATTTGACATAATTGTTTCCTACTAACTATTATAGTAGGGATGAAAATTAGATCAGGCATTATAGACTCGATAATAGAAACAGATAACCCAAATATTATAAAAGTTTTATCTGATAAGTGGGCGTTCCATGTGAATGGCTACCAATACACCCCCACCTACAAGCGAGGGCACTGGGACGGTAAGAAGCGGTTCGTATCAGCGGCTGGCAAGTTCAAGACTGGTTTGCTGGAGAACATACTGAAGGATCTCAATCAAGTCGGCTGCACCCCAGAGGTTATTAGAGAGCACGGGGAGGGCCCTAAGTTAATTTTCAAACGCAATATCAAGGAGTTCAAGCTCCATGATTATCAGCAGGAAGCTATTGGCAAGGCACTGGTCGCTGAAAGGGCTATAATCAAGTCACCTACGGGATCAGGTAAAACTTTAATTATGGCAGCAACTCTAACTGCTTTTCCCAAGGCTAAGATTACAATTCTGTTTGACGAGAGGAGCATTCTAATCCAGACGTATGAATACCTCACGCGCAAGTGTGGGTTCAAGGATGTCGGAATAAACTTAGGAGGAGACTTCAAGGACGGTCGTATCATGCTCTCAACCGTGCAGAGCATTGATAAGATCTTAGACAGCCATCTTAACCAATCAGAAGTATTGATGGTAGACGAAGTTCACAAGTTCTGCCGTGGGGAGATGACCGTTGCAGCCATCCAGAGCTTCCCCAATGCCCGCTACCGCTTCGGATTCACTGCCACCATGCCAGATGATCGGATCGGGGAATTGACGCTTGTAGGGGCTTTTGGCGACGTTATAGAGACTAAATCAACCCAGGAGCTAATCGCTGAGGACAAACTGGCGAAGCCCATAATACAGATGTTGGAGTATGAAGATGAGATATCAGAGCAGGATTTGGACAGCGATTACGCTACTATCTACGAGAAGTTTATTATCACCTCCGAGAAGAGAAACGGAATCATTTTCAGTTTGGCTGCAAAGATTGCTGAAGCCAATCCAGAAGCTAAGGTTTGTATTCTCGTAAAGAATCTTGAGCATCTTCAGACCCTGAGAAATGCCATACCTAATTCATTCACGTTAGAGGGGATCAATACGATTCACGAACGTAAGCAGGCAATCAAAGACTTTCTTGAATGTGATGGTGCAGCCTTCCTAATCGGAACTAAGGTATTGCAGACTGGTATTAACATTGAGGAGATTACGCATCTAGTTAATGCTAGAGGTTTGAAAGATAAAATTCCAACTTTGCAGGGGTTAGGCAGAGGAATGAGAAAATCTGCTGGAAAAACTTCTGTAATGGTATATGATTTCTTTGATCACATCCCTTACTTGAGGGAGCATTCAAAAGCCAGAATTAGACACTATGAGGACGAGGGGCATGATGTCTCTCGGATAAAACTATGAAGAGAGCCGAGGAAGTATTAGATAGCCTTTATAACTTTACTGAATCTCAAAAGATGAAGTTGGAGTCGTTAGCTGCACAGATTACTAGTATCAAGGATGCTAAGATTAGTATTGATACTTACAACACTTTAACCAACGTCTTCCAAGAAGTTCACATGCTTCGTGATAACATTACAATTAGATTGTTAGCTAGTATGAAGCGTGGCGATATTCTGTGATTAGAACGTAGTATACTTTACATACGATCCCAACAACACATTTAAGTTATTCCCTCCATTCCCAGTTAGAGAATAGTTGAAGGGGACCGAGGTAACTTGAATATTGTTGATAATACAATCTATCTCAAAGCTTCCTAGCCCTGTAACCGACATTGGCATGTTGTATCTAAAGTCATCATCCAGCCTATTTCTACAATAGAATGTCCCGTTGCTTCCAGGGGAAATATATTTAAACGTAGAGTAGAAATTAGTGTAGTTTCCATTTATATCTACATTCGCTGATAGAGATGAATCGGGCTCTCCTGCTGAATTATCAAACATTATATGATAATTTATTTTATAATCCAGCCCAGTTGTAGTTGTGATAGTTAAGTCCGAATCTGGTTGGAACGTCCCAGTGTCGGCTATAGGCTCGGTGGAAGATTTAAAAATGTGATTCCATTGCTCCGCTGTGGTAGCCCAAGAGAATCCTCCATTCCACTTCAGATACGTATTATTAACTCCAGGGGAAGTTACTTCTAATATACTGCCTGTTCCATTTCCATATAGGAGTGAATTAGCAGTTATGCTTGTCTTGCCTGTTCCTCCATTAGTGACTGGCAGGGTATTGCAGACATCAGCACTGTTAAGGGCTACAGCACTCTTTGTTGCTAATGTCCCTAGTTCAAGAGTAGTTCTCATCGTAGCAAATGATGAGTCATCCAACAAAGATCTTGCTTGGCTTGTGATTGTTGTTGATGCTGCTCCATCCGTAGCACTAAAATACAAGAGCACATCTGCTGCTGTATTCATGCTCGCTAATGTCGTTAATGTTGGATCTTTGCCTTGGTATAAATTGGATAATGGACTTGGAACTCCACCCTCATATATGGTGGTTCCATATATTTGAGCACCAGCGACGTATCCTCCAACAGTAGCAATATTGCCACCAGCTAAGACGTATCCAGCAGAATTTAAGTTTCCAGCATTTAAAGTATTATCAGTAGTATTGTAAGTAAGATCTGGGTCGGATAGGATATCATCCCCAGCGGTATTTACGAATACTATGGCACATGGGTCCGTAGGGGATACGAATGTTCCTGTTGGAATTACAGCCCAAGTAAAGGCTACGCCATCCCACTTCAAGGATTTGTCTGATCCAGTTGGCTGGCTTATTTGAGCTAGTGATCCGCCGTTAGCATAAACAATTCCATTTGCTGTTGGAAATGATGTTAATCCTGTTCCACCTTTTGTTACTGGCAGAGTATTACAAACATCCGCACTGTCCAGAACTATCACACTCTTAGTCGCAATTGTCCCTAGACCTAAGGTTACTCGCATGTCTGAGTAGTTTGCATCGGCTAGTAATCCGCGAGCATTTGCGGTTAGTGTGCTAAGTGCTGGATTTTGTCCTGCATCAAAATACAGTAACTGATTAGAGCCTAATGTTAAATCTCCAAGAGCACACAAAGTAGCATCTGCAATCTGATACTTGGTGCTTAACGCTGTGCCGTTCTCAACAAACGATTGAGCGGTCATTGAGTTGCTGGCTATACCAGTTGGGAATCTTATTGTAGTTCCAATGTATGTAAAATCCCCTGGGTCTGTGGATGGATTTCCTGCTATATCATTAAATATGATCGCGCAGGGATCTGTGGGTATTGATACACCCCCGGTCTGATCCTGGGCTATCCATTTACCAGTTCCTGTATCATAAGATAAAACTTGATCATTAGTTGGAGGTGTAGTTAAGTCTACGCTATTTAAATTACCTAGATCAAATGGTTGCGCATTAACGTAGTATCCACCTGGGCTATCAAATTTAGGAGCAAGTAAGAATGCTCCATCATAGCTTAGGTTAGGATCAGAAGTAAGAGCACCACCTGGATCCCAATAAGGGACTTCTCCGCTATTGCCACCTTGTGCCCCGGTGCCTCCTCGGATAGCAGCTAACGGTTGATCATAAGATATTGTAACATCAGTTCCTGGCGTTGTTACTGAAACGAAGTCACCTAAATTAAAATATATATTTTTTAAATTTAAAGTATTCCCTGCAACCACGCTGTGAAGGATAGGAGCACCACAAACTCCAACAGCACAGACGGTTTGAATACCTGTAAAGTTTCCTCCAAATACAGGGAGGTTAGCATAGCTAGTCGCACTAATTGTAGTGGCTGATAATGATTGAAAAGTTAATGAACTAGCTTCGGCTAATCCAACGGGAACTTGAATTCCGTTCCTCTCGCCTAATTGATAAACTAATGGGTATTGTCCTTTCTCTGTCATGGTAATCTAAAGTATATAGACGCTAAGTTCCCGTCACAAAGAATATATTAACTCCTTGATCATCAGGGTCAGTAAACCCTCCAGTGCTTCCAGTTCCGCTAACCCAGTCAATAAAGTTATCTCTATTAATGTTTGTTATAAACTGACCATTAATATTAATATTTTTAAATGTTAAGTTAGTGGGCCTGCTGCTAGCATCTAAGCCCCAAATTTCATTAGACGATACGGTATTTCTCTGCCCCAAAGCTCCTGTAACATAAATGTCTGCA
>Ga0181343_1000302_pt1 | contig 23243 bp, 28 predicted proteins | sample Su13VDMLBSD_FD_130110 | JGI IMG/M metagenome (GOLD analysis project Ga0181343, IMG submission 130110) | Freshwater viral communities from Lake Michigan, USA - Su13.VD.MLB.S.D | ecosystem: Environmental > Aquatic > Freshwater > Lake | place: USA: Michigan | collected 2013-07-15
AGAAGGATATTCCTTTACCTTATGCTAAATATTTGGATGAAGAAGCTAAAGAAAAATATTTAAAAACATTTGATAAAAATCTTACTTTTGAATACATCGAAAAATATTTTGGAGATACACAAGCTAAAAAATATGTAGATGAGCAATCTAAAAAATTAGATTATCTTCCACAAGATGCTATTAAATATATTAGTGACCCTAAATTGAAAAATTTATATTCTATTTACACTAAACTATTTAAAAATTGGAGATTTTCAGAAAACACAAACATAAGTGATGAAGAACTAGAAAATCAAAAAGAGATGCCTGAACAAGATGTTACACCATCTCCATTGACTTACGATGATTGGAAATCACTTAGTTCTCAAGAAAAACAAACTATATTAAACCTAGCAAAAACCTCTGACTCAGACATAAGTAAATATTTGATAGTTAGTTATGCTGTACCTTTCTTTTTACAAGATAATAACCAAATATATGCCCTATTACCTACAGATAATTCAAATGAAGAATGGGTAATTTCTGATATGGATGGTAAATCCTTATTAAAAACCCCATTATCTGATATTTTATTTAACGATGAAAAAATATACTCAGCGTATCCTGATTATGCATCCGAAAATGCTAAAAGAATATACCCATTATCTGCTATTAAAATTAATAATAAAGATGTGACTTTGTCTGAAATAAAGCGTATGTTAAAACTAGCGGGAATTATATAATCAAGATCTAGCATATTTATGTAAAAACAATTAATAACCAATAAAAACCAAAAAACAAAACAAACAATGAAAAAAACAATTATCACAATCGTTACAGCTTTAATTATCACATCATGTGGAACTTCAACCAAAGAAGAAACACCAGTAGCAGATTCTACTCTAGTAGTAGCAGTAGATACTGTAAAAGTAGATACTACAAAAGTAGATTCTATAGCTTGCTGTGTTGATTCTACCAAAAAATAAAATTAATAAAGTTTTATAAAAGATTAGGCTTGATTATTCAAGCCTTTTTTTATATGTTTACATTAAAATAAAAGTTATGAATATATTTTATATCAATGAAAATCCGACAACAGCTGCTCAAGAATTAGCAGATGCTCACATTCGTAAAATGCAAATTGAAAGTGCCCAAATGTGCTGCACAGCACATTGGGAAACAGGAGGAACAGCACCTTATAAACGTGCTCACAAAAACCACCCTTCAACAATATGGGCAAGACAATCTATACAACATTATAGATGGCTTATATCGCATGGTCTTGAAATTTGTAATGAATTCACTAAACGTTATGAAAAACGTCATAAAACACAAGATGTGTTAGAGTGGTGTAAAAATAATGAACCTAATTTACTAGATAACGGATTTACACCCCCACCAAAGTGTATGCCTGTAGAATTTCAAGTAGAAGATACAATTGAAGCATATCGTAAATTTTACATTGAAGATAAAATTAAAGTTAAAGGATTAAATTGGAATAAATTAAATAATAAACCTTCATGGGTTTCTTAATATGTATAATAAAAATACCACATGCAAACTTTTGACTTAAGGTCTTATCTTTACGACAATCCTCTTTTAAAAGAAGAGAAAGAAACTGAAATAGTAAATGATTTAAAAGATGATATGTCTAGTTTATTATCAAATTTAGAAAATGAACTAGAAAAAACAACAGAAACTCAAAATGAAGGACTGCTAACAACAGCAAGCATAGCACTTGCTCTACCTGCTATTATGGGATTAGTAGCTAAATTTGGAAAATCAGCTGGTTCTCTTGTTAATAAAATTTTAGGGAAAAAACCATCTCAACAAGATGAATATCAAAAATGGATGGATAAATTAAGTCATATTGCTGATGAATTACATCATTTATATATGGTTCCTCTTACATCTGTTGTTAAAAAATTCATTAAAGATGAAGCTAAAGCTAAAAAAGTAGCAAATGCTGTATTTCATATAATTGTGGCAACTATGTTAATAGCATCTGGAGTTACTGCTGTTAAAGCTTTTAAAGCTCAAAACATATCTTTAGGTACACTAGAAGCAGCTTTAACTGCTATTAAGGGAGGTGAAGTAAAAGCCTTTATTAGTAAATTAATTTAAAAATATAGACTAGATTCATAGCCTAGTCGCTCTAATAAGAGATAAAATATTGTGATAGCTGTGGCATCTTGAAAAAAGATGCCACTTTTATTTTTTAGGTGGATGGTCTGACGGAATTTTCATATATTTATAATAAAATAATATGACTAAAATTTACATATTAGAAAAAAATGGAGTTCCGTTTTATGTTGGTAAAGCAAAAGATGCTACTAGAAGAAAACATACCCATAGAAGAACATATGGTTTAGATATCCAATCGTGTATTATAGATGAAGTTGAGGATTGGAGATTTTGGGAATCATATTGGATAGAACAACTTAAACAATGGGGTTTTAAATTAGAGAATAAAAACAATGGTGGGGGTGGACCTTCAAAATATACTGAAGATCAAAAACAAAAAATGAGAAAACCTCGTAAAGAAGGTACAGGAAATAAAATAAGTAAAACTATAAAAGAAAGAAATCATTCACAGTATTATACTGAAGAAGTTAGACAAAAAATGGCTGCTCCCCAAAAAGGTAGACCAAAACCTTTTACTAAAGAACATATAAGAAACATTTCAAAAGCTAATTTAGAATCAAAAGGAAAAATAGTAGAGTGTTATAACTTAAATGGAGAATTTATTAAAGAATTTTCTTGTTTACGAGAAGCTAAAATTTGGCTTATTAAAGAAAAATCTTTATGTTCACCTAATGTAGATAAACAAATAAAAGACTGTTGTAGGGGTCGTCAAAAAACATGTCATGGATTTAAATTTAAATATAGATAAAATGAAAAAACAAAAAATAGTAGTTGTCGGAGGAGGAGTTTCAGGAATATGTGCTATTACTAAACTAATAGACAATGGATATCCTGGAGAATTAATTACCGTCATTGATAAAGGCAATGATCCTTATACTCGCAAACCAGAAGAAGTAATGACAGGTTTCATGGGGTGTGGTCTATGGAGTGACGGTAAATTAACCTATCATACAGCAATTGGGGGTCAACTAAGTAAATATTGTGGAGAAGAAAAAGCAATGGAACTTATGGATCAAGTTATCCAAATGGTTACCAGATTCCATCCAGATCCTTCCCAAATAATGAAATCTGACCCAGAATCAGAACCAGACTTTATCAAACCATATTTTGGTCTTCGCTTATTCCCAGTATACCATATTGGTACAGATTATTTACACGAAATAGGAAAACGTTGGTATGACTATTTAGTTGATAAAGGAATAAAATTTGAATGGGAAACTGAAGTTGAAGATATTGATTTTAATAACAATAGAATTTATACTCATAATGCTGATTTAAAATACGATACTCTTATATTCGCAGTAGGCAAATCAGGTATTGACTTTGCTCAGTCACTCTCAGACAAGTATAAATTACCTACAGAACCAAAATCAGTACAAATTGGAGTTCGCTTTGAAGCACCACAAAAATATTTTCAAAAACTAATTGATATCAGTTATGATTTCAAACTATATCAAAAGTTTGATAACGTATCACTTCGTTCGTTTTGCACAAATAACAACGCTGCTTATGTTGCTGTTGAAGAAACATATGGTGATATCAGTTATAACGGTCATGCTAAAAAAGGAGAAGAATTTAGAAATGACATGACCAACTTTGGTATTTTAATGGAAATTAAAGGTATTGAAGATCCATTTAAATGGTCAAGAGATGTAGTTGATAAATTACAATCAAATGGAACCGGGCTATATTACTCACCTGGTAATACTCGCAAACCAGGATTAACATCAGAAGGTACAACAGTATCTGCTACACAAATAGGTTGGTTAGAGTTAATTAAAGTAACAGAAATAATGAATCCATACTTTGAATACATTGTCAATTTTATTGATGACATGAAAAAAGTATTCCCTGAAATGGGCGATGATTGGGGCATATATATTCCAGAGGTAAAATATCTCTCTCCAGAGCCTCTTGTAGATTATACTAATCTAGCTTTAACCACTTACCCTAATGTACACTTTGTAGGAGATGCTTTATCAGCAAGAGGGATAACAGTTAGTGGAGCTCATGGAATATATGTTGCAGAATCTTTACTTTCATAATATTTATATTCATGGAAGAAAATGAAGAATATCCAGATTTTATTGAAAATTTCTAATACGTATAATTAAACATTAATAATCAAAATGAACAACAAATTAGTTAACACAGTTAAACGAATCATGGAAAATGATGAGTTAAACGAAATGGCACAAATTGCTGGTGCTCTTAAAGATGCTATTGATAGCGTAATTAAAAATAACCCTGAATTAGAAGGATTAGCCCTTAAAAAAGCAATTAGAGGTGACGCACAAGTAATTGCTGCTTTAGCTGGTGATCAATTATATGATAACCAATTAAACCGCTTTATAGCTTTAGTTAAAGGCGAAAGAGAATTAGGTCAACGTGGCCGCAAACCAGGATCAGTAAATGCTTCTGTTGGGAAATCAGTAATGGATAAATTTGCTCAAGGATTATACAATGAATATACTCCAGAAGAAAAACAATTTATCGCAGATTTATATGCTTCAGTTCAAGAAGAAGACATGGATATGCCTATGGAAGAAGTAGAAGCATCTGTAGAAGAAGTTGAATTAAATGAACAACTTGCTAGAATGCAAAAACTTGCTGGATTGATTACTGAAAGTGAATATAGACAAAAAATTGAAGTGATAAACGAACAAAAAATTCCATTTTTTCATCTTTCTCAAGTTACCAAACCTTTTGGTATAGATAAACCTAAAGCAGATCAGATGGCTGATTTAAAAGTAGGTTTAATTGTATTACCCAAAATGTCTTATAGAAATGAAAGTGATGTTAAAGCTCAATTAGGAAAAATAACTAAAATTGAAGGAGATAATGTTACTGTTAAAAAAGTTAATGGTAAAGAAGAAAATAGAAAAGTATCTGATTTAATTCACTTGATTGATGGTGGTTATAGATTTTAATTAATAACATCCATTAATTTAATTAAAAAGAATATAATATTTTATATAAAATAACATAAAATTAAAATTTTTTGTAAAATTAGGCTTGATTACTCAAGCCTTTTTTTATATGTTTATATAAATTAAAAATTAAAAGTTATGAATGCAGCCACACAATCTCCAATCAAACGTTTTAAATCACCTGATGGAACTATTCGTTATGTAAAAGACAATAAATTACATAATCCTGATGGTCCTGCATTGATCCACCCTGATGGAAAAGAAGAATATTATTTTTATGGTATTCTTTATACTAAAGAAGATTTTAAAAAAATAAAAAAAGATAGTGTAGGTTTACCATGGTTTAAAAGCCCTTCAAGCAAAGGAAGAATTTAAATTCTCAAGGTAGTCCATATTTATAATAAAAAATGGATACTAAAAAATGCGCAACTTGTAAAGGAGAATTTAATATAGATTATTTTCCTATTAATAGATCATATTGTTTTCCTTGTAATAGGATAAAAATGAATGAATATGCTTCTAAAAGAAAAGACAAAAGACATAAATACAATATTGATAATCAAGATGAAATAAGCAAATATAATAAATTATATTATAATAAAAATAAAGATATTTTCCAAAATAATTATAAAAAATATTTAAATACTAACCCCCAATTTAAAATAATTCACAATACTAGAATCAGAATTAATAAAGCATTGAAAAATAACTACAAAAAATCATCGTCAATAGAGTTATTAGGATGTGATTTAAATTTTTACAAACAATATTTAGAAAGTCAATTTAAAAGTGATATGTCATGGGAAAATTATGGAAAATTATGGGATATAGATCACATAAAACCATGTGCTTCTTTTGATTTATCTTTAAAAGAAGAACAAGAAAAATGTTTTCATTATTCTAATACACAACCTTTATATAAAATAGATAATTTAAGAAAAAACAAATATTAAATTTATTTATATTTATAATTAAAACATTATAGATATGAAATTAACTCAAATTGAATTCCCCGCTAATCAATATATAGCAGAAGAACATCCAAAAAAACAAATTTATTTACATCACACTGCTGGAAATGCTGACCCGTTTGCTGTTTTTAAGGGTTGGTCTTCTAATCCTGAAAGAATTGCTACTTGTGTATCTGTTGGAGGAAAACCTAAAAAAGGATCTACATGGGTAGATGGAGAAGTAGTACAAGGATTTAGTTCAAAATATTTTGCCTATCATTTAGGATTAAAAGAATCTACATTTCAAAAATTTGGAGTTCCTTATCAATCTTTAGACAAAATATCAATAGGAATAGAAATATGCAATTTTGGTGGTTTAACATATAGAGAAGGAAAATTTTATACTTATGTAAATTCTCCTATACCTGAAGAAGAAGTTGTTGAATTAGCAACTCCTTATAAAAATTACAAATATGTACATGCTTATACTGATGCTCAAATTCAAGCTGTAAAAGAATTATTAATATTATGGAAACAAAAATACAATATTCCTTTAACATATAATGAAGACATATGGAATGTAACAACAAGAGCATTAAAAGGAGAAACAGGCGTATTCACACACAACTCAGTAAGATTTGATAAAATAGATATTACTCCTCAATCAAAAATGATTGGGATGTTAAAATCTTTGTAATATATTTAAATACTTAAAAATTAATTATGAAAATAGGATTTTGTGGAACTCAATCTGTAGGAAAAACATCATTAGTTGAAGCCCTTAAACAGCTTCCTGAATTTAAAGATTACTATTTTTCTACAGAACGTAGTAAATATTTGCGTGATTTAGGTATCCCCTTGAATACTGATTCTACAGTACGAGGACAAATCATTTTTATGGCTGAACGTTCTAGTGAACTTTTTAGAGAAAATGTTATTACTGATAGAAGCATTATTGATGTAATGGCTTTTACATCATTGAGTGAAACTATATCTAAACAAGATAAAAAATTTCTTAATGATTGTGCATCCACATTGATTCCTGAATATGATTGTATATTTTACATAACCACAGATGGCACAATATTAGAAGATAATGGAATTAGATGTGTTGATTCTAATTATAGGGATTTAATTAATAATCAAATTTATTATACTTTATACAAATACCCACCCAGAAAACTAGTAATTTTATCAGGTCCTACCGAAGAGCGAATTAAAAAAATAAAAGAAGCACTATTTTCATAATATTTATAATAAAATCTTAAAATAAATGAACAATTTAGGTAAAAGTAAATCAAAAAAACATATTCCTAACACACCCTCACATAAAATAAATCTAATCAGAGAATTTTTACAGGGCGAAATCCGTAAAACTCTTTGTGAAAATGACTATGGAGATCTTACAGAAATGGCTCGTAAAGCTACTGTACTTAAAATAGGAGATAAAGATAAAGCTCAAGCAGTAATTGAAAAAATTAGAGCAGCTGATAAAAAAACATGGATTGCTGATATGATTGAAAAAGTAATAGAAGCAGGAGATGAAGGTATTACTCAAGTAGATTTAGCATTTGCTGTTGGTAAAGTAGCTAAAGATTATGATAAAGAAACTGGAGAAAATATTTTAGTAGGTCGTCAACAAGCTATTAATCCTGAAGTACGCTCTTTCTTAAGTGGAGGGATATTTGTATTAGGAACAAATACAGTTGATGTACCTGATACTCAAATCACTGCTGAACCTGAAGAACTTACAATGGCTTCTGAACCTAGCTCAGAACCAGTAGACAACTCAATTAGTGAACCTGAATCAACTGATTTAGATTATGATGAAAAATATCTTAAACCTGAAGAAGAAGATGAAGAAGAAGAGATAGAACCTGAAGAAATAGAAGATGAAGAAGGAGAGGAAGAAGAAGATACTTATTTTAAATCTGAAGAAGAGGAAGAAGAAGAGGAAGATGAACCTGCTCAAAAATTTGTAGCTACTGGAAATGTTGATAGATTGAAAATGGAATTAGATCGAGTAGTAAGTGATATGAAAAATTTAGCAGCAGAATATAAAAAATCTAAATTAGATAATAATAAAGAAAAAGAACTTGAAATAGTATCTAAACTTAAAGAAAAAACTGCTTTAAAATCTAAATTAGAAGATCAAATAGAAACTATTTTAGGGGGTGATATTGATGATGAATTATAAACAATTAGTATTAAATATATTAATTACTATAATATTAGTATGGGTTGGTATAATGTTTATACCAACCTTTCAATCATCCCATGATGGAGAATATAAAAAAGAATTAGATTCATTAAAAACGCTTATAAACGTTAATAAAGAAAAAATAGAATCTTATGAAATAAGAATAAATAATTTAAATGATAGTATAGAATTAATAGACTATAACTTAAATCAAAATAAAATTAAATTAGATAGATTAAAAAAAGACTATGATAAAAAAATGGGCGATATTGGTAAGTATTCTATTGATGAACTTAATAAGTTTTTCACAGAACGCTACAAATAAAGATACTTTAGTTTGTATTCCCAAATCTATCGCTAAAAAAATAGCTTTAGATTTAACCAAAAAAGATCTAAACGATTCAATAGTATCCAATTTAACTATTGATAATAAATTATTATTAAAAAAAGTTAATTTTCAAGATAGTATTATGAAATTTAAAGATAATCAAATACTATTATTTACTAATAATGAAAAATTATTCAATCAATCCTTAGAGTACAAAGATAAAGAAATAAACAAACTAACACTAGACTTAGACTCTCAGAAAAAATATACTAAATTTTCTTTGATTAGTGGAGGGGCATTATGTATATTAACTATGATTTTACTTAGATGAACCCAGATTTAAAAGAAATAATAAAACAAGAATATATTCGGTGTGCGAAAGAACCGGATTATTTTATGAAAAAATATTGTTTTATTCAACATCCTCAAAGAGGGAGAGTTTTATTTAATTTATATCCTTTTCAAGGAAAAGTATTAACTCTATTTAGAGATAATCCATATTCAATAGTTCTTAAATCAAGACAATTAGGTATTTCTACTTTAGCTGCTGGTTATTCTTTATGGTTAATGATATTCCATAAAGATAAAAATGTTCTCTGTATTGCTACTAAACAAGAAACAGCAAAAAACATGGTTACTAAGGTAAGATTCATGTATGATAACTTACCATCATGGATTAAAGGATCAAAACCATTAGAAGACAATAAACTTTCTCTTAAATTACCAAATGGATCCCAAATTAAAGCAGTATCAGCAGCCGGAGATGCTGGTCGATCTGAAGCAGTGTCTTTACTAATAATAGATGAGGCTGCTTTTATTGATGGGATTGGAGAGATATGGGCTTCGGCTCAACAAACCTTAGCTACAGGTGGTGGCGCTATTGTATTATCAACACCTTACGGAACAGGAAATTGGTTTCATCAAACTTGGGTTAAAGCAGAAACAGGTACAAATGATTTTCTTCCTATTCGATTACCATGGAGTGTTCATCCTGAACGAGATGAAAATTGGAGAAAACGTCAAGATGAATTATTAGGTGATCCTCGTTTAGCAGCACAAGAATGTGATTGTGATTTTAATACATCTGGAGATGTAGTATTTTACCAAGAATATTTAGAATTTTACGAAACTACTTATATAAAAGATCCTATAGAAAGACGAGGAATAGATAAAAATCTATGGGTTTGGGAACCTGTAGATTATACTAGAAGTTACATGGTAGTAGCGGATGTTGCTCGAGGTGATGGAAAAGATTATTCTGCATTTCATGTAATTGATATTGAATCGAATACTCAAGTAGCTGAATATAAAGGTCAATTAGGTACTAAAGAATTTGGTTATTTATTAGTAGGGATATCAACTGAATACAACAATGCATTATTAATAGTAGAAAACGCTAATATAGGTTGGGCTGCTATACAGACTATTCAAGAAAGAGACTATAGAAATCTTTATTTCTCACCAAAAAGTGATAATACAGATATTTCTTCATATATTGATAGGTATGATGATACTAATAAAATGACTCCGGGTTTCTCTATGACACTTAGAACTAGACCTTTAGTTATTAGTAAATTTCAAGAATATATCAACTCTAAATCGGTAACGATTCAATCTAAAAGATTAATAGAAGAAATGAAAGTATTTCTTTGGAAAAATGGTAGAGCCGAAGCTCAATCCGGTTACAATGATGATTTAGTTATGAGTTTTGCAATTGGGATGTATATTAGAGATACTGCATTAAAATATAAACAACAAGGATTAGATTTACTTAAAGCCTCATTAAATAACATAACCTCAGCTAAATCACAACATAGAGGAGGCTATAGTTATAACCAGATGCAAAACCCATATGATATGGATGTTAATGGTCAAAAAGAAAGCTTTAAATGGTTATTATAATTAATTTAAACAAAAACAATGGCTGATACTAGTGTATTTACCCGACTGAAAAGATTATTCAGTACAGATGTATTAATTCGAAACACAGGTGGAAATGAATTAAAGACTGTAGATATAAATAAAATACAAACATCTGGAGAAATCCAGACTAATTCATTAATAGATAGGTTTAGAAGAATTTATACTACTACCCCCACATCACTGTATGGGTATAATTCTAGTATGAATTATCAAACACTGCGTTCACAATTATATTCTGAATATGACGCAATGGATGCTGATGCTATTATTGCTTCTGCTTTAGATATCCTATCAGATGAAAGTACATTAAAAAATGATATGGGAGAGGTACTTCAAATTAGAAGTAGTGATGAAGATATTCAAAGAATACTCTATAATTTATTCTATGATGTACTTAATGTAGAATTTAATTTATGGTCATGGGTTAGAAACATGTGTAAATACGGTGATTTCTTTTTAAAATTAGAAATAGCTGAAAAATATGGAGTATATAATGTAATCCCATACACCGCATATCATATTGATAGACAAGAAGGATACGACCCAGCAAACCCATTAGCAGTTAGATTTAAATACAATCCTGAAGGATTAGCTAGCGCAAACAGTGGATACATTGGTGTGTCTTATCAAGATGAAGGAAGAGCTGTTTTATTTGATAATTACGAAATGGCTCATTTCCGCTTATTAGCAGATACCAATTATTTACCATATGGTAGAAGTTACTTAGAACCAGCACGTAAATTATTTAAACAATATGTTTTAATGGAAGATGCTATGTTAATTCATAGAATTGTTCGTGCACCTGAAAAAAGAATATTTTACGTTAATGTGGGAGGTATAGCACCTGCTGAAGTAGAAAGTTTCATGCAAAAGACAATTAATACCATGAAACGTACTCCTTACATGGATCCAAGTACAGGTGAATATAATTTAAAATATAACATGCAAAACATGTTAGAAGATTTTTATATTCCTGTTCGAGGTAATGATCAAACTACTAAAATAGATACTACTAAAGGTTTAGAATATGATGGAATTAAAGATGTTGAATATTTAAGAGATAAACTATTTGCTGCTCTTAAAGTACCTAAAGCATTTATGGGTTATGAAAAAGACTTAACTGGTAAAGCTACTTTAGCTGCTGAAGATATTAGATTTGCTCGCACTGTTGAAAGGCTTCAAAGAATTATTATTTCTGAATTATATAAAATAGCATTAATTCATTTATATACTCAAGGGTATAAAGATGAAGGATTAACTAATTTTTCATTATCTTTAACTACTCCATCTATTATATATGATCAAGAACGAGTAGCTTTATTAAAAGAAAAAGTAGCTCTAGCTAAAGACATAATGGACTCTAACCTACTCCCTTCAGACTGGATATATGATAACATATTCCATTTCAGCGATGATGAATATGATGAATATAGAGATTTAGTACGTGAAGATGCTAAACGTAAATTTAGATTATCTCAAATTGAAAATGAAGGAAACGACCCATCTGAATCAGGTGAATCATATGGAACACCACATGATTTAGCATCATTATATGGTAAGGGTCGTTACCAGTCTAACTCAGAAAATATACCTTCAGAATATAATGAAAAGGAAATTTTAGGAAGACCTAAAGAAAAAGTTACCAACATCAATACACAAGATAATGCTTTCGGTAAAGATAGAATAGGTAAAACATCCATGAAAATAGATGACCAATCTTCCAAGCCTGATTTAAATTTTAAAGGAGGTTCTCCTTTAGCTTTAGAAAATAATGCTAAAGTTGAATTCTTAAAAAACAAACAAATATTTGAAAATATTAAGAAAAAAACAGTTTTTAACTCAGATAATGGAGAATCATTGTTAAACGAAGATAGACTTAAGAAACAATAATCTCTATATATTTATAATCAAACTTCAACCAGAATGAAAATTTCTCATAACAAATACAAAAATTCAGGTATATTATTTGAACTACTGGTAAGACAAATCACCACAGATACTTTATCGGGGATTGAATCACCAGCCATTGATGTACTTAAAAAGTTTTTTGTTAAAACAGAATTAAGTAAAGAATATAAATTGTATGAGACTTTACTTAAAAAAACTAACATTACTGAAGGTAAAGCAGATATAATCATAAATACTATATTAGAATCTGCTAAAAGATTAAATAAAACTGTTTTAAAAAGAGAGAAATATAATTTAATTAAAGAAATAAAAGCACATTATAATTTAGATGAATTTTTCAAAACTAAATTACCTAATTATAAAATTCAAGCTGCTTTTTACAACTTAATAGAAATAACTACTCAAAATATAAATAATCCTGAGGCTTCTATTTCTAATAAATTAACAATACTAGAACACTTAGTAGCTAAAACTCCTGAAAATACTCAAGGAACTAACTTAACAGAAGAATTTGCTAAATTTGATAAAGATACTAGAATACTTAGTTATAAAATTATTTTAGAAAAATTCAATAGCAAATATACTTCATTAAATAACAATCAGAAATCTATTTTAAAAGAATATATTAATTTAGCTGATAATAATTTAAAATTACGTGATTTTTATAATAATCAAATCGTAGAAGTAAAGAAAAATTTAATAGTTCTAAATAAAAATAATAAAGATAGAATATCTAAAATCAAGATTAATGAAATTATTAGTTTAATCAAAGAAATAGATAAAACATCTCCAATAAAACCAGAAAATATGGTTAATTTACTTCAATATCATGAGTTAGCAGATGAATTAAAAAAAATAAATTTGAACTAATGGATAATTTTGATTTAAGAAAATACCTATACAATAATTACCTACTTAAAGAATCAGAACTAGGATCTAAACAAGATATTGATTTCCAAAAATATGCAGGAAATATCTTACCATATGAAGAATTACTATATGTAATAGAAGCAGAATGGGGTAAAGAAGATTTATATTATGAAGTAGAACAAGCTATTTTTGATAAAGATTTTGAAGCCATTGTTGATATTCTTATAAATTATGATGTTTGGGATAATTATAAAAATATTCTGAACCTAAATGAAGAATCAGTAACTGGAGGAGGAACAGCAGGATCTTCTTTTACTCCAGGAGTTGGAATGAATTATGCTACTCCTAAAAGTTTTAAAAAAAAAGTTAAAGAAACCTCATACGGTACTGGTAATTTAGGACCGGGTCCAAAAGCAACAGAACAGGGGGTTAAAGATAACTATTATGTAAAAAAATTTGGATACGAACCTGTTAATCGCAAAAAACAAGCTAAAAATTCTAAAGCTATAGACTATAAAGATTTATGGGGATCAACATATAAATAACAATATTTATAATCATGACAACTAACAAACTAAAAGCATTAAAAATAAAATTAGCCAATCTACAATTAGAAATACAGGCTTTAATAGATAAAGGGGAAAAAGAACCAGGATTAATCGATGCTATATCGGCTGATATTTCTGAATTTACTGACGAAGTAACTAAAATTAGAAAAGAAATATCTGATATTAAATCTAAAAAACAACAAAAAGAATCTGTTAGTTTAATGGAATTATATAAAGAAATAAAAACTAAATAAAATGGCAAGCTTACAAGAACAATACAATCTTATTACAGAAGGTAAATCAACAGCTAAAGATGTTTTCTTAAAACATGCTAAATCTTTGTTTCCTCAATATATTCCTAATCATTTTGATTTTGAATTAACTACTAAAATATTAAAACAAAAATCAATTTTAACTGAAGGTTATATTGATTTGCAACCATCATTTAATACATTTGATAGACCTAAAGAAAATTGGGAAAATACATTTACTCAATTTTTAAAAGAAGAAGAAGAGAAAAAAATTAAAGCAGATTTGAAAAAAACTGATAAAACAGTTGAAGACGTTCAATCAAATAATTTTGACTATAAAGATACTAAAAATGCTGATAACGTTATTTGGGATCAATATCAAAGAGGTATATATACTGAAATGAGTAAAGATCCTTCTCAAGAATTAAATGATGTTAAAAAATTAGTATTAAAAAATTTAGCTAAAGATCCTATTTATTATACTAAAAATAGTGCTTTTGGTTTAGAAATTGAAGGATACACAGATAAATTACCAGGGGCTAATCCTCCTAAATCTGATAAAATGGAACCTGTTTCTAAAGAAAAAACTAAAGCAAATGTTCAAGATTCATTAGGTAAAAAAGAAGCAGCTTCTAAAGGTACTCCTAAACAAGTAAAAAATGAAATGACAGTAACACCTAAAAACTCTAAAGGTGTTAAAAAAATGGAATTACCTGGTAAAGAAAAAATCATTAAGTTGAAAGAGGGAATGGGGTTAAATGATTTACTAGATGAAATTGAATTAGAAGAAGGAGCTATGGATGATGCAATAGCAACTTCTGAAAAAAAAGTAGATCAAAAAAAAGTTGAATTAGCTGCTGCTGAAAAAGAATTAGCAACTAAAAAAGAACAAGAAGCTAAAGCATCTCAATCATCATAATAAGCTAAAGTTTAATCATGGAAAAACAAATATTAATAGAAACCATACCATTAACTGTTTCCCCTCAAAAACTAACAGAATCAAAACAACCTGGAGGAAAATTAGTAGTAGAGGCTTTATTAGCAACTGCTGAAGTAAAAAACGGTAATGGTAGATATTATCCTCGTGAACTTTGGGAAAGAGAACTTAGTAAATACACCGATGAATCTATAAATAAACGAAACAGTATCGGTGAATTAGACCATCCTGATAGTAGCGTTATTAATTTAAAAAATGCATCTCATTTAATAACTAAATGCTGGTGGGACGGAGATAAAATATTTGGAAATTTAGAAATTCTTCCTACTCCATCAGGAAATATAGTTAAAGCTTTACTTGAAAGTGGAGTTACAATTGGTGTAAGTAGCAGAGGAATGGGATCCTTAAAACAAGTAGGCGAAGTAGCAGAAGTACAAGACGATTTTAGTTTACTTTGCTGGGATATAGTATCTACTCCTTCAAACCCAGACTCATGGATGAAACAGCATTCATTAAATGAATCTTTGAATAATAAAAACAACCCATACATTAAAATTAATTCAATTATAACTGATATTTTATGTGCTAATGGAAATTGTCCAATTTAACCTCTCCTAAAATAGTATTTTAGGATTGATGCCTTTCGAAAGAAAGGCATTTCTTTTTCATTTTTCTTAATTTTTGAAAAATTTTCATATATGTATATTAGAATATGTTGCTAATTCTATGCAACATCACACTAATTAATTCGCATTACGTTTCCTAATAAGCGTACTCCACAAACCAATTTTGAGGAAAAAAACAAAATGAGTAAAAACAGAAATTTATTTGAAGAGGCTATCGCCGATGCAAAAGCTATTAAAGATATGGCTATTGCAAATGCTAAAGCTGCTTTAGAAGAATCTTTCACTCCACACCTTCAAAAAATGTTATCAACTAAACTTCAAGAATTAGAACAAGAAGATTTAGGAGAAAACATTGATGAAACAGAAGATGAAAATCTTTATGAAATGGATAAAGAGAAAGAAATGACTGAAACAGCCGAAGTAGAAGAAGAATTAAATCTTGATGAACTTTTAGCAGAATTAGAAGAAGAAAAAACTGATGATCTAGAAGAAGAAAAAGACGATCTTGAAAAAGCACTAATGGAAGCTGAAGAAGAAGAAGCTGAAGAAGAAACTGAAGAAGAAGAATCTGAAGATGAATCTGAAGAAGCTGAAAAAGAAGAAGTATCTGTTGAAGATATGTCTGAAGAAGATTTAAAATCATTCGTTGAAGATGTTATTAAAGACATGGTAGCAGCAGGGGAACTTGAAGCAGGACATGAAGACATGGAAGCTGAAAAAGTTGAAGGTGGTGAAGAAGAAATCAACATCGATGAAATTTTAGCAGAAATTGAAGCACATGAAGCTAAAAAGGCTGTTAAAAAAGCTGATAAAAAAGAAGACGAAAAATTAAAAAAGGAACTTGATGAAGCTATTTCTACTATTGAAATCTTACGTTCTGAACTTAATGAAGTAAATCTTTTAAATGCTAAACTTCTTTACACTAACAAAATTTTCAGGTCTAAAAACTTAACAGAGAATAAAAAACTTAAAGTATTGAGTTCTTTTGACAAAGCTAGAACAGTTAAGGAAACTAAATTAGTATACGAAACTATTTTAGAAAGTTTAAAAGAAAAGAAAACATCACCTATCGCTGAATCAATCAGCCGTGCTTCTAAAGCTACTGGTATTTCAACGGGTGCTGCTAAACCAATTCTTGAGTCTAATTCTATGGTTTCTAGATTTCAAAAATTAGCAGGAATAATTTAATCAATTAAAAACAAAAACAAAAACAAACAAAAACAAACAAAAAAATGAGTACAATTTCATCTTTATTAGAAAGCGCTAATCCGTGGAAATCATTACAAAATGATGCAGCACGTTTAGCTTCAAAATGGGCTAAGACAGGCCTTTTGGAAGGGTTAGGACACGAAACCCACAAAAACAATATGTCTATGATTCTTGAGAATCAAGCAAAACAATTAGTAATGGAAACCTCTCAAACAGGTGCAGGAACAGCAGGAGCTACCTTTACAGCAGGTGTTGGTGAGCAATGGGCTGGTGTAGCTTTACCTTTAGTACGTAAAGTATTTGGTCAAATTGCTGCAAAAGAGTTCGTTAGCGTTCAACCAATGAATTTACCTTCTGGTTTAGTATTCTTCTTAGATTTCCAATATGGTACTACTAAAGCTCCATTCAATGCAGCGGGTGCTGCTGGATTCTACGGAACTGAATCTTTGTATGGTAACACAAATCCTGGTGCTAACACAGCTGCTAATGGTGGTCTTTATGGTGCTGGTCGTTTTGGTTACTCAATCAACAACACTGCATCAGTTGGTTTAACAGCTACTGTAGCTTCTGCTTCTTGGGCTGATTTTAACTTCGACTCAAATTACTCAGCTTCTGCTACTGTAGCAACTGGTATTAACTGGAAAAAAGTAACTGTTACTTTACCAGCAATCACTGATTTTAATGGTGTTCGTGCATTTACTTTAGCTTCTCAATCTGGTATTACTCCAGCTGATGTTCAAGCTGCTTACACTACTACTAATGGAACTTCTACAGTAACTTTCTTAGTAACTGGTTCATTAATAGGTCAAGTTGCTTCTTTAGCTAACGTAACTGCTTCTTACCAATTACAACCAACTGATAACAGACGTGGTGATTTTGAAGATGGTAACACAGCTTTAAATACAGCTAACAACAACCCAATCGTTATCCCAGAAATCAACGTAAAATTGAAATCTGAAGCAATCGTTGCTAAAACACGTAAATTAAAAGCAGTATGGACTCCTGAGTTCTCTCAAGATTTGAATGCTTATCATGCTTTAGATGCTGAAGCTGAATTAACTTCAATCATGAGTGAATATATCTCTTTAGAGATCGATTTAGAAATTCTAGATATGTTAATCCAAAATGCTTCTGCAGCTACTGAATACTGGTCAGCTGTTAACAACCAAGCTTTAGATTCAACTGGAATTACTAACAACAACTTAGGTTTCTATAACACTCAAGGTGGTTGGTTCCAAACTTTAGGAACAAAAATCAACAAAATCAGCAACATCATTCACCAGAAAACTCTTCGTGGTGGTGCTAATTTCTTAGTATGTTCTCCAACTGTAGCTACAATCCTTGAATCAATCCCTGGATTCGCAGCTGACAACAGTGCTGAAGCTACTAAAATGAAATACGCATTTGGTGTTCAGAAAGTTGGCCAAATGAATGGTCGTTACCAAGTTTACAAAAACCCATACATGACTGAAAACACAATCTTGTTAGGTTTCCGTGGTAGCCAATTCTTGGAAACTGGTGCGGTATTTGCTCCATACATTCCGTTAATCATGACTCCATTAGTGTACGATCCAGATACCTTCACTCCACGTAAAGGTTTATTGACTCGCTACGCTAAGAAAATGGTTCGTCCTGAATTCTATGCTCGCCTTTATGTTAGTGGTTTAAATACACTTTAATAATCCTTAAATTAAGAGAAACCTAGAGAAATCTAGGTTTTTCTTTTTTTTTATTTTTCCCGAATTTTCGGGTCTTTTGCAATATTTATAATAAAAATAAAATATGGAAAAAGTATGTAATAAATGCAGTGTTCTAAAAAGTATAAACGAATTTTATAATAGAAAAAATGAATTTGATGGAAAGCATAGATATTGTAAAGTTTGCATGAAATTAAAAAATGATGAATGGTATAATAACAGCAAACATTTAAGAAAAGAATATTATGAAAATTATAGAAAATTAAATAAAAAATATTTTAATGAATATTGTTACAACCACTATCATACTAAAAAAGAATTATATAGAAATTGGGAAAGAAATAAACTTAAAACCGATTTTTCTTTTAGAATTAAGAAATCTATAATAGCTTTAATATATTTTCATTTAAACAAAAATAATGAATATAAAAACCACCACACTGTAGAATATCTAGGGTGTACTATAGAAGAATACAAAAGTTATTTAGAAAAATTATTTACTCAAGAAATGACTTGGGAAAATTATGGTACATACTGGGAAATAGATCATATCAAACCTATAGATTCATTTAATTTATCGGATCCTAAAGAATTATTTGAATGTTTTCATTATACCAATACTCAACCAATGTTTTGGAAAGATAATAGAATAAAAAGTAATAAAATTAACTAAAAATGCTTGTTTAACTAGTATAGCTTACTTATATTTACGTTCAAACAATTAAAGTCATGAAAGAAACACCTTCTCAACTAAACATCCCTAGTTATTTAATGAATTTTCCATTTACATTATCTACTGAAAATCCAAATAATGTTTGGATGGATGAAATGAAACCTGAAGAATTACAAATTAATCGCCCTAAAGCTTACAAACAGTTTATGGATTTGTATAATTTTATAGCAGGCGCCGGATTAGTTTATTTATTACCTAGCGAAGGTGACTTCCAGGACCAGGTATATGTAGCTAATTTAGGTTTACAATTACCCCACATTAAAGATCGTAATGTAATGTTATTATCAAATTATACTTCTGAACCAAGACGTGGTGAAGAATGGGTTGGAAAACGTTTTTTTGATATGATGGGGTATGAAACTTTTGTATGTCCTTTTAAATGGGAGGGTGAGGCTGACTTGAAATACCTAAAAGATAACATTTATATAGGAGGATATGGACAACGCTCAACCCTAGAAGCATATGAGTGGATGGAGAAAAATTTTGATATGAAAATTATTAAATTAAATATGGTTGAACCTTATTTATATCATTTAGATTGTTCTGTATTTCCTTTAACAAATGAAAAAACAATGATTTGTACTTCACTATATGATGAAAATGAATTAAAAGAACTTAAAAAATACACTAAAATCATAGATATAAGTGAAGATGATGCTTTTGGAGGAATCACAAATTCAGTACGATTAGGCAATATGATTTTATGTGCCTCAAATATTTCTGAGTTAAAAAAAGGTGAAGAATTATATGAATTAGAGAAAACTAAAATTAATAATTTAGAAAAAATATGTGGAGATGAAGGAATGGAACCCATCATATTCAATTTATCTGAATTTATGAAAAGCGGTGCTCTTCTCTCTTGTATGGTGCAGCATTTGAATCGAGTAGATATTAATAAAAAACTTATTTAAAATATGAGTAAATCATTAGAACAGTGGCTCGATGAAGACGTTGCTAAATGTGATAAAATGTCTATTAAAAAACTATCACATGAATTTTTCTTTCGCGACCCAGCAAGACCAAACTACATAGATAACGAACATTTTTATTCACCGTGTGATGGAACAATCCTATATCAAAAATTTGTTCAACCAACCGAACAAATAATTGAAATAAAAGGTATTAATTATACTTTAAAAGATGTTATGGGTGATAAAGATTTCAATAAACCTTCCCTTGCTATAGGTGTTTTTATGTCATTTTATGATCCACACATAATTCGCATGCCTTATGGTGGGGTAGTGCGTTATAGACATTTAGATCCCATAGAATCAACTAATAGACCAATGCTAGCTGTTGAAAAAGATATATTAAATGCTGTTATTAATCCTAACAATATGGATTATGTAAAATACAATGAACGAATGGTTATAGAATGTTATTCACCTTCATTAGATTATACTTACTATGTTGTTTTAATAGCAGATGAAGATGTAGATGTTATATGCCCTTTCCATCCTGAACAAAATGAACTATTTACTCAAAATCAAAGATTTGGATTGGTAAGATGGGGGTCCCAATCAGAGATAATTTTACCGTTTGATGAAAGGTATAAATTTGAATTATGTCAAGAGGATACATGGCATGTAGAAGCTGGTTTAGATAAACTTGTGAAGGTATTACCTAAATAATATTTATAAATAAAAATTATGTCTCAACCAAACAATGATGAAGTTTTTGCTAACAAGAAAAAGCCTAAGGGACCTATAAAATTTAAAATAGAATTAAATAGTGAACAAAAAGAAGCAAAACAATTAATACTTGACAATCCTGTAGTACTATTAAAAGGCATGGCAGGTAGTGGTAAAACATTAGTTGCATGTCAAGTTGCTTTAGATCTAGTTTTTAAAAAAGAATTAGAAAAAATAATTATCACTCGTCCTACAGTTTCTAAAGAAGAAATTGGATTTCTTCCTGGAGATCTTAAAGAGAAGATGGACCCATGGTTAGCTCCTATCTATGCAAATCTTTATATGTTATATGATAAAGAAAAAATAGATAAAATGTTAGCTGAAGGACAAATAGAAATAGTACCCTTTGCTTTTATGCGAGGAAGAACTTTTCCTAATTGTTTTATAATTGTAGATGAATGTCAAAACATAACTCATTCTCAAACTGAAATGATGTTAGGACGTTTAGGTAAAGGAGGAAAAATTGTATTTTGTGGTGATTTAGCTCAAGTAGATTTAAAAAGTAAAAAAGATTCTGGAATTGGATTTTTTCCTAGACTAGAAGAAAGAATTAAAGGAGTTAAAATTTTATCTTTAAAGAAAAATCATAGACATGAAATTGTAGAAGAAATATTAAAAATATACGATGAATTCAGGGATATACAGTGATTTCTGAACTTCATAATATTTATAATAAATAAACTTCTCGAATCATGCCTGCTGGGAGATATTCATTCATTATAGAACAGGGAGCTACATTTACTGTTGAATTACAATATAAAGATAGTAATGGAGTTCCAATAGATCTAACAGGTTATAGTGGGAGAATGCAAGTTCGTCCTAATGCTGCATCCTCAACAGTATACATTACATTAAGTAGTTCCTTAAATCCTGATGGAACCGGAATTAATTTTAGTGGTTCAAATGGATCTACACCCCCTACTTCCGGATCTATAGGATTGTGTATTTCTGCTGCTTCCTCTTCTTTACTTAATTTTGATATAGCAGCATACGATTTAGAAATTTATTCAGGAAGCTTCGTTTCGAGAATTTTAGAAGGCCAAGTTAAATTATCTAAAGAAGTAACTCGATAATGGGAAATTGTGGAACCTGTGGAAACTCAATAACAATATCAGGATGTGGATGTGGTTCAATCATTGAGATAACCCAACCAATAACTAATGTTGTTGAAATATTAACTGGTCCTCTAGGTCCTAAAGGAGATCCTGGAGAAACAGGAATTAGTTTACCTTTTTCTTATGCAGGTGGTGATTTGTATAGTACTACAAGCAGTATTGCAGTAAATACTATTACCATTAATGTAACTTCTTCTAATACTTCTTCTATATTCTTAATTAACATAAATAATGGATTAACCACTAGTAGTGCCTTTGCTGTAACTAATGAAGGAACAACAGTATTAGGAACTTTCAATCAAACCCCAACCCCTGTTGTTGGAGGACTATTCTTTAGCAGCAGCTCAGAATTTTTCATAGGCATATAAAATTCATATATTTTTTATTAAAAAGGTTATATTTATGTTAGATAATTAATAATTTAAAAACCAAAAAAACAAACAAACAATGGCAGAATGGAAAAAAGTCATAGTCTCGGGCAGTGCCGCCGAACTATCAGACTTAAGCGTAGACAATCTAGTCTCGGGTTCGGTTGTAATTGGTGGTGGTGCAGGTGGTAACCTGACATCAACAGCAATCAACGGATCAGGGAATATTTTAGCTACAGAAGGCGCAACAGGAGTATCAATCACAGGTTCGTTTACCGGATCATTTGCAGGTGATGGTAGTTTATTAACAGGAATTGTAGCAACAGATTTAGCTAATGAATTATCACAAGGAACAGGTATCACAGCCTTTACCTTTGATGGTTCTACTAGTGGAATAGTAGTTGAAGTATCTGGATCAGACACATTAAGCACGGACACAGTAACCAAATGGACTGGTGATGCATTTGCAGATACCAACATTACAGATGATGGCACTGTAGTAACTATTGACAGTAATACTACTGTAAGTGGTTCCTTAACTGTAACTGGTAATGTTATAAGCACGGGTAGTTTAAATTTACAGCCTGATGCAAATGACGCTAGATACTTAGAAGTTTATAACACAAGTGCTCAAGACACACACATCACAGCAAGTGGTGGTTGGTTATTTTTAGGTGATGATACAACTTATGTAAAAGTTGATAATTACTCTACTAATAATTTAATAGAGTTAAGAGCAGATAATGGAGTTCAAGTATCTGGTTCATTAAATGTAAGTGGATCGCAAGTTTATTTGACTACTGATGATTTTACAGTTGGAGGAACAGGTGGAGCG
>Ga0181343_1000303_pt1 | contig 23235 bp, 23 predicted proteins | sample Su13VDMLBSD_FD_130110 | JGI IMG/M metagenome (GOLD analysis project Ga0181343, IMG submission 130110) | Freshwater viral communities from Lake Michigan, USA - Su13.VD.MLB.S.D | ecosystem: Environmental > Aquatic > Freshwater > Lake | place: USA: Michigan | collected 2013-07-15
CACAGAGAGCGTTTTACCATTACCCGAAAGACCCGTAATAAACGTAGGATAAAAGAAATTGGACTGAATAATTTTTTTAATATCATTAAAGTTACCAAACTTGACGAAAGTATCATCTTTATCAGGAATGAGGTTTTGTTCAGTAGTTGGAAGAACGGCAGGAGCACTAAAAGAACGTTCAATTTCTTCAACACGTTCTTGAGTCACTTCAAGGTTCCAACGACCACGGTTAGTTTTAAACTGCTCAAGGCGGCGGGTCACAGTTTGATAGTTGAGACCACGAGAAGCGCAAAAACCCTTCAAATCACCAGAAGTGATTTCAGAACCATACAGTTCTTTGATACTATCAAAAAGTGCTTGATCGTTCACAGAAGATTTGCGAGGCATAATGTAGTTAGGTTGTTTTGTTTAACTGAAGTAATTATAGCAAGGAAAAAGGGGGCAGTTGTGCCCCCTATGACAGTTTAGAAAGTGGTCTAGACCACAATTCACTTTTTCTTAGATACTGATTTTTCAGATACAACTGGCGCAACTACCTTTGCATCTAATGAAGGAGCAGCGGTAGGAACAACAGTAGGAGCAGGTAATGCTGGAGTTGGTGCTGGTTCTTGGAATAAATCCGTAAATCTACTCATCTATTTTAATAGAATTCTACTAATAATATTTATTATGCAACTAGTTCAATGAATTCACCTAGAACTTTTTTGTTCATTTTCTTACTCTTCAAACTCTTCACAAATGCGGATTTAATTTGAGATTTGGAAGCACATTCGGCAACATCAAACTCAGTATCCTGAGAAAGGGCACTTGCAGAAAGACCAAAGTAAGAATGATAACCAGATTTTTTGATGGTGAATGCCTTTTCTTTTTTCCAAGAAGACATTACTTTATCATATTCATCACCGTAAAACCCACAATAACGACGGATAAAAGCACCAGAATCACGACTTTCAAGAACACGAATTCCGATAAAGTTAATATCAGAAAATTTGTCCCGAAGATTGCGAATAAGAACGTCAGTAACATTCCACCATTCTCCGCTCAAAGAATAAGTGTTTCCAGTTTTACGATCACGGAGAATAGTATTGCAATCAACGGTATTAAGGCCAAGAAAAGGTTTGTCTTCCCACTTACGAGCAAATTCTTTATGGTACTTAAGATGTTGTCCTTCACCATCAGTAAGAATAACACATTGAACCTTCTGAAGGTTATTTTCTTTTTGAAATTTGGGAAGAATTTCATGAAGGGCAATCATAGTCTCATTCAAAGGAGTTCCAGAAAGATTAAGACCAGGAGGAACGGGATAGTTGGAATAGTGTCTCCCAAAACAATTTGCAAGACGAAAAATGTTCTTCATTTGTTCCTCAAGAGTTTTACCCTTGGTTTTGCTAGTAAAAAGGTTCATAAGAGAAAACCACTCACAAACTTGCAGAAGGCCATCGCGCTTTTTGTAAGCGTAGTCGCGACGATTTTTAATCTTGCGATTTTCATCATAGGTAATCAAAGGATAATCTGAAGTGAAGGCATAAACCTCAAAAGGAATAGAAACCTTCTTGCAGAACCACATAAGGTTGAAGAGTTGCTTTACGGTATCAAGCATCACATCCTGCATTGATCCAGACCAATCCAAAATAAACACAAGACCGTGATTCTTACCATTGGCAAGAGTAGTCACTTTCTTGAAAAGATCTTCATTATACTTGTAAGTATGAAGTTTAGAACAGTCCAGAACACCAGTACGAGCAGTTGTGGCACGAGCATAAGAATCTGCTGCCTTACGACATTCAAACTCTTTTACCAGATAATTGACTTCCTTTTGAGAAGAACGTTTGAATTCAACAAACTTCTTATCAATTTCACCAAAAAAATATTCATATCCATATTCATTTCGCTCAATAAACTCATCCCAATGGTTCTTACAACTATCGTGAATTTCTTTATTAGGAACAATAATTTGTGTCAGATCAATTTTAGGAACTTCCACATAAGTATTCTCATAAGCATTGTGAGAAACAAGATTTTTAAGAGATTCTTCAAGAGAACTCATTGTCTTCACTTCAGGATCATTATCTTCTCCACCATCAGAAGAAGTTTGATCGGTTGTTTCCGAAGAAGTTTTGTTTTCACTTTCTCCACCTTGTTTTGAATCGGGTTGTCTGCTACCACCAGTTTCTTCAGCATCATTATCACCCTCTTCCTGATTCTCAAAATCAGAAGAACCAGAATTAGAAGAAGATCCACTAGTTTCATTTTCAAGAGAATCCATATTGATACTAACTTCCTCATCCTGTTTCTGCTTACAGTATTCATATAAAATTTCTGCAGCGTCAAGAACCTGTTCAAAGGTTTCGGCGGAAGAAATAATATCAATAATTTCTTGCTCCTTTTCGTTAAAATCAATCTTCAGAAAGTTACCAACCTTAAAATAAAGATTTGCCTTATCAGCAAGATTATAGTCAGCAACCTTATCATCACCAACAGAGAAGAAATCCTGATCCTGAAGTTCCTTATATCCACTATAGAAAGTCTTAGCAAGACCAGGATAACGGCGCTTCATCAATTTCTCAACACGAACATCTTCCACCACATTCACAAACTGTGGAGGAATCTTGTAATTTTCAGTCCAATCCTCATCGGGAGTTTCCAGAGCGTGCCCAACTTCATGCCCAACCAGAAGGTCATAGACGGTGCTGCTGGCACGTTCCCACATAGGAAGCGTGAGCACACGGGTATGAACATTAAAGCAAGCGGTCTCCACTTTCTTGTGCTCAACCACAAGATCTTCGGTAGCAAGAAGACGGGCAAGTTGGGACTTAATTTCGTGATTGACTGGCATTTGATTTATGTCTTATGCCCATATTATACAAAAAAAGAGGGTGGTGAGACCCTCTTGTGTGTCAGTTTAAAAAGTGGTCTCAGACTCCAGGAAGTCCTGGTGTAACTACTGGTCCTTGTCCTCTTTTCAATCTGCCCATAGATTTAGAAAGATCGTTACTCATTTTGTTTATAGCATCCATATCACCGTGATATCCTTGCCTTTGATCGTCAACCACTTTAGCAGCTCTTGCACCAATAGCAGACTGTTCAATAATACTCTGCTTCCACTCTTCACTCATATTTGCCATAATAGCAATTGCTGCCTCATTTGTATCAGCATAACCTTCAGCAACTAGGTGCTCAAGAATAGTGTCAAAAAGGTCATATGATTCATTTTGATCTCTTTGATGAACTTTTCTTGCGTTTTCGTGCTTCTCACGATACTCAGGATCATTCTTCATCTTTTCCTGATGAGCATTCACACTTTTCATATGATCATCTTGTTCTTTATTTCTCCTATATTCAGTTGCCCTTCTACCCATAGAACGGGAAATACGTGGAGACGCTTCATCAAGTTGCTCTACTTCTTCTTGAGGAGAATAGACAGAGGTATATGCCTCCATCAAATTTTTAACGTCGTTTGCTTCCATTTTTTTATAGTTTTTATTTATTTATTCTCAAGAAACTTTATAATCTTTACCTTTCCACTTAAACGTTGATCCCATACCACCTTTTGCCTTTGCTGAACCATATGCCTTATTAAAAGATTGCGCTTCGGTTCCAACTTTTCCAGATCCAACAATCTTTGGACCAACTTTCAATCTTTGAGAAAATCTTTGTGAAGATCCTACACGGGTTTTGGGATCATAATAAGTTTCACCTTTCTTGACTTCTTTTGCAGTTGTTGGAACTTTTGGTGCAGATTTTCTAGTCGCATCAGCAGTATTATATGCTTGAAGTCCTAGAGCTGCTGCAGCAACATGAGGTCCACCTACAGGAGGTGTAAATCCTTGTTTACCACCCAAATCTGGTAAAGAATTTAATTTACCAGGCTTTTTATTTTTTATATTTGGTTTTGGGGCAACTTTATCTACTGGTTTTGGAGCTTGTGCTGAAGATGGTTTTGTTGCTACTGGTTTAGATGCTTTTGCTCCAGATCCCCAAGCGGGTTTAGGTGCCCTATAAGTATCGCTAGGAACCTCTCTAGAACCTAAAGGACCTCCACCTGTCAGTTTATTCAAACGCTGAATATCTTGATACTGTTGAGATCTTGCCTGAGGTTTTGGTGCAGGTGCAGAAGGTTTAGGTGTAGTAGTTCTCGTTGAGACTAATGCACCACCACGTCCTGTAGCAGTTGGCTTAGGTTGAGGTAATGCCTGACGATTAAGAGTTGGTTTTGCTGGTTTAGCACTTGCACTAGATTGTCCTGCTGCAGGAAGTGCTGGTCTAGAAGGAGCACCAGATAATGCCTTACTAGAAGTCACTTTAGGTCCAGAAGGTTTGGATGGATTTATACGACTACTAGGTGCAGTTGGTTCATTCCAAACATTAGTTGTAATTTTATTTGCACCCTTTGGAGCGGTTCTAGGAGCTTTCGCTGCTGCCCTAACTACTGGCGTTGGTGATGGTGCTGCCGATGGAGTTGGTTTTGTTGCACCAACAGATGACGGAGTAGAACCAGTTGCAATTGAGGTTCCAAGAATATCGTTTATTCCCGCTCTAGCAATATTTCTAGCAACTTGTCCTGGACCTACTCCTGGTTTTCCGATACCAGTTCTTTGCTGAACTGCTTTAATAGCTCCTTGCGCCCCCTGTCGGACACCCTTGAGAACATCTTGCAATCCACCTTCGGTCACTAATTGAACCATTATAAGGTTGGACTCTTCTTCAGTATATCCTTCCCCTAAAAGATATTCTAAAACTTCATCATAAACATTATATTCCTCTGCCGCTTTAACTAAACCAGATTGCTTTGGTTGCTTTTGTTTAATTACTTTTCCACCACCATATTTTGGATCTTTTATAATGTCAGATAAAACATCTTCAGGATCTTTTCCTTGAACTTGAACGCCTACTTGCTCATAAATCCCATTATATGCTTCAAGAAATTCTCTATATTTCTTTGAGTTCATTTTTATAAAAACTTTTTTAGATATTTATAAAAAAAGAAGCACCCTTGAGGTGCTTCTTGAGTGCTTGGCGACGTGCCTTTGCTTGCCTCAGTGCTTGTGGTTTTTTCTTACCTTTATCATTTCGTTTTGATGGATTACGGCCACTTTCCCAAATTTTGTGTCTCATTTTATTAAAATTTTTATAGTACTAGTATAATGAGAATTTGAATGTATTTATTTTGTTTGTGCCACTTTATAAAGTGTCACAGGTGATAATTGCGCATTATATCCTCTACCAACTGACCCAATATAAAAACAGGATCTTCATTTATATAATCAAAATTTTTATGAGACATTTCTTTTATACCATTTTTACTTAAAATACTAATAACATGTTGCAAATTTATATAGATGTTTCTAATGGTTTCATCTTTGATTGCCGTTTTAGTCCACAAAACACAAACAATTCTTTCCCCCCACGAAACTTCATTAACTCTATGTAATATTCCACTTTTATAAGTTATTGCAGTACCAGATTCTGGTTTAAATTTTTTTTCAATACCATCCAAATATAGACATAATTCACCACCACCATAATCCTCTGGATTAGAAATAAAAATAGTAGTGCTGAAATCCCCATTTAAACCATAATCTCTATGTGGATTATAATATCCCCCAGTTACAGTCTTAGTAATAAGACATTCATCACTATTTCTGGGTATACAAAACTCCATAAATTTTTGATCACTATCTAAAGATTTCATAACGATAGAATTAATTTGAGATTTTAATTCACTTTCAACAACCTCAAAATTCTTTTTTACTACATGTCCAATTCCCTGGGTACTATCAACACCATCTCTCCACTCACATTTACTGATTAATTTTTTTATTAAAGTAAGATTTTCTTCAGAAAAAATTTTTCTTTGAATATAGTTTATATTCATTTCTTGGTACTAAATCCTTTAATTTTTTCAAATTTAATTACGTTTTCAAATTTGTCGTGCAATTCTGCCTTATGAGAAATCACAAATATATTAGCATCCTTAATGACATAACGAATAATCTTCAAAAACTCATCAGTTCCAAATCCATCAAGTGAACTATCAAATACTTCATCCATAATCAGCAGATTGGTATTCACTGAATTCTTGACTCTTGCAACTTCTCTCCAAGTAAAGAGTAGAGCAAGGTCAATTCTCATTTTCTCACCTTCACTAAAAGAACTATATGAAAAGTCTTCGTGAATAGGAGATTTTACAGTTTCGTTAAACTCTTCATCAAGATGGAAATTAATATAAAAATCCATCATCTGAAGATAGCGATTGACCTGCTGATTTATGAACGGAAGATACTTCTTGATGATCTTCGTCTTTACACCATCGTCCTTGAGTAAGGAATAAGCAAAATCGTAATAAACGATTTCTTCTTTTTTCTTTGAAAGGTCTTCGAATGTTTTTTGGAGATTGTCTTTAAATTCTTCTAACTTCTCATGTTCAGTATTTCTGTTTTCAAGCTGTTCGGTAATAGTTTGAATTTCAGATTCAAGATCTCTGATTTGTCTCTGGTTGAGGGAAATCCGAGTATTGTTTTGAGAAATCTCATGGTTGAGTTTCGTAATCTCCTTAGATAGAACTGTAAATTGACGCTCTCGCTCTTGTTCAAACTTTATAGTCTCCTCAAGTTCTTGGAAACCTTTTTGGAGTTCTTTTGCTTTATTTTGAGCATCTTCAATTCTATTTAACCTAAACTCTTCTTCAATAGTTTGAGTACAAGTAGGGCAGACCGTATTTTCAGTAAAAAACTTATGTTCTTTAGTAATGACTGATACTTTTTGGGAAAGTTTGCCTCTAAGATTGTTGAGTTTAACTATCTTATCGCTAGAACCAATAAGTTCTTCTTGCTCTTTAGTGAACTGAAGAACTTGTTCTTCAGTTCTAGCATTTTCTCCCATATAGAGTTCAATTTCAGAATCTAAATCGGAAATTTTCCGATTATTGGCACTTATATTAGCGTTGCCACGATTCTCAAGTTCTTCAATAAAGTTTTGCTGCATCTTCATTTTTTCCTTAAGATTTTCTTTCTTAAGTTGAAGAGACTTAATCTGATCTTTTTGAGTGCGAATTTTATCCTTGATGAGATTATTCATCGCGGAGAAGATACGAATATCCAAAAGATCTTCAATTACCTCACGACGATTTGCAGTCGTAAGTTGCATGAACGGAACAAAAGTGCTACTGCCAAGAATTACAATTTGAGTGAAAGATTTATAATTTACCTTGAGAATATTTTCCTCAAGAATCCTTTGATTGGCACGATCATCTGCCTCCTTATGAAGTGGAGAACCGTTGACTTCAATGTCAAAAATATTCGGTTTAATTCCACGACGAACAAGATACTCTCTACTGTTGATGGAAAACTCAATTTCCACCAGGCAATCTTTTTCATTTACACCATTAACTAGTTGAGGTTTATTAATTTTTCTAAATGGTTTATTAAAAAGAACAAATGTAAGCGCATCAAGAACTGTAGATTTACCAGCCCCATTTGTTCCAATAATTAGATTTGTATGATGCTTTTTAAAATCAACTTCAGTCCAATTGTTTCCAGTTGAAAGAAAATTCTTCCATTTAATCTTTTGAAATACTAACATGTTTAGGGGGAATTACAATATCTTCAGGAGTAACCACAGCATACTTGTAATTATACATCTTACAAGTCTTTATGGCAAGTTCATCATCAACTTCAACCACATCCATCTCTTGATCTTCTTGATCTTCAAGCATTAGAGCATATCTAACTGCATCATCCTCTTCCTCAAACAAAAACAAAACTTTATGCCCATATTGATCCTGAACTGCATATGCACCGTCGTCTTTTCTGTCCTTAAGAGTGAGGAGAAACATTATTCTACTTCGCAAGCTTGTTTATAAAGATCTTGAAAAATTCCTTTAATGATGTTTTTATCATAAGAAAACTCTGCTTCATCAATGTACCTATTTAAAATGGAAAGTGTGTTTTCTTCTTCAGCAATCTCAAAATCTTCATTTTCCTGAATATCAAAGTTTTCAAGGATTTTGAGTTCCTGAATTCCTGCGGTATAAAGTTTATCAATAAATTTTTCAAAATCTTTTGGTTTAGATTTTTTACGAACAATCACCTTGACAATCTTATTTTCATACTCACTAGCATCAAACAATTGATAAGGAGTATCCTCATAATAAATGTTATAAAACAATTTATAAGGGTTATTAATTGGAGTGTGTGTAAGGGTTTCCGTATCAAAAATATGGAATCCACGAGTATCATTTACATCAGTCCAATACATCTCATAAGGATTTCCTAGATAGAAAATTTGACCATTATCAGAACGAGTATGGTAATGACCAGAAAATACCTTTGTAAACTTTGAAAAAATATTTGCGTCTAATCCGTGCTCTTCCATAATCAAATTACGATTTACACGAAATCCTTGAAGTTCAAGATGCCCCATTGCGATCTTTGCCTTCGTCTTTTTAATTTGATTTAAAGTTTCATCATAGTTCTCACTACAAATCCAAGGAACCATTAGAATATCCAAACCACCGACCTGAATACTTTGTGGGGAACTATAAGATTTTACATTTGGATAATCCTTCAAAAGAAGACTAGGAGAGTTTACGTTATTAGTATTCTTATAATAACAATCATGATTACCAATAATCATATGAACCTCATAATTCCGCAAAGGTTCAAATACAACTCTCTTTGCCCACTCAAGACTTTGATAATCGATTGATTTACGACTATCAAAAGCATCACCCATATGAATAACTGCCTCTACCCCGTGTTCTTTTATGGCAGGAAAAAATACATTCTTATAAAAGAGTTCAAAATGATCATGTAGATATTTGGAACCCTTTCTTGCTCCATAATGTGTGTCAGTAATAATAGCAACCTTCATCGGTTATTTCGGTAAGAAACGTTGTCTTTGATAGTATTATAGTCTGAAGTGCTGCCTGAAAGCAAGCTATCGTCAACCATCATAACCTCATCAAAACCAGTCTTTTCTATAATCTTAGTTTTAATTTCCAGTTGTCTTTTCTCTTTTGAAATTCTTCTCAAAAAAGCATAATTTATGATTTGAGTAAAATAAGCAAAAGGATTTCTAGATTTTTCTGGATCAAAATTATGAATATACTGAACACAATTTTCTACGCCATCAGAAATCATATCTTCACGAAACATATAATTAATGAAGTTTGGTTTATATGAAAGATGTGTTGCTATTTTAAAGAAACATTCTCCAAGATAATTTGGAATAGGTGGTTTCCCTTCCCAATGCTTAGACCTATCTTCTCTAGTTGGTTTCCTATCATTTTTAAGTAAAAAATGTTTTTCAACCTTTTCCCTATAAATTATAAGGGCATCTAAAAATTCTTTATTGTTTACATAGTGCTCGGATTTTCTTTTAGACATAGTATCATTTTTACATATGAATCGTTATGTTTATTATAGCACATTTAAACATATTGACAAATATCCAAAATATGAGTAGAATCGCTTTGCTAGGTTTGAAGATGAGAATCTAAGCTTCTTTATTATCTTTGAATAATTCTTCAAGCTTATTACGGGCATCTTCAACAGTTGAAATAAATCCCATCTTAGTTGATATATCTACTTGTCCATTCTTTCCTTTTGTATTGACTGTTACCTCCTCTTCATTATCATCGGTAATATACTTATTATAAAAATGAATCATATTTGAATCAGAAATTTCTGTCATTGTTATAACTTTATCTGACCTGATGATAAAAATATCATCATCAGGAATTTCCATCCAAGGTTTAATTTTGACAAACATTCCCTTTGAATTGTTTATAATTTTCATAATTATTGGATTCTGGAGAATAATCAAAGGATCTCCATCATTCTCATCAATAGAAACTAAAGAGAATATTTCTTCACCAGAAACTAATTTTAAAGCACAGTAAAACTCTTCTCCCATTATTCCTTTATCTGTATATTTACAATATCGTAGTTGAAGTTTTCTTCATTATAGATTTTAATACGTTCAATTAAATGATTAAGTGTATAATTTTTTCTTGACTTGTAACTAATATCATCGGCAATATCATATAAAGTTGCCTTTACTTTGTTTTCTCCTTTTCTGAGAACTCTTCCGATTGATTGGAGATTTCTGACTCTTGATTTACTAGGGGAAGCAAAGATGACATTATGTAAATTTCTGATATTAATACCAGTAGAAAAAGTACCGTAAGAAGCAACGATGACTGCATTATTTTCTTTCTCTGCAATAGAGCGAACATATTCTCTATCATCAACATCCACACCACCATGAACAAAAAAGACCTGACGATTATCGGGTTTGCTAGTATTTATTAAGTTGTATAAAGGTTCTCCGTGCCCCTCAACTCTAGAAAAAAGAACTAGAGTATTTCCTTTAAGATCTAGGGTAAGATTTTTTATAAAATTATTTCTCTTCTGATGATTTATTAAATATTGAACTTCATCCTCATATTTCTCAAAGCTTTGAGGTTGATGCTTTAGTAGAAGTATTTTAATGTCAAGTTTTGCAACATGTCCTTTCTCCATAAGTTCATCAGTGCGAATAATCTTATAAGAAGGTCCAAATAAACCTTCTAAAACCCATTTATGTGTTTGTGAACCATCTAGTGTTCCAGTAAACCCGTAACGATATTTTGCATCAGAAAGTTTTGTCATTATAGATACTAATGACTTAGATTTAAACTGGTGTGCTTCGTCACCAACAACCACATTAAATCTTGAAAAGTATTGACGAGGAAGTTTATAGATGGATTGCCAGGTAGTGATAATCACCTGAGAATCTGTTTCTCTTTCCTTTCCAGCATAAATTTTGTGGCAGAATGAACCCACGTCCCACCCATAATCTGCAAAATCTTTATACATCTGCTCTACAAGGGATGTCGTTGGCACGACTATCAGAGTATTTTGTCCTTTCTCAACGAAGTATCGGACAATCGAATATATCATTAATGACTTTCCAGAGGCAGTTGGAGATATCAATAACTTGCGATTATATTTTAAAGCGTCGTATACTCCCTCAACTTGATAATCACGGGGAGAATACTTGCATATAGAATTCATATAATCCTTTACACCTTCTTTTGAAATCATTTTATTGACTTCAAACGGAAGACCATAGAATTTATTGTCTAAAAATTCATATGTGTAATTATGATTTTCGCAAAAACGAATAAGTTTATCTAACAACCCAACATAGATTTCTCCATTTTGAGTATTGAATAGACGAATTTTGCCGTCCCAGTATTTGTTGCGAAACTGGGGCATAAATTTTGCGCCTGGTACATCAAAGGTAAATTGATCCGCAAGTTCATAGTAGATGTGCGGTTCTGCTTTTACCTGTAGATATACCTCATTCTTTTTTGATATCGCCAAATGGGACATTCATAAAATATCAGTTATGAATATTTATTGGTAATAAAAAAGGGGTCAATTAAACCCCGATTGGAAACGATGCCACTCTATTGCGTTTTTGATTTGATAAGTGCGATTAGAAACAGTTTTAATAATCTCTTCAAGAAATTTAAGCGTAATATCATAATACCGAATTTTAAGATCAATTTTATTCAATCTCTCATCGGCATCCATATGCCTCTGTAATGCCTCTTTGTCCCGAACCTTATATGGGAAAGGATCTTCAACGTAAACCTCTGCTGGCGCCTTTCCTGTGTAGTAGTTATAGCGTTCTAATCTAACCCTATTGTAGGTTTCTCTTGCCTTTTCTCTAAGAAGACTTATAGTGTTGTAGATCGTATAATACTTAGCATGTAATTGTGGAATTTTTATAGATTCATCGTGCAAATTGTCAGGATCTATGATAGAGTCTCTCTGCCACATTTCCTGAATTTCATCAAGATTCATAAAGGCTTATTGTTTTTTCCTAGGATATTATATACAGTATACTTGAAAGATGCTTCTGCTGTAAAGTATTGAATATCAGTCATAGTTGCATCAAAATCTAGAGAAGTTAACGCCACTGGAAATAAATCCTTAAAATTAACCTTTGCCATTTCCTGGTAGTTATTATTTAAAATGGATAATGTACCATCACTAAAAGCATCCTTTTGATCTATTTCTCCATCCTGAGTGATTAAATCCTTAAACTGACGTGTTGTCTCTGGGTACCCAAGACCAGTTAACCAATTGTGAATAGACATATAGTTTTCCATATTCTCATCAACTAAAAACCTAAGAGATAAATCGCCATAGGTTAATTTTTCTCCAGGAATATCTAGATCCTTGAGATAGTTTGGTTGCCTCGCTAAGTCTAGACTAATCTCAGGAATTCTTGCAGAATTACAAAAGAATACTGCCTTAGGTGCCTTTGCTAATGTAAATTTAAACCCAACTGGTGAAAGATAATTTCTATTTTGTATTTGATTGGAATATGCACTTGCCATTATTTTTTCTTAGTTTGTGTAACTTTTGGGATGTTCATATTCACTTTAACTCCTAAATCGGGAATTTTTGGTTTTGGCTTCTCTTTTGGAACTGGAGTAACGTCAAGATCTCTAACACCAAATTGCTTATAATCTTTATATCCAAGATCTTTTGTTGTTTGTGTAGTTAAATCATATTGGCGATTTCCGTGATATGGACCTCTATCGACGACTGGAGCAACTACAGATTTTTTTGTTTTAGGATCTGTAATTTTAACTTTACTTCCTAGTGGTAATGTTTTATGCGCAACACCTCTTGTGGATGGAGTTAATTTTGATCCAGAAGCTGTTGGATTCCCATATAATCCTGGACCATAAGAACTAGTCGATACTATTGCCCCAAAAGGTAATGCTTCAGATATAAATTCCTTAAACGTCTTCATCTTTTTATTTTTATTTAGATAAAAAAAGGGTGCCTTGCGGCACCCACTGAAAATATGTGAAATGAATCACATAAGGTTGAGAACCTGTACTCTTCTGTAGTAGCGGTTGCTGTTGACCTTGAGGCGACCAAGTCCTTGACTGGTTGCATCGCCTTCTGCGAATGGGTTGGCAACAAGACCATAACGGGTCTTGAATCCAATACGTGGCTGGAAGGAATCTTGACCAACTGCACGTACCATCTGGAGAGGTACATATGGGCAGTAGAAGAGACCAGCGTCATAAGGTGAAGAACCCTTATAACCAACAACGTAGTACTGACCACCACCAGAGTTGGGGTTAGAACCACCCGAATATGGGTCGATATAAACACGATACTTGCCTTGGAGAATACCAGCGAAGGTATTGCCAGTGTCATCAACCTGAAGGTTTGCGTTCAGAGCAGGGGTGTAATCAAGAACACCTGCCATGGTGAGTGCCGAAGCAACATCCGATGAGCAGAGGATCATGTTACCCTTTCCTCTACGAGTGCGCTGAGCAATTGCGTTTGCGTCACGCTCGATTTGGAAGATAAGACCCTTGAACTTCTCAACCGACCAACGACCGTTGGAGTCAACATCAAGGTCAAACTTACCAGCGGTAGCAACGTTGTGCTGAGCGCCCGATTCTGCAACCTTATAGATGGTTCTGATAACTTCGCGGTTGATTTCAGCAAGAATCTCAGTTGAGAGAATGTTTGCTAATTCCGCTTCAGCATTCAGACCGTGGATTGCCTTCAGGTCTTGAGCAAGCTCAAGGCTGTATTCTGCTTTCAGAGCACGGCTCTTAGCAGTAACAGTGACCTTCTCAATCGAGAACGCCATTTGGTTGAACTCATTTCCACCATAACCAAGACCCTCAGCATCCTCAGTATTCATGCCACGTCCAACAGTATATGCTGCTTGGGTAGCGTCTGAATCTGGGCTCAGAAGACCTGGGTTGGTGCCTGCCTGCGCTGCAGTGGTACCGAAACCAACCGACTCACCGTTTCCAGTGTTGGTTGTGTTCAGGGTGTATGGGTTTGAGTGGAGATTGAAGTCATCTCCTTGTGCCGACCAGGAAGAATCTGGTTCGTTGAACAGAGCTTCTGTGCCGCTTTGGTTTGCGTAACGTGAACGCATTGCAAAGATCAGGCCAGTAGGACCGTTCATTGGTTGAACGCCTGCGAGGTCATATGCGACCAGGTTAGGCATAGAACGTCTGATTAGTGAGATCAGAACTGGATCGAAACCTGCAACAGGACCAGTAGCACCAGCGTTGCCACTGAATCCAATTGTTGATCCGCTTGAATTTGTGCTTACGTTTGGACCTTCGTAAAGGAACTCACGCTCTTCACGGAGTTCTCTTTCTTGGTTCTCTAGCAGGATAGCAGTTACCGCTCTACGATGTGAATCTTTGATCGGATCCATTCCTTGATAATCAAGGATTGGTGCCCACTTCTCCTGCAGATGCTCTGCATTGAACATTTGCATTTGATTTACCTCTTTAAAAAAAATTGTTAGTTTGAGTCCTATAATTTAAAAATCACTTTTTAGAAACTCTTCCCAGAGTATTCAGATAAGCAGCCATTCTTCCATCAACAACTGGTTGTTGATTTTGCAAATCAGTGCTTTCTGTTAAAGTCTCTGTTGCATCTCTTTGAGTACCAGCAGTTCTGGTTGGGAAATATGATTCCCTCAGAGTCACCAGTTTCTCACGATAGTTTTCTTCACCATCAAACTCAACATTTTCCGCAAGAGAAGCGAGTTTGTCTTTCTGAGAAAGTGCAAGACCCTCAGCGACATCTGCAAAAATTACATCAGCAACTGACTCTGCTAATCTTCTATTAAGAGCAACATTTCTTTCGATTTGCTCGTTGAGTTTTCCTTCCATTTCATCAAGTTTATCTACCATACTCTCGATTACATCATATCTATCTTCAGGGATTGTTACATAATGATCTTCAAAAAGTTGCTTCATTCCAGTAAGGAATGATTCAGTCATTTCAGTCTTAAGACCGTGCTCGACTGCAAGTGCATTCTCTTGAATCCACTCATCAGCAACATACTCAAGGTATGCATCAACACGCTCAGTAAGACTTTCTTTAATAGCAACGATTTCTTCTACAAGTGCTTCTTCATATGAAGCTTGAAGTGATTCTTTAATTTCAGCAACCTTTGTTTTGATTGCTGCCTCAAAGATGGTGCGTGCTTTCTCTTGGAATTCCTCAGAAAGCTCCTCACCTTCTAGGAGAGCATTAACATCTTCTTCGATGTCAAACTCTTCTCCCATTTCTTCTTTATCTTCTTTATCTTCTTTATCCTTATCTTCTTTTTTACCTTCCTTATGAGGCTTTTCACCTTTCTCTTTCTTTTCGTCCTCTTTACCACCTTCGTAGTGAGAACCTTCGGTTACTTCTTCCTCATCACCATCTTCTTCAACCTCGTCTTCGACGAGTTCTTCATCTTCTTCGACCTCTTCTTTTGCCATCGTTGGCATAGGTTGTGCAGCTGCTGCTTTGGCGTTTACAACATCTCTTACTTGAGCAAGAGTCGCTGAAGGATCTTTAAGTTTTGCTGAGTCGTCATCTGCACGATAATTATCTACAGTAGGACCACCTAAATCTTCCCAACTACCTGTTTGGCCAGCAGGAATACCTGTGGTTAAATGTTGCATAGGTTCGGCAGATGCAGCCCCTTTGGTTACTACGTTTTCCATTTCTTGTAAATTTCTACCAACGGACATTTGTTTTAGATTGTTTTTGTATATAATCTATATTTATTTATTAAATTATAAATTTGAAATAAATTCATTGAAAAGATTGAGCTTATGCTCTTCTAATCTTTTCTGATCAACTAAGGTATTAATTCTACGCTTTGTTGATTCTGCAAGTTTTTCACGAAGAATTCCTCCTTCCCAAACCCACTCTTTACCTTCCATAATGCCTTGTACAAAAGCATCTGGAGCAGAAGGATCAGCAACAATATCGGCAGCAGTTGCAAGCATAAAATCTTCGCCTACAACTTTATGACCTTCATTAGTCATCTTAAGTGATCCAACACCACGGGAAGAAACTCCAAGGCAAACACCTTCACCAATAAGAGATTTTGCAATCTTTCCCATAGGTGTTTCTAGAAGTTGTGCCTTACCTATAAAGTTTGTTCCTTCTGCAGTCAGAGAAACAATTTTATGAGAGACACGATCAAGATTGACGGTAGGACCATCTGGGTGACCGAGTTCTCCAAGAGCACGACCTTTATTAATGAAAGACTCTGTATATCTGTTAACTTCACGGGAGAGTGTTTCCATCGGATACATTCTTCCATTACGGTTGCAAATATCACCCTGAAGGAAAATTCCTTCAATATACATTTTCTTATTGGAACCTTTTCCTTCGGTAATGAATTCTACCTTTTGAATTTCTTCTGTGATGAGTTTCATTTTAGTTAGTGAATGCTACTTTATTTGCTTTAATTGCTGTTGAAGTCCAAATAACATCTGATCCTGTTTTTTGTAAAAACTCAACAGATTTAGTAGGCATAGTAAAATATAATGAAGTTCCTGCCCCAACTATGGTACTAATTGCTACAGTAACATCAGCACTATGAGTGTTGTATAACCGTACACAAGTTGCAGAACCAATGCTAGTTGCTGCACCCGCTGAAGCGCCAGTTGTTACTTCAGTTTCAATAATTTTTGTAAGTGACATTATTCCTCTTCCTGGTAGGTGTCATTAGAATCAATTTCACCAAATAATGAAGTTGCTACTTCTGGTCTCAGATCATTTATTTTTTCTGCAGATTTATTAAATAAAGCTGCTTTAATAGCATCACTAATTTCGGACGGAGAAGCGTCAGTAGCCACCAAATCGATAATATCTTCCATAAAAGTAATTTATATATCTATCTTTTATTTATATTTCTGCTTTTTTAAAATCTTTTTGCATCTGAGCATTATCTGCTTGGTTAGATGAATTTAAATTTGGATCTTCTGCAGTTTGACCCATACCCATAACATCTTGTTCTCCAGGCTGCTCTCCGGGTTGTGGTAAAGGTTGACCTGTAATTGGATCAATTGTTGACGGATCTGGAATTGTTCCGTCTTCTATTTCCTTTTCAATTTGCTCATCCATTTCAATAATTTCTGAATCAGATTGGCGAAGAATCTTAGATCTTACATATTGCACAGAGTAATATTTTCCAATGTATGGTTCAATGGTTGCCAATGTTGATAATCTATTATTTAATAATTCCGATTCTTTTAATTCTGCAAATTGATTATCGTAAATAAAATCATATTGGATATGATCACTAATTTTTTCCCAATCTTCTGGAGTAACAATATTTTTCAAAATAAGCTGAGTTCTCAGCATATCAGAAAATAAATTTGCAAATCTTTTTCTTAGGCGTCCAACGAATTTTGAAAACTTTAATTCATCTCTTAAAATTTCTGATGATCTACCTAAATTAAATCCACCATCACTGGCAATTCTAGACTCGGGTACTCCTAAAGCTCTATAAAGTTTTTTCTGGAAATATTCAACATCAGAAAGTTCTCCAAGATTTTGACCACCTGGAAGAGTAGTAATTTCAGTTCCTCTACCACCCTCTCTTCTAGGAAGCCAGAAATCTTCCATCATAGACATAAACTTTCTATCATCACGAATTTCTCCAGTTCCAGCATCATAAACAAGTTTATTGCGATAACGACTCATTACCTCTTTTAGGTATTGCTCCGCCTTTACTTTTGGAAGATTTCCTACATCAATATAAAAAATTCTACGTTCAGGTGCTCTTGATAATCTATAAATTACCAAAGAATCTTCAATCATTCTAAGTTGATTGAGTGCTTTAATTGCCTTATGCAGATATGATAAAACAGATCCTTTATTTCTATCTACTAGACCCGAATTCACATAGGTAATAGAGTCTTTTGCAATCTTAATTGATTTTTGATTTCCCGATCCAGAAATCATTCCAGTTGGATATACTGGTGATGGAGTATACGTAAAATATTCCTCAAAATCTGGATAAAATGCCTTTTGAGTCTCTCCAGACTTTAAGTAATTAAATTCTTCTTTTTTGGCAGTTCTTTTTTCTTGTCTAATATATCTCATTTTCATGGGATCAATATACCTAAGTTCTTTGATCCCTTCTTCTGGCTTCTTTATATCGATAACCTTGAGATAATACAGACGTCCATCAATATACCAATTCCTAAAAATTTCGTGAGATTTTTTATCAAAATCAAGAAGTTCTTTGATATAAGTAAACTCTTCTCTGATAATTTTTTTAATTTTATCACTGGCATCAACGTTTGATAACTCTATTTCTACAGGAGAATCATACAAATCACTAACGATTGCTTCGTTTACGACATCTTCAATGGCATTGTCACACTCTGGGTGCAATGCCATTTCTCTATATCTCTTAATTAAATCATGCTCAGATCTATAAACTCCCTCAATATCAATATACTGACCATAAAAACCACTTGCTATATAATTATCAACCCCGTCATCATTGGTTTGAGGGACGGGGGAGACTATAGAGGGAGATTTATTTTTATCATCTTCAATAGAAAAACCAAAAAGTTTTGCCATATTATAATTTTTACTATATTTTATCTATTTATTAGTTGATATCTTCGCCGCCAACAGCACCTTTAACTGCTTCCCACCAAAGAACTTGAAGTTCTACCTGGAATTCTTGAATTCCTTGTGCATCATAAGCAAGTTCAATAGCAGAAACCTGGGTTGGGAACAAATCATACATATGATAAGTTCTTAAAGTTGCTCCACTACGATCTAACTGGTAAACAAAAGCATCTGATTGATAATCAGCTGGGTTTGTTAAACCAGTGTTATCAGAAACTCTATTGATAGTGTTCATCCACTTTTCAAAAGCTGAGCGAATAGCAAAATCAGTATCGTTAATAACTGTGATTGACCAAGTATCAAAAGTTCTGTCTCCAGCAACTTTTAATTCTCTTCCTCTAAATGGAACTGGAATTGGAGTTACATTAGAAGCTGGAAGATTAGCAGCCTTTACTAAAAATCTTGATTTATCAAGAACAGTTTGTGATGGTTGAGCCGCATCTGGGAATGAGAGCACAACTTCAAAAAGATTGGAGCGGGCACCACCACCCGTTAATTTACTTTTGAAATCGGTAATTTTTCTAAGTGGCGGTGGATTGATCTGAGTTCTAGTTGCCATAATTGTTAAACCTCTTAATTAATTAAACGTTACCGATTACTTCTTCAAAAGCAATACCAGTTCTTGTTGCAACAAATGTCAGACCAATAAAGTTAATTGACCTTGCTGGTTTAATATAAATGTCTGCAATAAATTCATTATTATCAATTACCGCAGCGGTGTTGTTTGTTTCGTCACAAACAACAACATAATCAAAAATTCCTCTCTTGGATTGAACATCACGTAAGAAAGGTTCAACAATATTTACAAAATTAGTTCTTGTAATTTCATCGTTGAATTCAAACAGTTGATCTTTAGCTGCTGCAGCAATCGCTCTTTCTAGATAAATGAATAACCTACGAACATTAATTCTATCAAATGCAGATGCCTTTCCGAAAGCAGTTTTGTCTCCAAATAGGATAATTCCTGCTCCAGGGGAAGAAATTACAGGATTTACTCTTGAGGAATAAAGTTTATCTCTCTGAACTTTTCCTGGGTTATATGCGAGTTTAACCGCGTTCAAAATAGATCCTCTAGCAGTTCCAGCTGGTGAGAACCAAGGGAACTGATTGATATCATTTCTTGCGCAAGTGCCAGCAATATCACCATTCAATGGAATGTATCTGAAGACATTTGAGAATCTGTCATACATGTACTTATAACCACTATCAAGAACTCCATATGTTGATGAAGTAACTGCTGCATAGTACTCAATTACGTTATCGGTAATTGAATCTTCGGAATTAACTGTTACTGAACCAACTGCAGAGTCATTAATAAATGCTTTTCTATATGGAGAAACAAATGCAACAGCATCTTTTCTTTGCTCTGCAACAGAAATAACCTGATTTGCTAAAGAAGCTGCAGAATCTTTATCATAATTAGCAGATCCCATAAGGATGAAATCAACTTTATACTCTTCAGTATTTGCAAACTTATCATATCCAGAAACAATACTTGATAATCCTGGATTTAAAGCACCTGCGGTTGTAATATCAGCAACTCCACCATAATTTTTTCCACCTGCAAGAGTTAATGTTCTGGATCCACATCCAGCAAATACTATATTGCTAGTTTCTTGATCCCATCCAGTATCAGAAAGAAGATCAAAAGCGGTATCTGGAGTTGAAGTAACTGTAAATCCGGTTGTAACTATTCCTGTAGGAGATGATCCGCCGAAGATATATGTTGATGCATCGACAAGATATTTTCTCCAATTGGAAGGACTACCTACGGAGAATTCTGCATCTGATGCTTTAGAAAGGCTTAGATGCTTTTCTAAAATTGTTCCTGCATTTCCAGTTATTGATCCTAGATCGTCAATTACAACAACGTGAAGTTCATCAAATCTAGAATTTCTATCCGAAGAATACTTTGAAGTTCCTGGACGTCCAGCAAGAGTATTCCAAGAAATATTAGCCTTAGAGTTTGATAATTCTATTACCTGTCTATCAAACCAATCATATTGATTGGATGGTGCTGTAGTTGCTATACCTACTCCATCATCATTTACGAATGTTGTGACAGTATCTTCACCGAAATAGTAATTTCCTTGTGGTTGATAATCTACTGCGGTTTCTGTGCTTCCACTTACATAACTCAGAACTTTAACATGGACATGATTTTCTGAGGTCGTAATTCCACTGACAACCCCTTTTAAATAACCAGTTAAAGCTGAAGTTGTACCAATTCCAGTTAAAACTTTTCCTAAAAGTGATTGAGTTACACCCATCCCAACGGAAATTCCATATACTGATGGTGAACTAGCAAGTTTTAATGTTTGGTCTGCAAGTCCATCAATAATGGCAACTTTAATACCATTTGCCCAAGATCCTGGATTTCTTGATGCAAAAGTTACTCCAGTAATCCTATTCTCATCATAACCTAATTGACTGTAATGCTCATCACTTTTAATTGTTATACTAGATGCAGATCCAACAAAACTATTTTTTAAACCTGTGTTATCGCATCTTGAAACTAACATAGTTCCACCATAAGCGAGATATGATGACGCCGTCATCCAGTGCTCATAATGCTTATCGATGGATTTTGGTTCCCCAAAAGTTTTTAATAAATCACTTTCGGTCTCAATAACCTGAGGAAGATCGACTGGTCCCTTTTCAAAAGGAGCTACAAGAGCAGCTACCGAGTTTGAAACTGGATCGATTCTACCTGCGGTTAAATCAACCTCCCTAATTACAATTCCAGGAGATGCTAAATTTAGCGGCATCTTTATTCTCCTACAAGTCCAGAATTATTCTAAAAATATTTATAATTTCCTATGCCTCAATAACTATCTATAATCCCACATATAAGAACGATCTCCATATTCATCTACGTTCCATACTTCTAACGTTTCATTAGGATTCTCTGCATTGGCAAATATCCATCGATCTCCAGTTGATGTCTCAATAAATGCTTCAGTGTCATCCAATCCATCAAGAATAAATCCAAATGGTGCCATATCCTGATCTATTTGATTTTTTTGCTCCTCGTAAATTCTCTTGCGGACATCATTGTCCGTCATCTCTTTAAAATATGGTTGAGCAACTAACCAAGAGAATATAACCAAACACATAGCAAGGTCATCATTACATCCTTCTTCCGCTTCAAATGAATTATGTTTCTGAATAAATGTGGTTAATTCACTTATTATATCGTAGTCATTAATTAATAACTTATCATCTTCAATTAAAGTTTTTAAATTTGAACATCCCAACTTTTTAACTGCTGAAGTCATTCTCACCCCAAGTTGCGATTTTTTACCACTAAATCCAGATCCAACTATTTGTCCTGCTCTACCCTTCATAGCACACATTAAAACATTATCATACTCAAGATCAAAATGTAAAATATTAGATACTTGATCTCCAATGTCATTAACTTCAACCAATAACCAAGCATCATTATATCCCTTTGCAACTTCATAAATTATGCTAGGAAAAAGCATAGGTTTTATTTCGTTATTCTTATACTTTGCGACTTGTTTATATGGAAATTGAGTTATATCAAAGACGATAAATGCCGAATAATCATTACCAATTCCTCTAGCAACGTCTACTGTAATCAAATAATCATTATCTTTTTTTGGATGCTCATATACGTCCAACCCCTTATTTCTTTTTATCGGATCTTCATAAACTAAATTTCTGAGTTTTGATGAATTGATAAGAGTATTAACTGACCCTAAGAATTCGCATTCAAACTCAACTTTAAACTGCTGTTCACTGGTGTTTGCAATTGTCTGTTCTTTCCATTTTGCATCTCTACCAGGCACCTCAGACCAATGGACATCTGTGGGTACATATTCATTCTTACCCCTCTCAGAGTCGTGCCACATACGGTAGAAGTGATTCATACCCCTAGGGGTAGAAACAATAATTACCTTTGTGCTTTGTCCAGAAGAAATAGTAGGATAAACGGATGCAAAGAAATCATCAGCAATGTGATTTGGAATAAACGCAAATTCGTCAAGAAAGATGACATTATAGGATCCACCACGAACAGCAGATGAGGAAGTGGAGTTGGATGAAATCTTTGATCCATTTTCTAATTCTAGACTACCTTTGTTCCAAGATATAATACCCTGTTGCATCCACTTGGGTAAATTCTCATATGCAAGTTGCAATCTTCCAAGAAGATCTCTTGCTGTAGATGCTTTGTTCGCTAGAATGGCAATATTGACATTATCGTTAAAAACGGCATAGTGAAGTAAATAAGATACGCAGGTGGTTGATTTACCAGTCTGACGTGGCATCTTACAAATGTTAAATCTATTCTCGTGGAAGTTCCTTACAAGTTTCTCTTGAAATGGATACATCTCAAAAGGAACAAGACCGTGATCCAGAGAAACGATCTTAATGTAGTTCTTTGCAAAATATACAGGATCTTCTTTACACTTCAAGAACTCTATAATTTGTTCTTCAGTAAATTGAATTTGAGTATTCGCTTTTTTTAGGTTGGGATTACCCAGATAAATGTTGTCACTCATAAAAATTACCTACTGATTTCTTCCCAGTCCATTGAAGCAAAAATCTGCTCACCATTAGTTGCAGCAGTAGCAAGAAGTGTGAGTTCAAAAGGTGCAGAAGTCAAACTATTTCTTTCTAACTGAAACTTGAATAGTGCTTCTTTTAGAATATCAATTGATGGAGAACCTTGATTTGATGAGTTTAAAAATCCACTCGCAAGTATTCTTCCACCAGCATA
>Ga0181343_1000304_pt1 | contig 23225 bp, 31 predicted proteins | sample Su13VDMLBSD_FD_130110 | JGI IMG/M metagenome (GOLD analysis project Ga0181343, IMG submission 130110) | Freshwater viral communities from Lake Michigan, USA - Su13.VD.MLB.S.D | ecosystem: Environmental > Aquatic > Freshwater > Lake | place: USA: Michigan | collected 2013-07-15
AAGGACTTTAAGCAGTCTGCCAAGACAGCTAAAAAGGGGAAGTAAGATGCCGCTCGTTAAGTCATCAAGCAAAGAAGCCTTTCGTAAAAACGTCAAGGCCGAGGTACAATCTGGCAAGCCTGTAAAACAGGCCGTGGCCATCGCCTACGCCACCAAACGATCAGCACAATCTAAGGCGCCAGCTAAAGGCAAAAAGTAATGGACTACACCGGCATAAATTCGGCTGCTAAAGTTGCTGCGATCGGCGGCAACCCGCAGCCCGCCAACGTCGACAAGGACGACAGCGACACGCTAGCCACCATGCGCACGCGCCTGAATATGGCGATCTCCGCGCTGTCTGAGAGCCGGGAAGACGAACTAGACGACCTGCGCTTTTATGCAGGCTCGCCAGACAATCACTGGCAGTGGCCAGCCGACGTTCTGGCTACACGCGGTGCGGTGCAAGGGCAGACGATCAACGCCCGCCCGACACTGACGATCAATAAGTTGCCCCAGCATGTCCGACAAGTCACGAACGACCAAAGACAAAACCGTCCGAGCGGCAAAGTTATACCCGCTGACGACCGAGCCGACCCCGAAGTCGCCGAAATCTACAACGGCATGGTCAGGCACATCGAGTACATCTCCGACGCCGACGTCGCCTACGACACCGCCTGCGAGAACCAAGTAAGCTACGGCGAGGGCTACATCCGCATCATTACCGAATACTGCAGCGACGACTCGTTCGATCAAGACATCAAGATCATGCGGGTCAGAAACTCGTTTTCGGTCTACATGGATCCGACCATTCAAGACCCCTGCGGTGCGGATGCTAAGTGGTGTTTTGTTACCGAAGACCTGCAGCGCGAAGAATACGAGCGCCTGTTCCCCGACGCGTCGCCCATCTCTAGCCTGCAAACGCTAGGTATTGGCGACCAATCGATCAATGTCTGGATCAACGAAGACACGGTGCGTATCGCCGAGTATTACTACATCGAATACGACAAGGCAACGCTCCATCTGTACCCAGGCAACATCACGGCTTTCGAAGGTTCGCCTGAAGCCAAGCAGTTGAAGATGATGGGCGTCAAACCTGTGCGCAGCCGCCGGGTGGACGCCAAGCGAGTCAAGTGGTGCAAGACCAACGGCTACGAGTTCTTGGAAAAAAGCGATTGGGCAGGCGATTGGATACCGGTCGTACGCGTCATCGGCAACGAATTTGAGGTAGAAGGCAAGCTGTACGTGTCTGGATTGGTCAGAAATGCCAAAGATGCGCAGCGAATGTACAACTATTGGGTGTCTCAAGAGGCAGAAATGCTCGCTTTGGCACCAAAAGCGCCATTTATTGGCTACGGCGGCCAATTTGAAGGCTACGAAATGCAGTGGAAGACGGCCAACACGCAAAATTGGCCGTATTTGGAGGTAAATCCGGACGTAACGGACGGAAATGGCGCAGTGCTCCCGCTGCCACAGCGCGCCGCACCGCCTCTGCCACAAACTGGCCTGATTCAGGCCAAAATGGGGTCGTCAGACGACATCAAGTCGACCACTGGACAGTACGACACTAGTCTTGGAGCTACTTCTAATGAGCGTTCGGGCAAGGCGATTATGGCGCGCGAGCGTCAGTCTGATACTGGCACTTATCATTACGTGGACAATCTGGCGCGGGCTATTAGGCACGTCACTCGTCAGTTAGTTGGCCTGATTCCGAAGATTTACGACACCCAGCGTGTGGCGCGTATCGTGGGTCTGGATGGCGAAACCGACATGGTCAAGATTGACCCGACCCAGCCAGAACCGGTCAAGAAGATCGTCGACCAGCAGGGCATCGAGATTGACAAGATATACAACCCCAGCGTCGGTAAGTACGACGTCGTGGTCACTACCGGCCCGTCCTACATGACCAAGCGTCAGGAAGCACTGGACGCAATGGGCATGATTCTGCAGTCCAACCCGCAGCTCTGGCAAGTCGCCGGCGACCTGTTCATTAAGAACATGGATTGGCCAGGCGCCCAAGAGATGGCCGGTCGGTTTGCCAAGATCATCGACCCGAAAATTATGGCCGAGTCGGACGACAGCCCCGAGATGCAGCAGGCCAAGCAGCAGATGGAAGCGATGGCACAGGAGTTGGATCAGCTGCACCAGATGCTGCAAAATGTTGGCAAGTCGGTCGAGGTACAAGACTTGGATCGCAAGGCATTCGAAGCCGAGATCAAGGCGTATCAGGCCGAGACACAGCGTCTGACTGCTGTATCAGCAGCCATGAACCCCGAACAGGTGCAAGAAGTCGTCATGCAAACGCTGCGCGACGTCATGACTACCGGCGACTTGGTGATGGAACAGCAAGGCCAACAGCTGATGGGCGACATGGGCATGCAGCAAGAAATGGGTGGAATGCCGCAAGAAATGCAGCAAATGCCGCCTGAAATGGGTATGATTCCACCTGAATCGGCTGAAATGCCGCCAGAAATGATGAATATGCCGCCCCAGGAGCCAATGGTATGAACGCCGCAGACTTTGTAGGTACGCTGTTTTTAGGCCGTGATGTGGCTCATTCAGTGCATCTGAACACCCGCAGTTACGCCAAACACAAGGCGCTGCAGAAGTTTTACGACGGTATTGTTGATCTGGCAGACAAGTTTGCTGAAGCCTACCAAGGCAAGTACGGCCTGATCGGCCCTATTTCGCTGCAGTCTGCAAAAAAGCAGGGCAACATCGTTGAGTTTTTAGAAGGCCAGCTAGACGAGATACATTCTGTGCGCTACAAGGTCGTTGATAAGGAATGCACCGCAATCCACAATATTATTGATGAAATTGAAGCGCTGTACATGTCAACGCTCTATAAATTGAAGTTTCTTGCTTGAGGTAAAACATGGCAAATTACACCTACATCACGGCTTCGGCCAATATTAAACCTGCGGCGGGCAAGCTAAAGGGTATTTTTGTCAGCGCTGCCTCTAGCACACCGACAATTACTGTTTACGATTCGGAAGCAAAAACCACGACAAACACCATTTTGGGCGTGTTTACCCCAGCGGCTGCAACGTCGTATGTGCTGCCACTAGACGGCGCGTATGCTAAAAGTGGCATTTATGTCGTGATTAGTGGTACAGTTTCCGCAACAATTATTTACGAGTAAGTCGAAATACCGCACAGGTGCGGAACACCTGGGATTCTTTAGGAATCGACAATGTCTGATGAAGTACAAAACGAGTTAGCGGAAGCACCCGCGCCAGAACAGGCACCGACGGCAGAGCCTGTAGCTGAAGAAACACATGCGCCGGAGAATGAAGAGTCAAAGCCAGCTAAAGTCTTCACACAAGAAGAACTAGACGCTGCCATTGGCAAAAGGCTTGCAAGAGAACAGCGTAAGTGGGAAAGAGAACAGGCACGTCGAGCGCAAGAAGCGCCTGCCGCACCTGCCGAACTCCCGCCGGTCGAGAATTTTAACTCTGTTGATGAGTACGCCGACGCATTGGCTGTACGAAAAGCAGAAGAATTATTGGCCAAACGTGAAGCTGATCGCGAACGCATGAGTATGCTTGAGGCATATCAGGATCGTGAAGAGGACGCGCGGACTAAGTATGAGGACTTCGAACAAGTCGCATACAACCCCGCACTGCCGATTACGAGAGAGATGGCTGAAACTATTCAATCGTCCGATATCGGCCCCGAACTAGCGTATTACTTGGGTTCACACCCAGGCGAAGCTAGCCGGATTTCACGCTTATCGCCTATTCTGCAGGCTAAAGAAATCGGTAAACTAGAAGCTAAAATTGCTTCAGAACCGATTTTGAAGAAAACAACTAGCGCTCCACCACCGATAGCACCGATTAGCGGTCGTGGCTCTGGCTCACCGTCTTACGACACAACTGACCCACGTTCTATCAAGAACATGACTGCGTCAGAGTGGATTGAGGCAGAGCGCCAGCGTCAAATCAAGAAGTGGGAAGCTCAACGTAATCGCTAACTTTTTTTAGGATATAAATCATGGCAAACTCGATTCTTACCATCGACATGATTACTCGGAAAGCTCTCGAAATCCTCGAGAACAACCTAGTACTCACCCGTAACGTTAACCGTCAGTACGACGACTCTTTCGCCGTTGAAGGCGCAAAAATTGGTTCCACACTGCGTATCCGTTTACCGGATCGCGCTCTGGTAACCGACGGTGCCGCCCTGCAAACTCAGGACGACAACGAACAGTTCACCACCCTGACTGTTGCTTCGCAGAAGCACATCGGCGTTAACTTCACCTCCGCTGAACTCACCATGCAGTTGGATGACTTCGCAGAGCGTGTTCTGAAGCCTCGTATTTCGCAGCTGGCCTCGTCGATCGACGCTGACGTTGCTAACGCATACAAGAGCGTTTACAACTCTGTTGGCACGCCTGGCACCACACCTTCGACTTCGCTCGTTCTGCTGCAAGCCCAGCAGAAGTTGAACGAAAACGCTGCTGTGATGTCACCACGCTACGCAACTGTTAACCCAGCTGCTAACGCTGGTCTGGTTGAAGGCATGAAAGGTCTGTTCAACCCAACCAACACCATCTCCAGCCAGTTCAAGAACGGCATGATGGGCACTGGTGTTCTGGGCTTTGAAGAAGTCAACATGTCTCAGTCGATCAAGCAGCACACCACCGGCACACGTTCTACTAGCGACACCATTTTGGTAAACGGCACTGTGTCGACTCAGGGTCAGTCAACCATCAGCATCGATGGCGGCACTGGTTCGGCAACCGTTACTGTTGGCGACGTCTTCACTATCGCCGGCGTGTACGCTGTCAACCCACAGACTCGCGAGTCCACTGGTTCGCTGCAGCAGTTCACTGTGACCCAAGCTAACACCGCTTCCGGCGGCGCTTGGACAAACATCGCTATTTCGCCTGCTATGTACACATCTGATAACGCTCTGGCGACTATCAATGCGTTCCCACAAGACGGCGCAGCAGTGACTTTCTTGGGCGCAGCTTCGACTCAGTACGCTCAGAACCTCGTTTACCACAAGGATGCGATCACTTTCGCTACCGCCGACCTGTTGCTGCCACAAGGCGTCGACATGGCCTCGCGTCAAGTACACAACGGCATTTCGCTGCGTGTTGTTCGTCAGTACGACATCAACAACGACCGTCTGCCTTGCCGTATTGACGTGCTGTACGGCTATAGCACGATCCGTCCTCAAATGGCTTGCCGCATGTGGGGTTAAGTCTTGGTGGGGGCTTCGGCCCCCATTAACAACATTTTTTAAGGATACTTATCATGGCAATTCCAAATGGCGCTGGTGGTTATCAACTTGGCGACGGCAATGTTTCTGAGGCAACGCTGACTGTTCAGGGCGCTCCTACCGCACTGACCGCAGCTGCAACAGCAACTGCTGCTCAACTCTCAAACGGCCTGTTTACTTTCAACGGCACTGCTGGCAATCTGACTCTGCCTACCGTTGCTGATCTGGAAGCAGGCATTCCAAACGCTGTCAAAGTCAATGCTGCGTTCGACTTCTACGTTATCAATATTGATGCCGGTACTGACGACGTGACTGTTGCAACAGCTACTGGCTGGACTTTGGTGGGCACTATGGCGGTGACTGAAGGTACTTCCGGTCACTTCCGCGCTCGCAAGACCGGCGACGGCTCTTGGACGCTGTATCGCATTTCTTAATGCTATGGGGGCTTCGGCCCCCGTTTTTAAAGGATAGACTATGTCATCGAATACCAAACCAATTGGTGTGGCTTTTGAAGACCAGAACATCATTGGGTCTGATTTAGTGATGTCTGGGGGTGAATTAGGCTACACCGCAGAAGCAAGCGGTACCGTAACTCAAGCAACTAGCAAATCAACTGGCGTGACTTTAAACAAGTCTGCCGGTCAAATTACTATGAACGACGCCGCGTTAGCTAATGCTACCAACGTCTCGTTTACTTTGACTAACAGCACCATCAGCACTAAAGATGTTGTAGTTTTGAGCGTTGCAGCTGGTGCTACTGCCGGTGCGTACAACTGCTGGATTTCTGGCAAGGCTACTGGAAGCTGCACAATCACATTACGCAATCTTTCGGGCGGTTCGTTGTCTGAAGCGGTTGTAATCAATTTTGCTGTAATTCACGTACTGTAAAACCACGGGGCTTTGGCCCCGTCTACCCTATGCCCATATATTTACAACACCCAGTTCACGGCACCAAAGTCGCAACAATGGAAATGGAAGCCGAATTTGATGAACAAAACGGCTGGGAGCGCTATAATCCCGACACGCCTTCAGAGCCTGAAGCGGCGGCACCAGCCAATGAACTGGAAGTTAAACGTCGTCGTGGCCGCCCTCCCGTAGAGGCGGCAGCTTAAAGGAGCGGATATGGCCACTACTGCTGGCGATCAAATCAACCGAGCGTTGCGATTGCTTGGCGTACTGGCTGAAGGCGAGACGTCTTCGGCGTCGGTAATGCAAGACGGTCTGACTGCGCTCAATCAGATGATTGATTCGTGGAACACTGAGCGTTTGGCTGTGTTTTGCACGGAAGAGCAAATTTTTAATTGGCCGCCTGACGAGATTACCCGCACGCTTGGCCCGACCGGCAATTTTGTCGGCAACCGTCCTGTTTTGATTGACGACGCAACATACTTCCGCGACGCTAGCACCAACGTGTCTTACGGCATCAAGCTAATCAATCAGCAACAGTACAACGGTATTGCGGTCAAAACGGTCACCAGCACCTATCCGCAAGTCATGTTTGTGAACAATACGTTCCCAGACATCACCATGACGATCTACCCCAAGCCAACGCGTGTTCTTGAATGGCATTTTGTGTCGGTGCAGCAGCTGACTACCCCCGCAAACTTGGCGACTAATTTGACTTTTCCGCCAGGCTATCTGCGGGCGTTTGTGTACAACTTGGCGATGGAATTTGCGCCGGAGTTTGGCGTTGAGCCGTCACCGCAAGTGCAACGCATTGCAATGACGTCCAAGCGTAACCTGAAGCGCATCAACAATCCTGACGATGTGATGTCTATGCCGTATTCGCTGGTTGCAACTCGTCAACGTTTTAACATTTACGCAGGAAACTACTAACATGGCCACTATTGCAATCTCAGCCCTTCCTGCAGCCACCGCTGCGGCTACAACCGACGTTTTGCCTATTGTCCAAGGGGGCACAACAAAACAAATTACTAATGCTTTACTGTTTACCAATTCAACCTTGGTAACGCCCGCGCTTGGCACGCCCTCAAGTGGAACTTTGACTAATTGCACAGGCTTACCTGTTGCAACTGGTGTAAGTGGTTTGGGGACAAGTGTGGCTACTTTCTTGGCAACACCAAGCAGCGCCAATTTACGAACGGCGTTAACGGATGAAACTGGTACAGGTTCTGCGGTATTTGCAACTAGCCCAACATTGGTAACCCCAGATATCGGTGTAGCTACCGGCACAAGCGTAACTTTAAGCGGCCTTAATGCAACTAACGCTGCCGCACCAACAATTGCAAGCGCCGCTACGATTGCGCCAACAAAGCAAATTACGTTTATATCGGGAACCGCCGCAGTAGTAACTATTACTGCGCCGACCCCAATTTCTGCTGGTGGTGGTTCAATTATTTTGATTCCAACTGGCGTATTTACATGGACAACAGCAGGCAATATTGCTCTAGCTGGCACAGCAGTAGTTAGTAAGGCATTAACAATGACTTACGACGTTACAACAACCAAGTGGTACCCAAGTTACACCGCATGAAAACACCGATTCTTGGCCAATCCTACGTGGCTCGTAGCGTCAACGCTGCGGATAGCCGCATGGTTAACCTGTACCCTGAAGTTACCCCCGCGCCAGAAGGCATGGAGCCTGCGTATTTGAATCGGGCGCCCGGGCTAAGTTACTTGGCAACCGTAGGTACAGGGCCAATTCGTGGGTTGTGGGCGTTTAAAGAGTTTGGCTACGTTGTATCCGGCAATAGTTTATACAAGTTAACCGACAACTATACAACCACGCTTTTAGGAATTGTTTCTGGGTCTGGGCCGGTATCTATGGCAGATAATGGCACCCAACTTTTTGTTGCTGCTAATGGCCCTAGTTATATTTACAACTCGTCGACCAACGTATTTCAACAAATTACCGACCCCGATTTCCCTGGCGCGGTAACAGTTGGTTTTTTGGATGGGTATTTCGTTTTTAACGAGCCAAATAGCCAAAAATTGTGGGTTACTAGTTTGCTAGACGGCTTGTCAATAGACCCGTTAGATTTTGCAAGCGCTGAAGGTTCGCCCGATAATGTCGTTAGTTTAATTGTAGACCACCGCGAAATCTGGGTGTTTGGCACCAATAGCACTGAAGTTTGGTACGACGCAGGCACTGCCGATTTTCCGTTACAACGTATTCAAGGCGCTTTTAACGAAATTGGCTGCGCAGCACCTTATTCGGTAGCCAAGCTAGACAACAGCGTGTTTTGGCTAGGCGCGGACGCGCGCGGGCGCGGTGTTGTTTATCGAGCTAACGGCTATACCGGTCAGCGTATTTCTACCCACGCTGTTGAATGGCAAATACAAGAATACGGCAATTTGTCTGACGCAATTGGCTACACTTATCAGCAAGACGGGCATACTTTTTATGTACTGATTTTCCCTGACGCCGACACAACTTGGGTTTACGACGCGGCAACGCAGGCTTGGCATGAGCGCGCAGGTTGGTTTAATGGGTCGTTTACTCGGCACCGTAGCAACTGCCAGATGGCCTTTAATAGCGAAGTCATTGTCGGCGACTTTGAGAACGGCAATATTTACGCGTTTGATCTGGACGTGTATGCGGATAACGGCCAGATCCAAAAATGGTTGCGGTCTTGGCGCGCGCTGCCTACAGGGCAAAACAATCTTAAACGTACCGCCCACCACACGTTGCAACTTGAGTGCGAATCGGGCGTTGGTTTAAATGCTTACCCTGCTTACGACAGCGAAAATATCGACACTGAAAACGGTTTAAATATTATAGCTGAATACGTGCAAACTTATTTAGTTACTGAATCACAAACTATATTAACTACTGAAGCAGGCGATCAATTTGAACCTTTGGGGCAATATGATTTACCTGATATTGACATTAATGGGTATGGCTTAATTACTACTAGTTACCCGGCTGCGCCAGGCTATGATCCTCAAGTTATGCTGCGTTGGTCAGATGATGGCGGTCATACGTGGTCGAATGAACATTGGTCTAGCATGGGCAAGATTGGCGAATACTACCGCCGGGTGTTCTGGCGTCGATTGGGCATGACGTTAAAGCTGCGTGACCGAGTGTACGAGGTGTCTGGCACTGATCCGGTCAAAATAGCCATTATGGGCGCTGAATTGCAACTCAGCGGCACGAATGCCTAGCCCACCTAACATAACCAATATTACCCCGCCGCGCGTTCCGTTAATTGACGAGCGCACGGGGCTAATGTCGCGTGAATGGTACCGGTTTTTCCTTAATCTGTTTAATCTAACAGGAGGAGGCACTAACACCACGTCGTTGACCGATTTACAGCTTGGGCCACCCGCGCCGCAGCAAGAAGACATCATTGATATTATTATTGATGTTGAAGCGGCTAAAATTCAACCTACCCAAGAGTCGGCCAACGAACAGATTGCTGAGCTTGCCAAGCAAGTTGAAGCCTTATCGGTTTTGCCTTTGACTAGCTGGGTATTGTCTGAACTTGCCGAATTGCAATCCCAAATTGATGGGTTGTCGACCGCGCCCGCATTAACTCCTATTGTCGCAGCCGCGTTAACTGGAGTTGATGACACCAACGTTACCTTGACTTTAAATGGGTCGCCCACCACGGCGTTGCTTGCCCCTGTTACACTAACATTGGGTTGGGCAGGGCAGTTAGCTGCAACACGCGGCGGCACAGGGTTTGGCTCGTATGCTGTAGGTGATACTGTATACGCTAATACCACTACTTCATTAGCAAAACTATCAATTGGTGCTGCTAACCGCGTTCTTACCTCGTCGGGAACCGCGCCGCAATGGTCTACTGGCCTTGCGTTGACCAGCGCCAGTAGTATTGAAGTTACTGACAATGTAAATGCTGCGCTAAGAATTACACAACTTGGAACAGGCAACGCGCTGTTAATTGAAGACAGCGCCAATCCAGACAGTACGCCATTTGTTGTTACAGCAGACGGAAGAATTATCACAGGCACCACACAAGCGTATTCTGCTGATGGTGACACACAGCAACTTCAAGTTCACGGGTTAACACAAGCATCATCAAGCGCGTTGCTTGCGAACTGGTCTGCGACAGCAACATCAGAACCAAATCTGGCTTTTGCCCACTCCCGAAGCGGCGTTGTCGGTACTCATACAGCATCTATACTTAATGATAATTTAGGAAATATTATTTTTTGTGGTTCTGACGGTTCTGCTTTTGGAGCTGGCGTTGCAATTCTTGCTGAAGCAGATGGCACATGGAGTGGCTCAAGCACACCGGCAAAAGTCACTTTTTTTACTGTTGCTTCAGGTTCAACAAGCGGCTCTGAAGCGCTTTTGCTAACTAGCGGGCAGGGGGTGCAAATCTACCGCACTGCCGTTACTTCTCCAGTTGCCGCAGACGGCAACGTGTTTAGTGGTACTTATACACCGTCTTTAACCAATACAACAAATATTGCATCAAGCACTGCCGCTGTTTGTCAATACATGCGTGTGGGGAATGTAGTTACTGTTAGCGGCACTGTCACGATTGACCCAACTGCTACTGGTCGTATTGTTATGGGTATGACACTACCTATTGCTAGTGCTTTTGCGACAAGCACGCCAAATCAATGCGGGGGAACTTTTGCATCTTCTGGCACTACTACGGTCAACGTCGGTTCTGTTGCGGCAGATGGGACTAACGACAGAGCAACATTTGATGGTGTTGTTGCCGATGCCGCTAGTAGAGTTTATGGGTTTTCATTTACTTATTTGGTGATTTAATGGAACACATAGTTACATTCTGGACTCCCCCAGATGCGGAACACAAGCTTATCATCACCTTCGATGACGAAACAACCAAGGAATACGCGCAGGCTGACAAGGATCAGTACCTTGCAGATTACCCCGACCGCGCAGCTGATGTCGCGGCGATGGGCTGGTGATGTTAATATTTAAATTAGATTTCCAAAGGTGATTACATGACTGCTTATCTTTCCCCGCAGCCAAAACTGCAATTTTTTGACGCTAACGGTATTCCGCTTTCTGGCGGCAAGTTGTACACCTACGCGGCGGGGACTACCACGCCATTAGCTACTTACACGACGTCCCAAGGTAACGTAGCCAATACAAACCCCGTTATTCTTGATTCGCGTGGTGAAGCCAATGTTCGCCTTAGTAACGCGTCGTACAAATTTAAATTAACTACTTCTACGGACGTAGAAATTTGGACTGTAGATAACATAACTGACATTTCCGTACTAATTGATGAACTTAAAGCTGAACTTGCCGCGCCTAACGGTTCGTCGTTAATTGGTTTTATCGCAGACGACGCGTCGGCGGTTGCAACTACTGTACAAGCAAAATTGCGCGAAAGCGTCAGCGTAAAGGATTTTGGCGCATCGCCAGACGCAACACCAGCGGAAAATACGGCAGCGATTCAAAACGCGCTAGATTTTGCGGCAGACAAATATCGAGTATATATCCCCGGCGGCGAATATATCGTTAACACAACTATTCGCATTCCTTCGAACACTTATTTTTATGGCGACGGCGAATCATCAATCATAAAAATGGTTGGCACTGAAGGGCGCGATACTACGTTGGTTTTAACTGGCGAACGAGATAATAAGCGCGAAAATATTGTTTTAGAAAACATGACGCTTGATTTTAATAGAACGCGTTGGGCTGTTTCTGGCGGCATAAGAATATTAGATCCTAATTACCCAGGTGAATATCAAAACAACAGTGCTTGCGCTCTAAGTATTTGTTACAGCGAATATGTTTTGGTTCGGGGGGTTAATTGCATAGACGGGTGGTTGCATTCAATGGATATTTGCGCCCCAAAATATGTAACTGGAAACGACGGCGCAACTTACGACCCGCAGCCATCACGTTTTGTGCGCGTTGAAAATTGTTATTTTACCGGCGGTGGCGACGATAATTTTACGACGCATTTTTCGTCTGACATTTGGGTTGTCAATTGTTTGTCCGAAAACCCTTCTGGCGCAAGAGTTCCTAGCAATTCAAATTGTTTTGAAGTTGATGATGGGTCGCGCAACGTAATGATTTCAGATTGCGTCGGCATCGGCGGTTCCTGCGGGCTGCAAATTAAAGGCCACAATTATGCGCCAGCCCCTTACAACGTAATTGTTAATGGTTTGCGCGTAGTCAATAATACGGTTGGCGTTGAAATTCGGCATACGGGTTGGTACGGGAATTCAGTTTCATTTAGTGGAACTGGGTCACAAACTGTATTTAATTTGCCTGGTGGTTATTTGCCAACATCGGTTGTTTATGTAAATAGTGTATTGCAAACAACTGGGTATGTAATTGCTGAAACATTGACTGGCGCAACGTTGACTTTTTCGGTTGCGCCGTCTGCTGGAACCGACAACATTACAGTTTACAAATCCGAAGATGGATCGCTTCCTGAAATTATTGATGAAGATGGCAATTTAATTGCATACACGGGCGTAAGCCCAACAGCGCGAAATTTACAACTTTCAAATATTCAAATTATTGCGCCGCGTTTGGTTGTCCACAATTCAACCACTTACAACGCTCAATATGGAATGCGAATTAGATCGTATGAAAATGTCCAGTTGGTAAACATTCAGATTAGCGACGGAACGTTGGATTTGGCGGGGGATTACCAGCCTTCAACCGCTTTAAGCTCTGGAATTGTTGCGCGGTTTTATGAGGGCGTAAGTAAACTGTCATTTAAGAATTTTGCAATTTATGGGTTTGAAACTACGGCAGAGGGTTTCCGCTTGACATCTTCGGCCATTGGGCCGTTTGTGTTAGATGGATTTGTTTCAATTAATGGCCCCGATAACGTTATTAGAATTGGTAACGCCTCATACAAAGGTTTAATTCAAAATTACATGATTTCGGGCAACAAGCCCAATAATGCAGCTATTTACGTCACAAACCCAAATATTCAAATTGGCCAAGGATTTGTCAGTGGGTATTCTGGCGACGTAGTTGGCGGCATTGGTTCTGACGATAACAACACTCCAGCACCTATTACTTATTTCCGTACCGCAAGATCAACCGGTAATACAGCGACAACGCCAGTTGCAATGATGCAATTTAACTGGCAAGAACGGGCGCAAGATTTAGGCGCGGGCGAAGGGCAAAAAATCTCATGGGGCGGCCAAAACGTTGCTGACACAGTGCCGGTTGAATTTGGTTGGATTGGATTTCAAAAATCCACATCTTCCGACAACCGCGTGTCTGACTTTGCAATCGCCAATACCTCAGACGGCGGGGCGTCTGTCACTGCTGGATCGTTCATTGTCAATCAACGTTACGTCATCACGTCAATAGGTACGACGGACTTCACACTGATCGGCGCATCGGCGAATACGGTTGGCGTCGAATTTGTAGCTACTGGTGTCGGTTCTGGTACGGGTACTGCGACGACGCTTGCGACTCCATATTTTGTGGTTGAGGCTGCAGGCCCGACTCGCCCCGGTACGGACAACGCCAGAAGTCTCGGCACAGCTAGCTTTCGTTGGTCGGTAGTTTACGCAGCTACTGGCGCCATTAACACCTCAGATGCAAGAACTAAACAGCAAATTCGTGAACTAATAGAGGCAGAAAAAGCCGTAGCAATGCGGTGCAAAAAGTTGTTACGCGCTTTTAAATTTAACGACGCCGTGGACAAAAAAGGCGACGATGCAAGGATTCATTTTGGCGTCATTGCGCAAGATTTGGCGGAAGCATTCCGCGCTGAAGACCTTGACCCTAACAAATATGCAATGTTTTGCTATGACGTTTTGGGCGAGACACTTGAGGATGGCACTTTTGTAAAAACGGGCGACAGATACGGTGTACGATATGAAGAACTGTTGGCCTTTATCATTGGAGCAATGTAATGACAGTCACCGTTAAAGTACTCATTCCTGCCAAAACGGCAGAAAATAGCCAGACCACGCAATATACTGCATCTGGCGTGACCACCATCATCGACAAGTTTACGGCCACTAATTACAGCGCGTCTGCCGCTACGATTAGTGTCAACTTGGTAACTGGTGCCGATACGGCGGGTAACCAGAACTTAATTACCAAAACAAAAACATTGCAGCCGTCCGAAGTCTACACATTTCCAGAAATTGTAGGCCAGGTCTTGGCACCCAGCGGTTTTATCTCTACTATCGCGGGAACTGCTAGTGCGATTAATATTCGGGCGTCAGGCCGCGAGGTAACGTAACATATGGGCGCTATTGAACTTTTTGATGCTGACGGCACTGCGGTAGTTACCGCAGAGGCCATGCGCCAAAAAGTTGTTGCACTGCAAGATGAATTGTTGCAAATGCCGCAGGCCGATATTGTGACAACGCACACGTTTTTGCCTGGCGTGTACGAACGAAAGATTACCGTGCCGCCGTGGACAGTGTTGACAGGCGCAGCGCACAAGACGGACTACCGCGTGCGGTTGGAAAAGGGCACAATTGCAGTCAACCGCAATACGGAAGTCGTTGTGCTAACAGCGCCATGTGAGTTTGACGCCAAGGCAGGTGAACAACGCGCAGGCCGCGTGTTTGAAGATGAAGTTGTTTGGGTGGACGTGTACGACAACCCCGACGACTGCCAAGACATACCGACGTTAGAAGACAGGCTGTACGTTGTGCCGGAGTGTGGGTTAGGCGATACTCGACGTCAGTTAGCGATTGAATCGGCGCAAACGGATTATCAGTTGTTTTTAGAGCAGTTGGGTGTGGATCAGCCCACAATGGACGCAATAGTAACTATTGAAAGCGATCTAATTGATATGCCCGAAGGGCACGATGTAGAATTAAAAACGTCGCCAGTGCATGGTACGGGCATGTTTGCAACGCGGTACTTTTTTGCCGGTGAAGTTATTTGCCCCGGTCGATTGGATGGTAAGCGTACTCCGGCAGGCCGGTTCATAAACCATTCGCCCGACCCTAACGTAATACCGCACAAGTTTGGTGATGACATTTACGCAATAGCTTTAAAAGATATTCCCGTTGGCGGGGAACTTTTTGTAGATTATAGAGCCTCTATGCAGGTGAATTTTGGGCTTTATTTATCAGGGGAAACATTATGTCAGGATGGGTAGCGGGAGCAACGGTTGTTGCCGCCGGCGTAGGCGCATACGCTTCTAATCAAGCCGCAAAAAAACAAGCGGAAGCTGTAGAACAAGGCGCTAATGCGCAAGAGCGCATGTTTAACCGGCAACTGCAGTTGCAAGAGCCTTTTCGGATGGCTGGCGTTAACGCGCTGCCCGAACTGATAGCTGCATCACGGTACACGCCGTTCAGCATGCAACAATTTAAAGCCGATCCCGGCTACGCGTTTCGGTTGCAAGAAGGCTTAAAATCGCTTGACCGCAGCGCCGCAGCACGCGGCGGCTTGTTATCGGGCGCCACGCTAAAAGGCGCTTTGCGCTACGGCCAAGAATTAGGATCGCAAGAATACACTAACGCGTTTAACCGCTATCAAGCTGAACGCGCTGCCCGGCTAAATCCTTTGCAATCGTTGGCGGGCATGGGTCAGACGACTGCCAATACGTTGACTAATGTTGCAGGTCAGTACGGTCAAAACATGGCCGAGAACGCTGCTGCGATGGGTAACATCCGCGCGTCTGGTTACATGAATACGGCTAACGCATTGACGAACGCGTTAGGCCAAGGGGTGAACTACTATCAAAATCAGCAAATGATGAATAGGTTTTTTCCACAACAAGGTGGGGGTGGAACAGCGCCACTAGGTATGCCGGGCAATCCGTTTCCATACGACGTTACTTAAAGGTAAATTATGGCCGGCATAGACTACAGTATTCCAGGGCAAATTAAAGGCATTCAAATTGAATCGCCTATGAACGCTATGGCGCAAGCCATGCAGCTGCGCAACCTGCAAGAAACATCGCAGATGAATGCGTTGAAGGCGCGCGAATACCAGCAGCAAGTGCAGGAAAAAAATGCGCTCGCTCAACTAATGGCGAATAAAGAAGTACCTTATGGGTCGGACGCGTTCTATTCACAGCTTGCTACAGTTGCCCCTAGCTTTTATGAAAAAATTGCTACTGGCGATGTGCAACGGCAACAAGCATTAGCCGCAAAAGAAACGCGCGAAGCAGAAGCAGAAAAACGCAGGTTTGATTTAGAGCAAGCAAAGAAAAAAGAAGAAAGAGATGCCCTAGATCTTCGACTAAAACAATTTAATGAGGCGTTTCCTGCGTACAACATTCAATCTGAAGACGATGTTGAAGCGCGTATTTTGGCAATGGCTAACGATGAAACGCTTGGCCCGCTAGCAACACGTTTTGGGTCGCTTGGCGATACGCTTGAGCGCAATAAAGCTGAATTTAGGCGCGACCCTCGTAATTACGTTGCGCGTTTGGCCGGCACATCCGCAGAAGAAATTTTAAAAGCTGCCGATGCCCGTGAAACTGAAGACTACAACAACTACAAGGTTGCTGAAGTTTTTGCTGGACGTACGCCGGTTGACCGCAACACTTACCTGAGAAGTCGCCGCGAGCCGCAGGCAGCAACGCCGGCGTCGACGCCTGCCCCAGCAACAGTGACAACGCCAGCAGCCATTACTACAGCGCCAGATGGGCCTAAAGTCCTGCCTCCCATTACCGTAGAAGGTAAAGAAGAAGGGTTTGATTTTATTGACCCCCAAGCGCAACGGTTACTTCAGTTAGCTGCTACAGCTAAAACCGATAGGGAGGCGGCTGCGTACAAAGCTGCTGCCGAAAAAATTCAGGCCGAACACGCAAAAAGGCTGGAAGAAAAACGAAAAACAGGCCAGCTTACGGGCGAATTCCAAAACGTATTGTTAGCAGAACAAAGAATAATTGAGCTTGAAAAAAACCCGACGCCAGAAAATAAGCGTTTGATAGAGGTTTTACGCGGGCAAATTAAAGCCGCGAATCTTGGTAAAGCTACTAATGTTAATGTTGGCGTAAAACTGCCGCCGCAAGAAAAATCATTTGAAGAAGAACTTGGTAAAGGCCAAGCAAAAACATTGCTTGAGAATAAAACCAAAGCTGAAGACGCGCGCGATATGTTGGATACGGTCAATATTGGCCGGGGCATTCTTAAGTCAGGCGCTATCACGGGTGCAGGTGCGGATTTTTTTGTCGGTCTTAACCAAGCACTTAAAACAGCGGGCGTTGATTTTGGCTACGCAGACGCATCAGCTAACTCACAAGCGTACACCGCCAATATGGCACAGAACGTCGGTAAGCTGATTAAACTGTTCGGTGCTGGTACAGGTTTGTCTAACGCCGACCGAGACTACGCAGAAAAGATGGCGGGCGGTAAGATTGCCCTTGACAAAGCTGCGCTGCAAAAAATATTGGATATTCAAGAACGTGCAGCGCGTAACGTTATTAAGCGGCACAATCAAAACGTTAAAGATATTAAAACTAACGTCCCCTTGACTGTAGATGTTGACGAAACGCCCGCCGCGCCGCCAATGTCGGTACAAGATAAGCAAGCTTTAGATTGGGCCAACGCTAACCCTAAAGACCCCCGATCAGCGCAAATTAAACAGCGGCTTGGAGTGAAATAATGGCTGGATTTGATCCTGACGCATATCTTGCAGAGCCACCTAAAGCGTTTGACCCAGACGCTTATTTGCGATCTTTGCCTGAAGTTGTTGTAACGGCAGATCGCGATAGTGAAATACCAGCGCCGCGTCGCAGCTACAGCGCGGCAGAAGTGCCGTTTCAGGCGATCACAAATATACCGTCAAGCGCCAAACGATTCGCGGGCGGTTTGTATGACGTAGTTACTAGCCCGGTACAGACCGCTAAAGGTGTGTTAGACATCGGCGCAGGCGCTATTCAAAGCGTATTACCACAAACGGTGGTTGATTTTGTAAACCGATTTGAAGCCAATCCTGAAGCTGGCCGCCAAGTTCTTGAGGCTGCGCGGGCTGCTGGCGGCGTTATTGCTGACCGATACGGCAGCTACGAAAACATTAAGCGCACGTTGGCTGAAGACCCTGTGGGCGCTGCTGCGGACTTGTCCACGCTGCTGACAGGCGGCGCGGGCGTGGTGCGTGGTGTGTCTAAATTCGCGCCCGCCGCCGTACCTACTGCTACCACGTTGGAGCGCGCGGCTACGCTTACCAATCCAATATCAGCGGTAACTATACCGGCGCAAAAAGCGCTGGCGTTTAAAGAAGCCGTTTTGCCGGGTAAATTGACTAGGCAACAAGAACTTAACGCCGTTCGTGACGCCACGTTGCGTGCTGGGCTTGAAGAAGGTTACATGGCAACGCCTGGTAGCGTGACGCCACAAGGCCGCAACATCATTGCGGAACGTATGGCGGGCAAAACTAATCTTGAACAGTTGATGTCGATCAACAACCAAGACGTCACCAACAAGCTAGCCCGCCGCGCGGTAGGCATTGACGAAACAGCGCCGCTAACGTCTGAAAATATGGCCGCCATTCGTAAAGCGGAATACAAAAAAGGCTATAAACCTGTTGAGCGTCTAGGCCAAGTAGCTACGGATGCGCAATATTTAGACGACATGGTTAACGTGGAGTCAAAATATACCGGCCCCGGAAAATCGTTTCCCGACGCGGTGCCTGACGAAGTTACTAAGCTAATCAAAACTTATGCAGTAGGTAACTTTGACGCTAAAGATGCAGTGCAAGTAATGCGGCATTTAAGAGAACAATCAGGCGCCAATTTTAGAAAAGGCGATGTAGCTGTAGCTAACGCGCAGTCTGATATTGCTAGGGCGCTTGAGAATCAAATTGAACGGTCATTAGCTGCTGCGCCTACGCCTAACGCCAATACGTTGCTTGAACAGTTTCGACTGTCCCGCCAGCGTATGGCAATCTCTCATACGATTGAGGACGCTATCCGCGAAGGCGGCGGTGCCGTAGAGGCTAAAAAACTTGCCCGCGATTTGCAAAGCGGCAAATATTTGTCTGGCGACTTAAAGACCGCCGCTGAGTTTGCTAATGTGTTTCCTCGCGTATCCAAAACTGCAGCCGAGATCGGCACGCCAGGCGCGGGTACAATGATGGGCGCGCCTTCGGGTTTTGGTGGTGTAATGGGAGGCATATTAGGTGGCATAGCTGGCGAAGGCCAAGGCGCTGTGACCGGCGGTGTGTTGGGCGCGTACGCCCCACAAATGGTGTCGGCGGGGATGCGTAACTATTTAATGTCGCAAGGCGTTCAAAATAGGTTGATCCCCACTTACGAGTCTACGTTATCTCGTATAGCATCCGATACGGCGGCGAGAAACGCATTGTTAGCTACGCAAGCCGGTAACGTCACAAACCAGAACAGAATGAGGAAATGATTAGATGGACTCGCAAGTGCTTTTTAACATCGCAGTCGCCATCGCCGGGTTCTTTGGTGGTTGGATACTGAACAGCATCCACAAGTCGATCGACCGGCTAGACGTGGATGTGCGGGCCATGCCGCACGTCTATGTCACCCGTGAAGACTACAAGGAAGACATGCGCGAAGTCAAAGAAATGCTAGGCAAGATTTTTGACCGACTAGAGGCCAAGCAAGACAAGTAAGGTGGACCCGCTAACGCTCTTAGCTGCCGCTAACGCGGCTGTCGCTGCGGTTAAAAAGGGGTGTCAGCTATATAAGGACATCAAAGGCGCGGCGGGTGAGGTCAAGGATGTACTGGACGATCTAAAAACGCAGTTTGGAAAGATTAAGAACCCGACCAACGCGCAAAAGATTCAGTACAACGAAGAAGTGCAGCGGGTGCAGGAGATTGGCAAAGCCGACCCGAACGATGTATTTCTCCAGATCGGTAACGATCTAGGCGCTTTGATGGATGCGTATGACGACATCGGCAAGGCGTTCTTAGCGCAAGAAGCAGCAGCAACACAGGTCTACACCGGCAAAGATTCGATCGGCAAGCGCGCGCTAAACCGCGTCATTATCAGAGCCAGGCTTGACGCAATGCTAGTTGAATTGCGTGAGACGATGGTCTACAAAGCCCCGCCAGAGTTGGGTGCGCTGTGGACGAAGTACGAAGCAATGTGGAAGCAGATTGTTGTTGAGCAGGACGAGGCACATAAGCGTGAAACTGCAAAGATGCAGATCGAGGCGGCGCAAAGACGCAGGCTAGCAAGAAAAAGGAAAGAGGAAGCAGTATGGGTTGGAGCAATCCTTTTCGTCGTGGCGTGGTACGTCGGAGTCCTCCTCCTGCTTCGTCTGAGCCAGACGTACCGTGGGCCCTCCTCGTCGCCGTTCTGGTCTTGTGTTTTGTGCTAGTCATCGCCCTGCCGGTCATGGGCGTCATGTACATGGACATGAACAACGCGCTGTACAAGGCTGCTGAAGAGACGCGCAAAATGAAAGAACTGCGGCTAAAAGTTTTAACAGAGATGAGGGGCGAAGAATGAGAGAACTATTCGGCGAAGATTGGATGACCAAGAAGTGGCGCCCCATGATGGCGATCACGTACATGCTGATCTGCTTGTTTGACTTCATCTTCGGCCCTATCCTCTACAACCTTCTTCAGTTCTGGAACCCTGGCCAATCGGTTGGCATGTGGCAGTCGCTGACCCTGCAAGGCGGTGGGCTAATCCACATTAGTTTTGGTGCAATCCTCGGTATCGCCGCGTGGACTCGCGGTCAGGAAAACATCGCAAAGGTTCAAGTAGGCGAAAGACCAGAAAATGCCTAGCCCTTGGGTCATCGTCGGGGCGCTAGTGCTAGTCATCAGCTCGTACTTTTACGGGCATCACACTGGCGTCCAAGTCACCAAGGCTGAATGGGAGGCTGAAAAGGCTGCAGCGGCCATTGAAGCCGGCAAGGTGCTAGCCGCCGAGCAGGCTAAGGTAGCCGAGTATGAGCATCTGCTGGCAAACACGCAAACCAAAGTGGAGAAGGTCTATGTTGACAAAGTTAGGACTGTGGAAGTGGAGAAGCAAAAGCTTGTTACTGTTGCTCGTACTGACGGGTTGTTCATCGACGCCGCGTGTCCAGACCGTAGTAGCGCCGTGCCCAGTGCTGCCCCCGCTCCCAGCAGCAGTAATGGAAACACGAAAGCCCGACTTTCAGGAGAGGCTGCAGAAGCTCTTATCGCCATCGCAGCCGACGCCGACGAAGTCACCCACCAATTAACCGCCTGTCAGGAGATATTGAGAAATGAAAGAGAACTTCGACGAAGCTCTGAAAGCAATCCTTAAACACGAAGGCGGTTTTGTAAATCATCCATCCGACCCAGGCGGCATGACTAACTTGGGCGTAACCAAGAAAGTGTGGGAAGAATGGGTCGGTCATCCTGTTGGCGAAAAAGAGATGCGCGCGTTGACCCCGGATACAGTGGCACCCATGTACCGCAAGAAGTACTGGGATGCAGTCAAGGCCGACGAGCTGCCAACGGGCCTGGACTATCTGATGTTCGACTTTGCGATCAACGCTGGCCCTGGCCGTGCAGTCAAGACCATGCAAAAAGCGATCGGAACGACGCCTGATGGCGCCATTGGCCCCAAGACCATGCAGGCATTGAAAGACGCCGATCAGAAGGACTTGATCGCTAAGTTCAGCATGGAGAAGGAGCTGTTCTATAAGGCGCTCCCGACGTTCACAACCTTCGGCAAAGGTTGGATGCGTCGGGTAGCAGAGGCGCAATCACATGCGGTGACGATGCTGGCGTAACTGCCGGCAGACCTCACGGTCACGCGTTGACATGTCAGGAGCGATCTCGGCCACACCGCACTCAGACGGTGTTGGCCGTTGTGTCTCCGGTATGAAGAACGCCAGAAAGCCAATAGTGGCCACCACGATGGCCGCGTAGAAGACGATAACAAGCTCTTTCATATACTCAGCAGCCTGCCAAACAGCTTCACTACAGGCGACTCACCCTCTGGGCGTTGGCCTAGCATGATGTCCTGCACAAACCGCTCCTCGGGCGTTGCAGGCCGCGCGTAGAACTGCGGAATGTAGTGCGCGCCGATCTTGGGTGGCTCTTCCTTAATAAAGTATCCATCACGTAGCATCTTTTTTCCTCCTGTCTTCGTTTGCGCGGCGGGCGTCAACGCCTTTCTTTTTTATCAACGCCGCCTCGTCCTTAGTATAAATCGATTTACCCACCATCACGTTGCCTGCGACCCACACCTCTGCTGAGTAGGCATTGTTCTTGCATGAGTTGCACTTGCGTTGCCGCCGAATGCCGCCTGGCTGTTGGGTGGTGTTCACTACATGGGTCCTGTTGCCGCACTGCATACATTTCATGGACGTACCGCCTTTGCCATGATCTCCAACCGTTCACGGGCGTCACGCAGGGCGCAGTAACGCTGGTGCAGGCGCTGCAGATGGGAGCTGCGGCGCTCATGCAGCGTCTCATGCGTCAGTAGGGCGAACACCTCGTCTTCTGACAATGACGGCAACTGGTCATTCAGTGCGCGCCAGCTTTGCTTTTTCATCTTCGACCTTCTGTTCTATGGTTTCTAATTTATCCACCGCACGCATCCAAGCGTTGGCGATCTGGTTGTATTCCTTGTTGCGCTGGCGCTCTTCTACCTGCGCAGCCTTTAGTTTGGCCTTCCAGTAGTCAATTCTTTTCACGTTGTTCGGCCTCCAGTTCACGCAGATCGTTGGCCACATCGGACACGCCGTGCCAATCGCTGCGGGCAATCATGACATGCAGGTAGTCGATCAGAATCTCGCGCTGCGTCTCGTACTTGGTAAAGTCCGTCATTTTGCTTCCTCCTTGGGTTTGGTAAATCGAGAGATCGGGATAATACGCTTACTGCCGTCTAACATTTCAATGTGCGCAAAGCCCTGCGAGCCCGCCCAGCAGCCGTAGTACGCACGGTTTAGTCCGTCGATGTCGAAGGCCATCTTCATGCCGTGGCACCAGCTAGGGCGGTCTTGGGTCAGCACGGTCTGAACGCTGATGTCGTTCGTGTACGTCAGGTAGTCGGGTGGGGCCGCCATTGCGGGCGCCGCCAGTAATAAAAGTAGGTATCTCATTTCAGTGCTTCCATCGCTATGTCGGAGATTGCTCGTTTGTCGTGCAGGGCTGCCCAGATCTTTTCGTCAACTGTCTTGTCGGCGAGTAGGATATAAACCCAGACGTCGTGCAGCTGCCCGGAACGGTGCAGCCGTCCAACCGTTTGCTCG
>Ga0181343_1000305_pt1 | contig 23094 bp, 29 predicted proteins | sample Su13VDMLBSD_FD_130110 | JGI IMG/M metagenome (GOLD analysis project Ga0181343, IMG submission 130110) | Freshwater viral communities from Lake Michigan, USA - Su13.VD.MLB.S.D | ecosystem: Environmental > Aquatic > Freshwater > Lake | place: USA: Michigan | collected 2013-07-15
AATTGTTTGACACAATAATTGACCAATTCCGTTGTCATAATTAACAACACCAGCTCCAATGTCCATTTGAGTAGTGCCATTAAAAGCAATGGTGATTGGATTCGATAAAAATGCTACGCCTTGAGTTGTGGTGGTGGCTGGATTTACTTTGCTATCAACATAAGATTTAGTTGTGGCTTGATTAGACTCTGTTGGGCTACCACTTAATATTAACGCACCAGTCATTGTGTCGCCTGCTTTTTTTACCGCTCCTATGTCATCAGCTGTCGGCTCGACACCTGATAAACCTTTGTAAAGGCTTGATAATCCTCTCATAAATATATAAATGTTTAATCTTATTTACATTTACTCAAGAAACATTAGTCATTATTAATGTTTTAAATAAATATTCAACAATTATTTTAACTCTTGAAACATATTTTCAAAAAATGTATGCCACTTACTGCTCAATTTTTCTTGAGAAGATGGAATACCAAAAAATGCACCAGTTGCTTTGTAACTTTTTTCAAAAAAAGAGAACCAAACTGAATCAATTTCGCCATTTTCTTTAACCAAAGGTTGTCCCGCATTTGGCATTCCAATATCAACCAATAAATCAGTTTTAATTGTTGTTTTTATTTGTTGAAAAAAAGTATTCCATTCAGGTTTTACAATATTGTTTTCTTCTACAACTGGTTGAGTATTGTTTGGTAAATTAATCATTTTCTGTTTCCACTTCTACAAATGCTCCTACAATATGAAATTTAGTTGGCTCGCTATAATTTAATTTAGCAATAAAAGAGCGGGCTTTTCCGCCAATCTTTGTCCAAAAGACTTCTGTTAAGAAAGAGCCTTCTGCACCAATTGGTTGCCATAATTCGTCAGTGTAAGTCTTCCCGCCATTGTCGGAAAACCTTCCCACTAATTGTGGATTAATACCTTGTCCAGTTGCAATACCAACTCCCGTGTCCATCATTACAACAAATTTATTTAAAGACATTCTTGCAAAGTTTTTAAACATTGTTGTTCCAATAATTTCTCTTTTGATTACTGTTTCGTTTTCAGTGTAAACATCGGGGTCTAATTCATAAATAATTCCAGTTTGAAAATCGCCAACCAAGTTTTTACCCGCAAAATAAGCGTGGCAATTGGCTCGCCACCTTCCGTCAATACCTGAATTATTAACACTTTCTCTTTCGTGCCAGAGTTCAGTTGTAATGTCGTATTCCCAAGTTTTGTTTGCACTCGGAAAGGTTAGGCAATAAAATTTATGTCCATCCTGAACATAACTAAAACCAATTGCATCATCAATTATTGTGTAATTTTCTATTTCTTGCGAAATTGGAAAAGTTGAGATTGGCTTTAATTGATAACCAATAGTTTGATAAACAATTCTATCATTTCCTAAAAAGAAAAATGAATTGTCCATTGTGGCAATTGAATATTTTGAAGCGGAGCCTTTTTCAATATAAACACCTTCTTTTCTTTGAAATAAAGGATTTCCTGATCCAGTATTATAATATACTTGAATTATATCTTCTTTAAAAAACCAAAGTTCTAAATTGTTTTGATAAACTCTGACAATCTTGGAAGAATTAGCCTCTACAGTTGCGGCGTTTAAAGCGTTCCAATTTTGAGTAGCATTCACATTAGACCATTGAAATTCATTTGAATCTATTAAGGCAGATACAGTAAAGCCGTCAAGTGTTGTTATTGAGCCAGAGTTGTTAAAATCACTATCTGTAATCTGAGTTAATGAGTTTGCTGTTGCTGTGCAATAATAAGTAATTCCGTTTAGAAGTTGAATTGTAACTTGATCGCCGTTGTCAGTCATTATTACACGACCAATTTCAGAAGTAATTTCTCCTAAAAGAGTCTTTGTCTTAGTTGAGTCTATTTTGTAAACTTTATTACCAATCACCACATAAAGATTTTCGCCCATCACGCGCATTCCATAAACAGGCAAAGAAACCCCTGTATCTTCCCAAACATTAAGTCCAGCAGTTCCTAAAATTATATTTGGAAAAGGGCTCGTTTGAGGGGTTATTTCAGCATAACAATTTAACATTCTTTCTGCCGAAATTAAGCCGCTTTTTGCCTTATATGAATTTATTCCAAAATGGATTGGTTGCAACATTATTAATACAAATTATAGGTTGGCACAAAATAAATTGAATCTTCTCTATCATAGCCTTTTAAATTACGAAGCATTTCATCGGCAGTTCTTTTAATTAATTCTGCCTTTGTTTTATCAATTCCGTAATCATAACTTAAGCGAGAAGCTAAGCCAAAAGCTAAAGTTTCAGCCCATTCAATTGGAAAATCTGGATTATCATTCCCGCTTGTAAAATCAAAAAACATCTTCTGAAATGTAAATTTAATTGTGTTGGTTGCGTCATCAGGGGCTTGGTATAAATAAAAAATACCAGAACTTAATTGCTTATCATAATAAAATTGAGTTGGTTGACCTGAAACTGTTTTTTGAGCAAGATTAAAATAATCATTTCTAGCAAGTTCATTTAAAGGAGTGTCATAATTTGAAGAATCTCTCCTTCTTGCTGATGGTATTGCTTCGGGGCGTGTAATTTTAGTTTGGTAAACATAAACAGTTGCTTTATTTGATACATTATCAGTTAAAGCGTCAGTTAAATTAATTGTTGTTCCTGCTACACTTGCAACAGTTGTCCAAAAAATATTGCCGTCATCTTTCATTACGCCAACATAATAGCCAGCAGTAAAACCAGTTGCACTAGTCACGACTATTGCTGTTGCTCCACTTGAAGCTGATGCACTTGTTGTTGTTTGGGTAAATGATTCGGTCGCATTGGCAGTTGAACCGTCTAAGACATAACTTTCTTGTCCAACAGTTAAAAACAAAGTTCCTTCTGCATATTTCCAAAGATAAACACCTTCACTTTTTAAGCCTTTTACAAACAAGTTTAATGCATCAGAAGCTTCGTTCACTTCTTCAGCAGTTAAAGCTCTTCCGCGTGTTTTAACGCCAAGAATTGACAAGGCTCTATTGATTATGTCATTTCTTGTTTGTGAAAATGTATTGGTTCCGCTTACTGCCATATTTATGAAAAATCAATGTTAATGTTGTTTAATTCTTCTAAAGTCGTGCAAGCTTCAATATTAACTTGTAAACTTCTTGCTAAAACTCTTTTTTCTGCAACACCTTCTTTTAAAGGATCATTAGATGTTGGGTCGGATAATCTGATAACTTGCCAATCGGTGCTTATAAGATAGGCTTTGCATTGAGCTATTTTTGAGGCTTTGGCTTCTTGCAATTGAACATCAAGAGGCTTTACATATTCTTGATAAACTCCATTAACCACACACATTTGCTTTTTTAAAGCTTCTTGATGTTTTTCGTCAGAAATTTCTATGTAAGGCTCAGGAATTGATGCGTAATTAATAACGTCAGGATAATATCCTTTTACTAAAGTTGTTTCTGTGTCGTAATTTACCTTAACCATAATTTTTAATTTTTAATTGTTAATATCCTATTGCAACCCAAGCAATATTACTAGATTGTCCAGTGCCATTAATATCGCCTGTTTGAATTGTAAATTGAGATGTCGATATAAAATCACCATTAGAAGTTTGAAAAGTGCCTACCGCAGTAGCTTTGACTGTAGTTTGAAAATTTAAACAAGCTGTCGGGAAAGTTATAGGAAATGTTCCTGTCCTTGTTGAACTCCCACTGCTTGTGCCCCACTGAATAATTAAACCATTTGGTAAATAAGTATAGCCATTAGTAGCTTTAGAATTAACGAAATTATTAAATGAACTGGAGACAACTATCCAATAAGCAACAGTTGAGTTGTAGCGCAACATCACAAAATCAGTTGTAATATCTAAGGTAATATTTCTATTGGCATCGTTATTATTTTGAGGATTAAAAATATTGCCAGTAGCGTGCTTTAAAACAATATTTCTAGCATCAGCGGTGCTTTTAATAAAAATAATCTGCCCATCTTGCCCACCATTAATAGTATCTAAATCATCAGTTGAGGTGCTACCTTCGGTATCAATTACATAAGAGCTTGAATTGTTGGTTAAAGTAACAACGCCAGTTGCGATTGTTAATGCAGTATCTGAGCCAGATAGCATCGGTAATGAGTTCGGATTCAAACAAACAATATCAACGCCATCATTTATGCAGAAATATCTTTGACTTGCTCTTAAATCATTTGCTTTTAATGCCGTTTTAGTGCCTTGCTGAGTGTATTTCTTCCAATTAAAAGCAGAAAGTCCGTCAATTGCTAAAGTTGGAGATGCACCACAATCAACATGAACTTGCACAACAAAAGTCTGAGTGTTGTCATAAGAACTGATTGTTGGGTTTGCAATTAAAGTATAGGCTGTTGACGTTCCAGCGGTTAATCCCCAATAAGAAGTAGGGCGCACATCAAAATCATTAAGAGAGATTGCGGAAGCGGTTGCTCCAACTGGGTCAACTGTTTCAATGGTATTATCCAAAGAATCTTTAACAATCAATTTTAATTGAGATAAATCAGAATACCAAATTTCAGGAAAACGACCATTAGCATCTGATAAAACTGGATTGGTATTTGCAACAGTTAAACCAGCATTTTGATAAGTTGTAACGGGCGTTGTCGTTCCAGTTTGATAAAAATAATATTTATATCCTACTCCAACAGCTCCTGCGTTGGTAAATATTCTTGCAATTGGTTCAATAAATCTTTGTGCCATAATTATTGTCTGTAAAATTGTTGTTTAATTTTTTGAACTTCTTGTTCAGTATTGATACCTTGCATCGATACTGGTTCTTCTGCGTTAGAATCATCAATACCAAAATCTAAAGTATTTGCAGCCACTATCCCAGAAAATTTATCTAATTGTTTTAAATCCGTAACTGCTTGAGAAACAAAAGGTTTTTGCTCCTTAGACGCTTTATATATAATATTTATAAGATATTTAATTGAAGCATTTTTATTGGTAATAATCTTAGCAATTTCTTTAGCATTTTCAGGATTTAAACCTCTATAATTTTTTACTAAAAGTTGTTCACCAGCTTTTGTTGCGTTTGTTATGGCTGCATATTTACCATAGTTACTTGTAGCATAAGAAATTAAGCCATTAAAAGCTCTTAAAATAAAATTTGTGCTTTCTTCTTGAGTGCTTGGTTTATCTAACCTTAAAGATTTAATAGCCTTATTAAACAAAGCTTCTTTATTAATATTGTCAATAAATTCTCTATAATCTTTTTCTCCTAAAAAAGTTTTTAACTGATCTCTTTTAAATTTATTTTCAATTATCTTTTTTACTTGAATTTCGGTTGGTATATTAGAGCTATCAAATTTTATTAATTGCTCTACATTTTTAACAATTGTATCTTTTGCCCCAACTTTTACATCGTCTAAAATATCTTGTCTTTTTAAACCAGATTTAAAAGTAAATTCATTTATTTTTTTTATTATTTCAGAAGGCTCATATTTTGAAAATTCTTTTCCAAATTCAACGGCATCTTTTTTTATTGCCAAAGGTCTAAAAACATTATCGGCTTCTTTATATACTGGCGATACTTTATATATTAAATTATTAATTTTTTCTCTTAATTTAGTATTATCAGCTATTGTATCTTTATCTATTGCTTTACCAAATGAGTCATATTGTTTAGAAATGTCAGCATCAATTCTTTTTCTAATTTTATGAAGCATTGCAATGGAATCTTCAGGAATATCATCATCTAATGTTTTTCTAGCTTCAATTTTAAATTTAGTATAAATTTTATTATTTTCTAACTCGTCAAATTGTTTAGCTAATTCTATTGATTTTGGCAACATTTGATTAAGATTAGTAATTTCTTTTCTAACATTAACTATTTTGCCACCTTCTTCAATTTTAGTCGTTTGTTTTCTTAAAGTGTTTTGAAATTCTTCAATTCCTTTTTTAGACAAATCTCGTTTATCATAGGATGATCCAGCTTTTATTCCAGCTACGCCAGTTTTAACAGTTTGTGGAGTTATTTTTTTTAGTTTATTAATAGCGTCTATATTTATTCCTAAAGAATCTGTTTCATTTAAAAATTCTTTAGCTTCATTGTATTTTTTGCTATCTTCAGAAAAAGTTGTTGCTCTATTACCTGTTGTTTTGTTTTTTAATTCTTTTTTAATAAAATCTAAAATTTCATTTACTCTAGGTTTTTCTTTAAAATAGCCAGCTTCCCAAAGTTTTTCTCCAATTTTATCAATATCAGCTCCTTTAGTTCCTTCTTTTCTCAATAAACCTGGTAAAGTTTTATTTGTAATTCCTAAAGAAGCTAATTCTCCTTGATAATCGGCAATGCCTCCTAAATCTTTTATGAATTGCAAAGGGTTTTTTGGAGCGTATTTTTTTAAATCTTGTATAGCAGTTTTATATCTATCAGCAATATTAAATAATTCTTCTTTGCTAGAGCCTTCAAAACTACCTTGAGCTTGTTTAAATAATTCTTTTTCTTCTTTAGAAACTAAAGGTTTTTCAATATCCCTAAACTTACTTTGAAGATTATATTTATTAATAAAATCAGTTTTAGTTTTTGTTGAAGAATCGGTTTTAAAACTTTTTACACCTTCGGAAACTGTCGTAGTTTGTGGAGAAGTAGTTGTTTTAACTTCTTTAAATTCAAATTTAGGCACCATTGTTCTATCAGCTTTCGCTTCTGCGTATAAAGGAGAAGCTAAAGATTTTTGCGTGTCACTAATTTGTTTGGTGTAATCATCAGCATTGTCTATTTTAGAAATAATTTTTAAGTCATTATTTATCCTAGTAAAAGCTTCTTTATTTCTTCCTTCTGTAAAATCTTTAACTATTTCTCTTGCTTGCGGATATTTCGAAACAACACTTCTTGCAAAAGTTTTAAATTCGGGATTTTGAATATCAACTGCCGTCAAAGGTTTATCGCTAGGCTTGTCTAACAATTCTTTTAAAGCTAATTTTGCAGATTCTGGGTCTATTGCTTTTGCACCAACTTCTTCGGCAGTATCTTTTGTAAATAAATTTTTAACATAAGAAGTGCTTTGTTTAGCTTTTGAAGAAATATTTTGAGCTCCTGAAACAACATAAGGAGCAACTTTTTGGACTGCTGTTCCTACAACAGGAGAAACAACTGCACCAACTGCCGCATAACCTAATCTTTTGCCAACACTTGAATCTTCCATTAATTCAGAACCGCCAGCTAATCCACCACCAACAGCCATACCAACTTTACTTGCTCCACCAACTCCAAGAAAAGGGGCAACTTTACCAGCAAATCTTCCTGTTTTATATGCCAAGCCTTCTTGTTCTGTTGCTTTTGAATCTTGAGCTGCCTTTTCTCCTAAAATACCAGAAATATCTTGGGAAGTAAGGTTTTCAATTTCATTTTTTAGATCAGGGCGAATTTTGCTTAATATTGCTTTTGCTCCTGAAAAATCAGCTCCAAAATCAGCAGCAGTTTGATAAATACCTAACCCAACCTCTTCTAAACCTTTTATTGCACCTCTTTTTAGATTAGAAGGAGTCTCAATTATGCCAGTCATTGAAGGATAATCTTGTCTAGCTTTTTCTAATTTAGCTCTTTCAGAAGTTCTTGCTTCTCTGTAAAGGTCGCCAATATCTATGTTTTGAGTAGCTTGACCACCAAATAATTTTGCAACACCAGCGGAAATTCCTGCTTTAATTTCATCACCAAAACCAAAAGGGTTAGTTGCGGTTGTAAAAGCAGCTTCTCCCATTGACATTTTTGGTGTAAGCCATTTTTCATCACCAGTAAGATAACCTGAGTTTAATAACTTTTGTTCTATTTGCTGTTTAGAAATACCTTCGGGAATATTTTTAACAATTCTACCATCGGGAAGTTTTAAATCTGGCATTATAAATCCTCCCAATTAATTACACTAGAATTACTAGACAAAGATTGCGGAGTTTCTGTTCCTCTTGCCTCTATTGATCTATTATCATATCCAACACCACGCTTTATTCTTTCTAAACCAAGTTTCATTACTTTTTGATATTCTCTGGCATTGCGTTTAAATTCAGCTTCGCTTGTTGAAATATCCATTGCAGAAGCGGCATTAGTTGCTGTTGTGCCTTCTAAGTTAGATAAAGCACCATAACCTTGTAATTGAGAAATTGATTCTAAGAATTGTTTACCTTTTAATTGATTGTATTTAGCCATAAATCCAGACGCATCAGTTCCAGCAATTCTTCGAGCAAAAGGTTTATAAGTTGAACCAACAACATCTTTAAAACCTTCATGTTTTAATATATCGTCAACTAATTTAGTAGTTGTTTGAATGTTTTGTTCAATTTGTGGTAATTTAGAAATTTGTTCTCCTTTAAACTCGCCTAATTTTTCTTGTTGTTTTTTAAATGCTCCAAGTGTCAATCCTTGTTCTCTTGCAACGGCTTTTTCTTCTTCAATAGATAATAACTCGCCACGAGATTTCATAATATCCAAAGCACCTTTTTGTAAATCTTGTTTGCCTTTTTGAATATCAATGCCAATTTTACCTTGTTGCAATCCTTCAGTTTTGATTTGTGCGGATTGATATTGTTCTTTTAAATCTTGCTCTCTTCCTTTTAATCTAGAAGATAGGCGTTTAAATTCAAGGATTGCTTCTGGTGATTTTTCAGAGGGTAATGGTAATTCTCTTCCTGTTGCATCTTTATATTCATTATGCATTTGTTCCCATTTTTTTTGAGAAAAAGCATATTGAGGCATTGAAGCATAAGAATCTAAAACTCTTGCTCCTTGAACATCAGAATATTCTTGTTGTTTTCTTATGCCATCAGCACGAGTTGGGTTATAAGCTGCAAGTTGGCGTAAAGCATTAGTATCGCCCATTGAAGCAGTTTTAGATAAAATATTTTCTGTTTCGGCTTGAGCTAATTTATATTTATTAATATCCATTTCTTGTTGAGCAGCAAGCATTTGTAATTGATTAGCTTTTGCTTGCTGACCAAATTGGTATCCTTTTAAAATGCTACCTACATAATCTGGAGTTTGTTGTTGAATTAAATCGCCCATTAAAATCCCATTGAAGATTGTCCAGCATTCATAAATGCCCTAGAGTTATATTGACCGCCACTAGTTGAAGTAAAGCCAGAAGGTGATTTTGGAACAGAACCCATGCCTTGCATTCCCATTCCAAGTATGCTTCCCCCAATTTGACCCATTCCACCGCCAATAATATTGCCCATTTGAGCATCACGGTTAGCCATAGCCATTCCTTGACCTAAAATGCCTTGTTGAGAAGCATTAGCCATATTAGTGCCAGCCATCATTTCAGCATTGCCCATTGCTGTTGCAGCATTTTGTCCCATTCCAGCAAGTCCTTGTAAGTATCCAACTTGATTTCCAAATTCTTGAGAAGCTGTTCCTTGAGCAAACTCTTCTAAAGCTTTCATTGCTCCGCCTGATTTTAAACCACCTCTTGAAGCTAATAGATTTTGAATTGAGTTTTGACCTTGTTGTAATCTAAATTGGTAACCAGGGGATTGCTCTAGGCGATTTTGCGTTGCCATAGGATCGCCCGTAAGATATTGTTGAAGTAAGTTTAATCCACTTCTTCCTGCTTGTTCGTATGGTTGTTGATATGATATAGCTTTATCTCTACCCATTCTCATTTGTGCAAGGTAAGCATCCATTGCATTAGCTTGAGCTTTTGCTGCTTTTTTAGATGATTTATTGGCAAAGTATCCTTGGACACCCATGCCTCCAGCCATTAATCCAGCTCCAGTTATTGCTACTGCTGCATAAGTCATTTACCCTCCAATAAATTTGATTGAATCCATGATAAATCACTTTCGTGAACTAATTCATTTTGTAAATCTTCTACTATAGTATGTTCGCTATGATGAATAGTTGACCAAATTGTTTCTTCGTGGACATAAATTAGTCTTTTAGTTCCTGCTTTTGAAATCCAAGTTGCTGGAGCTTTAATACGGTTAACTCCGTCTGGAGTCATAACCGATACATCGCCTTTAGATAAAATGCTAACATGATCAAAATTATGAACTTTTCCCGTTAAGAGCATATCTTTGGGAAGAGTAATTTGTCTAGTGTATGTTTTGTTGCAAATAAAATGCTCTAAAGGAAGTTCTTTTGCAGTTTGCTCCGAACCTTCAAAATAATTTTTTAAAAAATATTCTGCTAACTCTATTTTTTCCATATTAGAAAGAATAGATAAGTCTTTATTGTATTTTTCAGCTATAACAGGCAGATTAAAACAATCCATTATTTTTGAGTTTTTAATTTTTTATGCACTATTTACTCAAATATTGCTTAATTATTGATTAATTATTTTTAGTGTCAAGAATTATTTTTTCTTTCCACCTTTTTTTGTTCCACATTTTTTCATATGTTTCATTGATTGTTTCATTGATTTTTTTTCTAATTTTACTGGTTTCTTTTTCATATTTTATTATTTTTTTATTTAAAAGGTTCTGGCATCACTTCTAATCGTTTTGCCTTAATTGTTGTTTTGCCTTCCAAGATTGCTTTTGCTACCCTGTGCCAACCATCGCAAATATAGCCAGTTGAATCAATGATTACTGGATATTGTAAATCTGCTTTTTCAACTCGCTTCCAATGATAAATAAAGCTAGTTAAAGTTGCTTGACAAATATTATGATTCATGTTTACCGCAACAAGAGGTAAATCAAATACCTCTAAATTTTCTGCAGCTTTAATTAAATCTTGCACATCATAATGATTGCCATTGCTTACATAATTAGAATCTAAATAATTAAAATCGTCAATTCTAACTGGTTTCATTTTAACAATCCCATTTTTTTAATGCAAGTCCTTTTCGAGTTGGTTTTCCATTTTTAGAAGTAGCACCTTTAACTCCTGACATTCTCGCACAAAAAGATTTTCTACGAGCCGCTGCTTTTGGGCTTTTTTGTGCTTGCTCTTTACTAACGGGAGCTTTTAAATTGCTTCCAGTTGCGTTATTATATTTTGCTCTACCTTTTGCAGTAAGTCCTCCGCTTTTGGACTTTTCACCCCGTCCAACGCTTAAATTAACTGATTTTTTTTTCATTTTTTTGCAGTCTTTTTAGATTGTTTAAAATTCTTAGCAGTAGGTGCACCTTTGCTTCCTACCTTACGCATTTTTTCGCCAGAACCAGCTTTTATTCTTGCTTTTTTTGCGTGAATATTTGCATATAAACCTTTGGACATATTTATTTTTAATTATAATTAGGTGGTGGAACATTAATAAAATTATCTTTTGTTTCTGGTCTAGAGTCAGCAATTTTTTGAGCTGGAGGATAAACAATTGCAGTATCCTGAGGTTGTCTTCTCCTCCAAACTTTTTTCCAAACTAATTTGCCGTCCCATTCATATTGACATTGTGAACGCCATTTTTTAAAGCCAGTTCTGTCGCATATTACTAAGTAATCCATATTAATTAACTTGTATTAATAATTCGGCACCAGATGAATAGGAATTAATTTTAACACGCATAGCCATTGGCATAGTTGTATAATTACTATTTTTAGAAGTTGTTGCATTTACAACATTACTATCATCTGAGTTTAACCAATTAAATGTTCTATCATCTTTTGATTGAACATTATCATTTGTTTGTTGAACTGTATAATTTATAGTCCCCGTTTTTATAAATGTCAAGCCAGTAATTCGTTCATTTCTATCAGAAAATGTCCTTTTTATAGGAATTATTCGAGAAATAGCTTCATCAACTGGACCAGCTTCAACATTTGATGCAACTGCCCCACTTGCTGAAATTGTTTGGATAGAATAAAAATAGTTAGTAGTTTCTACAGTGTTATTGTTAGGTCCAGCTATAGTTTCACTAATTGCAATAGTTTTATTTTTGTCTTCATAACCAGATATAACAAAATTAACACTAGATATGTTGCCACTAGAAGTAAAACCAATTTTTTTAGCAAAACCATCAGGACTTACCCACTCACTATTTACAACTCCAATTCCATTTAAATTAAAATTACCCGCAGATCCTAATGTTTGATTTTCAAAAATACTATTAGGATCAACATCAGCTAAGTCCATTTTGATTTCGATTCTTCGCATGTTTGCTCCTATCTTTCTTTTGATACAAAAATATAATCAATAGACATAGTTTTAGCTACAGCTTCGCCATTTTGAATGCCAAAAGATATAGTTAATTCTTCGTCATCACAAAGGTTGGTTGTTGCTAATTTACCAAGAATAGTTGGATTATTATTATTTATAGAAGCAGCATAAACCACCTCATCAACGCCATTGTAATAAAAACCTACTGTTAAATAAGTATTATTAGCAACGGTTGTAATTGCAGTAGCGGTTGAAGCAGTCGAATCTTTAATTACAACAAAATCTAAGTTAGCATCGCCATCATGTTTTCTGAAATAAACACCATCAGTTACGGCTAATGGAGTTGTATCAGTAATTTGAAGACCAATAACAAAATCAGATTGAGTTGCGTCAGAAACAGCAAATCTTGCTTTAAAAAACAATTTTTTGCCAGCTTCAAATTTAAATGATTCACCAACTTTTTGCAAAGCATTTAAATCATTATCTGCGGCACTGTTAGTAAGCAAAAGAACGCCACCATCAACATTAGCTAAAGCTTGTGTTGCTCCAGCTTGTGTTTCAGTAACTGTAAAGTCACCAGCTGTGTAAGTGTCAAAATCGTCAAAATAAGTATGCATTTGGGTTGGATCCAATTGGATCATTTGTCCCAAAATGTTTTGAGCGGTAATGTTATTAACGCCTTTAGTAAAATTTGTAGATGGCATAAATATATAAAATTTAATTGTAGGGGGAATTTCACCCCCTTTTACCCAATAGGACAACAGTTAAAAGAATTAAACGCCTTGTGAAGCAAAATAGCCACGAGGATCAGTAACGCCTACTGCATAAGAAGTCATAATTTTATATTTATGATCTCCTGATTCAAAAGCACCATCGTTGCTAAATTCACCCTGAATTGCAGTGATCATTTTAGCACCTTCTGGAGCATCTGTTTTAATAAAATAAGCGTCGTCAGAAATCAAATGCGGATTAACTAAAATACCACCTGAAAACAAACCCATATATTTTAAAGCATTAACATCGTTATTAGCAGATCCAACACGAAGTTGAGATTCTAAAATACGAGTAGCTTCAAACATTAAAGCTGATGGAACTTGTAGTAAAGTTGGTTAATTTTAGCTTTGATTCCTCTATCGTTATTAGTTTCTCTAATTTGAATGCACAATTCTTCCAAAGCTTCCTCTGATAAATCAGAAGGAGTAGCTAAAGTGTTAGAAAAGTTGCCTGCACGACTTGGATGGTCAGTTGCAAAAAACTTTTTACCATCACCAAAAGTGTAGTTTGCATCAAAACCGTTGTTGAATAAATCAGCAACATCCACTTCTTTAGTTTCGCGAAGTGAAGATGCTAAATATTCATTACCTTTAGATACAACATTAAGATATTTATTAAATTTACGAGCTTCCCAAGAAACTTGATAACCTAATGCACGAGTTCTTTGTTGATATCTTGATACATAGCCTTGCGACATTGAATCATAATCAACACCAGCACCTTCGTTTTTAGTTTTTAAAAGACCAAAAGGCGAAATTAACACATCTTCATCAAATTGTTCGTCTGTTGACTCCATTTTGACAAGTTTTGATGCTAAAAGATCATCCTCGGTGTATGCTCCCCAATAAGTTTTAACTCCGGGTTTAAGAGCTTTTGGAATTGTTCCTGTTACTATAATAGACATAATTTATATTTTTTTAATTAATATTAGATACCAGTAGTTACGTTTGCTTCTGTGTGGTTATTGATTTTAACACGCCATTTAGCGTGTTGACCAATAGCATTATCAGGAGCGTCAACTAATCTTAAAATTTTAAGTTGGAAAGTTGCATCAGTAGCAGGGGTTGAAGTGTCTAATTCAGCACCAGACAAGCCAGTGACAGTTGAGCCAGATTCAGCGAATACTACGTTAGCGTTTAAGCCAACAGAAGTTGCAGCTAATGCAGTTCCTGCAGTTTCTTCTTGAATTTCAAATTCTTGAAGTGGGCTGTCAGCAACAATAGCTACTGCTTCGGTCGAAGCTGGATTGTAAGCAACATTTAAATTAGTTGGGTTAGCTAAAAAACCAATAATAACACCAGTGATTTTATTAGCATCACCAGCAGTTGCTTTATTGATTTCTGGTAAAGAACCAGCATTAAAAAAACGACCCGCAGATGTTACATTTACAGTATTAGAAGTTCCTGTTTTGATTACTGGGTCACCAATAAACAATGCAGTTCCATAACTAGCTGGAATGTAGTAATAATTTTTAGGAATCTCTACAAAAGGAGAGTTCTTAACGGGTGTTAATCCGTATGGAGTATTTGAATTTGTCATAATTATTTAATTATTTAATTAATTTTTTTTGATCCTGTGCAACATAAGTCATTGAACCCAAACCAAGATCTTTTCCTGCAAGTTTATCAATGCTTTCTTGTTGCCTATTATTTATTTTAATTTGATTATCTCTTTGTATTTTTTCATTCATTTCCTCAGTGATTTCCATGGCATAACGCATAAATGTTTCGCCCATTTTATTTTGACCACCTCTGATTGGAGCAATTTCTGCGCCATTTTCATTAGTAGCAGGTTTATATCCTAAATCAATTAAATCTTGTAATCGATTAGGGATGTTACTAGAAACCCAACGTCTTATAAAACCTGCCTTTTTTGGCAAATCTGATAAAGCACCATGTCTTTTTAGATATGTGCGTGGATTTCTAACAAATTCTCTTCCATCGGGTAATTTAATAATTTCTGTATCCCGATTAGTAGGTCTATCTTCTCTATCATTATACTTAGATACTCTTTCTTGAGTATGTTCTTTTGAATTTTCTCTGTTTGAATCAATATTTTTGTTTGTCATAAATTTTCTCAATTATTAATTATTAAAATAGTCATTAATGGCGGTTTGTTGCATATCTTTAATTTGCGCAGAAGTAAAATTGTGTTTCTTTGCAAAATATTGACATGTTTTACGCACATCTTCAGGCAAATCATTATAAGTATATTGTTTTTTACCTACATTAATACCTCTTTGACCACTTTCTACACTTGGAGCTTTAGTTTTATTTAATTTATCACTAAATCTTGATTCGATTTCTTCGCTAACCATTTCTAGTCTATCACGAAGAGGAATCCGCTCTGATAAAGTAGCAAAATAAGTTTCTGCATATCCTCTCATTGGAGCATTTTCATAAAACCAAGTGTTATCTGGAGCCCAATTATCAAATATTTTTTTATCTTCGGGCTGTATTTGTTGTTTTGGCTCTTCTTGAATTTCTTCATCAATTTTATTTTCGGTAAAAGAAATTTTATTTTTTTCTAATTCATTTCTTTGTTTTTGAATTGCTCTAACTTTAGCAACATCACCTTCTAAAATTGCATTTTCTTCAGCTTCATCTAAAGATTGAAATCGTTTTTGATTATTATCTTCATATGCAAATTTTTGGACATTTAAAATAACATTCATTTGCTTACGAAGTTCGCTCATTTCTTTTTCAAGAGCTGTTTTTTCAGAAGCTAGTTTTCGATTTCTTTCATTTAATACGGGAGTTTCTTTTTCCTGTATTTCTAGAAATTCTTGTGCTGTTTTATGAGGTTTTACCGTTCCATCTTTATATCTTCCTTTAAAAAATTTGCCAGTTCTCCAGCCACGATCCCAAGCTTCTTTTTCTGTATCAGTTAAAGTTTCATAAAAAGTTTTTTCTTCACTTTTTGTTGATTTTTCGAATATAATATTTTCTTTTTCAATTTCCTCTTCTTCCATTTCTTTTAGAATTGGATTAGAAGATAAATTTTTATCTTGCTCAACTTTTGGCTCAATTTCTTGTGAATTTAAACCAATATCAATATCTATTTCTTCAGAACGATCAATTATTGGCATATTTCCTCATTAATTTGAATTGCTAAAATATTACGGTCAAGAATAATTCTATATTCTTTACCATCTTTAGTTTGATCTTTGCTTAATCTATAACCTTCATAAGATGGAATTAAAATTTTATCACCAACTTTTGGTTTATTTTTCCATTCTCTATCAGTTCCTTGATCAAAAGCTTTTTCACCAATATCAATAATAGTTGCCAAAGTTTTAGCTCCTTGTAAAGTATCTATTGATGAATCAGGTATAATTATTCCACCAGCAGTTTTTTCTTCGACTACATCAGGCAAAATTAAAATTCTATATTCAGGAACACTGTAACCAGAAGTATTAATCATTTGAATCTCCATGAAAAAGGTTTATTAAAATTGCTAAATCTTCTTCAGCATTTAATCCAATATAATTAGAAACTTGCTCTAAGGCTTCGCAACCACCAAGTGAACTAAGAATCAAGTCTTTATTAAATGCATTATTTTGTCCAATATATCCATGAGATATACTGTTTAACAATTTAATACGAGAATTTAATAAAATTTTCTTAAATTTTAACGCTGTTGGATCGTTTAACCAATCTTTTAACTCTTTCATTTCTATTTGACTCATAATTTACTCATTATTTTGATTAATATTATTATCAATAGCTTCAGGTTTAATTCCCTTAACTTGTTGATTCTCTAGCTTTGCTAGCTCTACTGCCGCTTTAAATTTTCTATCTTCTTTGCGGTCTTGCATTTCGTTTTGTCTTGATTCTGCATCAATCATGTTATCCAAAACGTCTAATTTTTCTTTGGTTTCTGCCATTTCAGTGTCTTTAACTAATTTGCCCGCTTGTGCATAATTAACTAATACTTCTGAATCAGTTTTTGCCGATTCTTTTTGTAGTCTCATTTGCTCTAGCTCTAATTCGGCAGATTTAATTTGAACATTAGCTTGCATTTGCATGCGTTTAGTTTCTTCTTGTGCCATTGTTAATTCAACGGCAGGATTTGGTTGAGGTTGTGGTTGAATAACAAACTTATCAAAATTTTCAACTCCAGCTATTTCAAAAACTGTTTTATGCAACAACATTTGATCAACATAAGGCGAATTAATAAAGCTCATTAAAAATTGTGCTTTTGCAAATTTTTGCATTGAAATGACATTCTCAGGATTTACGACTGGAACAATATCATAACCTTTTAAATCAAAATCTTCTTTAACATTTGGTGATTCATTTAACTTAATATCTAAAATTTCAGAATATTTTTTTTGAGATAAATAAGTTGAATTTATTTCGTAAAATATCTTAACTTCTTGTTTTAAAGAATTATAGATTCTTTTGAATACGCTCTTAAATTGTTTTTGTCCCTGTTCTGCCATTCCCATATAGGTCGTAGCGGCAATATTTCCAGCATTTTCACCAGTCAATACATCTCTTAAAGAAGCTAATTCTTTACCTGCATTTACTAAAAATTGCATTAAAACAAATAAAGTTTGTGATGGTTCAGCGTGTGGCAATGGAACAATAGCATCACGAATACTTCCACCATAAGAATCAACCATTTTCCATTCTGATAATTTAAAGGGCTTCATGCCACCAGAAATATTTAATGTTTTAGCAATAAACCCGCCACCTGTATTTTGTAATGTTCCAGCGTCATTGAGTTGATTAATATTTGAATTAATCGCAGAATTTATGTTGTATAATAAGTGTCCTAAACCAATAGAATAAAAAGATCCATCGGGTGAAGGAATAAAATTATATGCAGTAAAAAATTTTATGGGTTTAATTTTAATTATTTCTTGCTTTTTATTATACTTAACATCCTCTTCATTAAATCTTTTTACTAACTTTATTAATTTGTTTGTAGCTTTGTGAACTACTGCAATATATGGCTCTGGGTATCCATCATTATCTAAATCAAAATAATTGTGTTGTTCTAAGAAAATAACCAAACCCGCTGATGCTTCATCACTTGTTTGTTTTTCGTCGTTAGCATCTAAAGAATTATCAAAAGATGCACTATCTTGTGCTTTTGGGTCAAAATCAAAATCAATGTAATCACCACTACGAATTGACGAAACAACATCTTGTGGGTATTTTTCAATAATTTGTGTAATTGGTGCTTCAAAAGATGTGGCAAAATCATTAATTATAAGCTTATCAGGATAAATTAAATCTGATTTTATACATTGGTCATTATTGTCATAATAATTCTTTTTAAACATTATTCCAAGCGTCGCTAAGCCCATAAACAATGCGTCCATGTCTTTTTCGTAATTCTCTATTTCTTCGTTTAGCTGATAATTCATTACTGTTGCGACTCTTTGACCGCGTTTAAGTTTTGCACCAACATTTTGAATTGCTGGCAAACCTGTTTCATCTAGCATAGCAACAGATCCATCTTCATTTCTCATCTCATTGCCTTCTAAGTCTTTCATTACTTCGCCATCATCATTGCCTATAACTTTGGCTTTTACAATATTACCATCTTTAAAAATTTCGGTATAACATTTTGCGGAAAAATCAACGCATGCTGTAGAAATTAAAGGAAACATTATATTAGATGAACCTTCGAATGGAAATGAACGCTTATCGCCAATAGCTAGAGTGCATTTAACTAAATCTTGTAATACTTTTTGTTTTTCGCTACGAGATTGTAAGTCAGTGTTATATCTAGTCATGACTTCACTAGCTATAAGCGTTTTAGTTTCTTCGGATAATATGCTTGCTAGATTGTCAGTTGACAAAATAGTTTGAAAATCAAGCTTTGAATTGTAAGAATCTTTTTGAATTAACAATTTTAAAATTTGTTTAATGTTAATAATTATCTAATAATTGCATATAATTAACTATATCAAAATATTTGTCAAGCACTTTTTAATAACCTGTGATTGCGTTTCTATTTGAAGCGTTCATAAACTCTTCCAAAACATATTCATCTTGGTAATTATCATTCTCTTGTCTAAATGTTTCTAATTGATGACATGAAGCCGAAAATGTTTGGAAAGCATCCGCACCATTTGAATTAATGTCATGTAATGGTTGATCCATAAAACAACCCAATTTGTCATTAAATTTCTTTCGATACTCCCGCAACCTACTTATCCCTAATTCACATTTTGTTTGACTGAACCAGCATCGATTTAAAATTGTTCGTGCTTCGTTGATTGAATCTATTTTTTTTTGTGGTCTTGTTATTTTCTCAAATCTAAAACCAAATTGTCTTGCAATTTCTAGCCCGTCCTTTCCATCATAATAACTACGCTTTGCAATGTCATGCGGTGCAAAATGGTATCCGTAGTTATAGCCTCTATCTTTAAGAATCTTAAAGTAATGCGGTAATGGTTCCTCGCTCATCTCATAGTAGTCAACAAGCATGAAGTCAAAGCCTTTCTTTTGAAAAAACCAAATACAAGTTGTGTCATTAATGCCTAAATCCCAAGCCGTATGAACTGGCAAATATTGGTCAATACTTACTTTCCCAATCCTTCCGTCCTGCTCTGCTTTGATTAATTCCTTTGACCAGTAAGCCCCAACAATAGCCTTTTGAAATGCTTCTTTTGAGTTGCTTGGAAACTCTTGTTTCATCAACTCGCCCTGAGTTTCCTCCTTCTTACAATACCAAGTTTGTTGCTGTCTTGTTAGCTTAATTCCTTCAGCCTCCAGCTCTAAGAAATAATCATCTTGTTTTAGACTAAAATGGTAATCCGCATCCATGTAATACTTCTTATCCTTCCACCATCCGAAAAAATGAAACTTCCAGTCAAGTGCCGTCAATTCATCTTTCATACGCATCTTTCTTTCAGCTACATCACATAGATTAAAGAAATGCCCGCTTGCTCCTTGTGCCGTTGACTCGATTACAATTTGTTGACCTTGATGCACTGTGTTTAAACTTCCGCTCATTATCTCTTCTGCTTTCTCAGGCGACTTCCTGCATATCTTGCCGAATTCGGTAATGTGTAAGCGTTGAACTGTGCCAGACCTTGCCGAGGTGGTGACTGAATAGCTTGACCCGTTGCTAAACCGCATTATCTCAGTGCTATCAGTTAGTAGCTTTCTATGCTCTTTTATCTCAGGTGGCAATCTATCGTAAGCATATCTTACTTTATCGCGTAGTAGCTTCTTAGCATCTTCTAAATCATCGCCAATCAATACGGCGGTTATATTTGAGTTAAAAAGGCAATCATCAAGATAATTGATACAGTAGAATGTTGTGATACCAAGCTGTCGAGCTTTTAAGATAATGTTGAGCGGGTGCGTTTCGTTGATTAACTCGCTTTGTGCTTCATTGCATATAAACTTAAACTCTTTGCCATTCTCATCTTTACAAAAATACAAGTTAGACATTCGCCAAGACTTACTGCTCAATAGCTCAGCTAACTTTCTTTTTTTTTCGTCAATAGAATTATTCAACATTATTTGTTATTATCAATCTCGCTTAATACTTCACCAAGCCACGAGCTTGTAGAGCTTGTGTCTTTTACTTCTGCTTGAATCTTAGTATAATCGCCGAATCTTTTTGGCTTTAGTTTTGAGGCGATCCATTTTCTTGAGTCTACTCTAAGGCGACTTCTTGCGATTACTTCTTGATTAATGATTAATTTTCCATTTTCATCAATAGAAGTATCATCTTTATTATCATCGGCAATATCTAGTATTTCATCAACAAAGGTTTCTGCTTGTTCCTCTCGTGCGCGTGTGTATTGCTTAACTAGCTCTTCACTGTTATTTAACCATTTCCAAACTGCCACCAAACTAGGCATCTTATCATCTTTACAAATTTTCCTCAATGATTCACCTTCGGCAATTCTAACGCATATTTCATCAAATATTTCTTGTGAGAATTTTACACTATTTTTTAACATATTTTTTTAATTAAATTATTTCGAGCACAATAATTTTTAAATTAATTATCTTATCATCTTTTGTCAATAACTTTCTTTAAAGATTATGTAAACTTAATTTATAGCTAATGATAATAATGCTAAAAATATATTGATTTAAAAGAAAATCCCTAGAACCCTTAAGAAAACTGTGTGAGATTAAGAAAGAGCTTTTTATTTTTTTCTTTTGTTTCCCTAAACTATTTTTAGTTTAGTTTATTTATTTTGTTTTTTGTTTTTTTGTATCCTACCACATGATTTCACTTTGTCAAGTTATTATATTATATATGTTTTAATAAGTCTTATTATTCTATTTTGATACAACCCCCTTTTTTCTCTTGACATCATTTTTTACCATTTTCTTAACATATAATATTCTTAATAACTTCTAATCTAATCATTTTCTAATTCATTTTATTCACAAATTATTTTCAATTATTTTTAATCTTTTTTTTATTATTATTTCTTAATATCCTCTTTAACCATTGAAACTCTAAGCTTATCCCATTTTGAATAATCTTTAAAATAAATTAAATAAGTGCTTGACTTTAATAATTTAATGATTCATAATATGTTTAACAAAGTGATTCACTTAATCACTTAATTAATTTAACTTAAAAAATAACTCTATGAAAAACGAACTTAATTTAAACGAAAAAAACGAATTAAAAGCAAAATTAAAAAATCCCGCTTATAGTAATCTTTTAGCTTTAGCAAATAATGCCCGTTCACTTAAAGCAATGGATACCGACAACATTATCCCGAGACCTTTAAACTACTATATTAAACAAATTCACGGCTTAAAAGAGGAGGAAGAGCTTGCAACTTTTAGAGGCTGGATTGCAAAAGGTTATGCGGTTAAAAAAGGTGAGAAAGGTTATTTATTTTTTTCTAGTCCGAAAGTTATCAAAATAAAAATGGTTGATAATAATTGCCAACCTGCAGGCGAGGAATTAGATAAAAGATTTTGCACTTGCTATTTATTCGCGAAATCACAGGTCGAAGAATTAAAAAAATAACTAAAAAACACCAAAAAAAACCCGCTTTATTAACTTAAAAAACTAAAACTATGAACATAAAATTAGAAAATAACACAGCAACAAGCGAAATAAATTTAGAAGATAATTTTGTTTTGCAAATATCAACTTCAAAATACGGCAAAACCGTTCAAACAACGGCTTCAATGTTTAAGCAAAGGGATGGAATACTTTCCACAATCTTAGATTTTTCGCCAAAGAAATCAATTAATCACGGAATTGTTAAAAGACTTACAAAAGATGAATTACTTAATTTCCATAATTTTGCAATTAATCACGGCGATTTTTTAAATCCTGATTTTATTTCTCAGGAAAAAGAAAAATTAAAAGATTTATAATTACTAACGGCAACACCACAAAGCCTAATTATTAACTTAACTTAAAAAACTATGACAACTATTCCGCACAATCCACAAAGACTTTATTTTTATCAAGCTTTTGACGGCGAAAAAACGCTACTAAAAGAATATTTATTTTGGACGCTTGAAGATGCACTTGACCAACTTAGAGCTGATGAAATGGATTATGATTTATCATGCACGCCTATGTTTGAAACTCAAAGTAAATTTGTGATATCATTACCTTCACCAAAACAATTGCGACGCTTAACAAAAAGAGGCGTAGAACTTTGTGATATTAGCAACTAATTTAAAACAAAAACTTATGAAAAAACTAGAAAAACTAAAACAAGATTACGCATTTGCTCAATCCCTAAAAAAACAAAAAGAGCTAGAGCTCAATATTTTAAACGATTATGGTTGGAAAATACAGATGGATTTGCAAAAACTAAAAGATGATTATCGCATTTATACCATTAAAACAACGCTCGGCGAGATTGGCAAAGTTATCGAAAGTAAAGAATTCGGCGAGGGTTTAAAAAATCATTACGTAAGAGGGGCTTCATTTTCAAAAAAATGGTTCGAGGGAACGCCAAAAGAATACACAAACGAATACACTCGGGACTGTTCAGTTCTCGAAGTTTTAAAAATCGAGGAAATAAAATAATATGTATAAAATATTTGCACTAATCGCATTAATCGCATTCTTTTTGTTCAAGCAATCGCATGATACAAAAATTTATAAAGTTGAATTTGAACATAAACTAGAGTTCAACGCCCAGCATCTACAGGCGGTAATCGCCGATGTTTGGAATATTAACAACTAATTAAAATAACTATGAAAAACTATAAAACTAAAAACTATCTTCAATTAAAACAAAAACGTCAACGTCAGCAGGAGCGTGAAGAAACGGAACAAAAATTTTATAAATATGGCTTTTGGCTATTACTTACGGCTGG